>Ga0105244_10002095_pt1 | contig 15338 bp, 9 predicted proteins | sample KBSM44metaG_FD_80423 | JGI IMG/M metagenome (GOLD analysis project Ga0105244, IMG submission 80423) | Miscanthus rhizosphere microbial communities from Kellogg Biological Station, Michigan, USA - KBS M4-4 metaG | ecosystem: Host-associated > Plants > Roots > Rhizosphere > Soil | place: Michigan... | reverse complement strand
CACATACAGCACACACCTTCGCAGGAAATACGTTATGAAAAATGTTGGTTTTATCGGTTGGCGCGGAATGGTCGGCTCCGTACTCATGCAACGCATGGTAGAGGAGCGTGACTTCGACGCCATTCGCCCGGTCTTCTTTTCAACTTCCCAGCTTGGTCAGGCGGCCCCGACGTTCGGCGGTCACTCTACCGGCACGTTGCAGGACGCATTCGATCTGGAAGCACTGAAGGCACTCGACATTATCGTGACCTGCCAGGGCGGCGATTATACCAACGAAATCTATCCAAAGCTTCGTGAAAGCGGTTGGCAGGGTTACTGGATTGATGCGGCGTCCTCACTGCGTATGAAAGATGACGCCATCATTATTCTCGACCCGGTAAACCAGTCCGTCATCACCGACGGCCTGAACAAAGGCATCAAAACCTTTGTTGGCGGTAACTGTACCGTGAGTCTGATGCTGATGTCGCTGGGCGGCCTGTTCGCCAACGATTTGGTGGAGTGGGTATCGGTCGCTACGTATCAGGCTGCGTCCGGCGGCGGTGCACGCCATATGCGTGAACTGCTGGCGCAGATGGGCCAGTTGCATGGCCATGTGGCTGCTGAGCTGGCCGACCCGGCCTCTGCCATTCTCGATATCGAACGCAAAGTTACCCAACTTTCCCGCAGCGGCGAACTGCCGGTAGATAACTTCGGCGTCCCACTGGCAGGCAGCCTGATCCCGTGGATCGACAAGCAGCTTGATAACGGTCAGAGCCGTGAAGAGTGGAAAGGCCAGGCAGAAACCAACAAGATCCTCAGCACGGCGTCTGCGATTCCCGTTGATGGTTTGTGCGTGCGTGTGGGCGCACTGCGTTGCCACAGCCAGGCATTCACCCTTAAATTGAAAAAAGATGTGTCTATCCCGACCATCGAAGAGCTGCTGGCCGCACACAATCCGTGGGCGAAAGTGGTGCCAAACGACCGTGAAATCACCATGCGTGAACTGACCCCGGCTGCCGTGACTGGCACGCTGACTACTCCGGTGGGGCGTCTGCGTAAGCTGAACATGGGCCCTGACTTCCTCTCCGCCTTCACCGTTGGCGATCAGCTCCTTTGGGGCGCCGCAGAGCCGCTGCGCCGTATGCTCCGACAGTTGGCATAATCTCAATTTGTTTAAAAAGGGGTGCTTGTCACCCCTTTTTTTTGCGTATTAAAGGATTCTACGCGGATATTGTTATTTTCACAGGAGATAGATAAAGCGTTGGCTATGCTTTAAGTAGGGTGCTTGTGCACGCTGCCTGAAGGTGGGACGGAGCAGAGAGGATGCACATTATGTGCTGCGCCGTTCAGGTCAAAAAAAGTGTCGCAATCGGGTGTATAACTCCCCCGGTTTAGGTGTGACACCAATAATAAAGGATGAAATAATGTCCGTGCTTGTAGATAGAGACGTGATTAATGCGCTAATAGCGGGCCATTTTGCGGATCCCTTTTCCGTTCTCGGCATGCACCAGACGGAAGCGGGGCTGGAAGTCCGCGCATTATTACCCGATGCGACCGAGGTCTGGGTCATTGAACCCAAAACCGGACGCAAAGTAGGCAATCTGGATTGCCTGGATTCACGAGGTTTTTTTAGCGGCGTTCTGCCGCGACGCAAAAATCCCTTTCGCTACCAGTTAGCCGTTATCTGGCATGGTCAGCAAAACCTTATCGACGATCCTTACCGCTTTGGTCCACTGATTCAGGATATGGACGCCTGGCTACTTTCTGAAGGCACCCACCTGAGGCCTTATGAAACGCTGGGCGCCCATGCGGATACGATGGATGGTGTGACGGGCACGCGCTTCTCCGTCTGGGCACCAAATGCCCGCCGTGTGTCAGTGGTCGGTCAGTTCAACTACTGGGATGGCCGTCGCCATCCGATGCGTTTACGCCAGGAATCCGGTATCTGGGAACTGTTCATCCCCGGTGCCCATAACGGCCAGCTCTATAAATTCGAGATGATTGATGCGCACGGAAAACTGCGTATTAAATCTGACCCTTACGCCTTTGAAGCGCAAATGCGCCCGGAAACCGCATCAATGATTTGCGACCTGCCGGAAAAGGTGGAGCAAACGGAAGCGCGTAAAAAAGCCAACGAATTCGATGCCCCGATCTCTATCTACGAGGTGCATCTGGGCTCATGGCGTCGCCATACGGACAATAACTTCTGGCTAAGCTACCGCGAGCTGGCGGATCAGTTAATTCCCTATGTGAAGTGGATGGGCTTCACCCATCTTGAACTGCTGCCCATTAACGAACACCCCTTTGATGGCAGTTGGGGCTACCAGCCCACCGGACTTTACGCACCAACTCGCCGTTTCGGCACCCGCGATGATTTCCTCTATTTTGTGAAAGCCGCGCATGCCGCCGGGCTAAACGTCATTCTCGACTGGGTGCCGGGCCATTTTCCGTCTGATGATTTTGGTCTTGCTGAATTTGACGGTACCGACCTGTATGAGCATAGCGACCCACGTGAGGGCTACCATCAGGACTGGAACACGCTGATTTATAATTATGGTCGGCGAGAAGTCAGTAACTACCTGATTGGCAACGCACTTTACTGGATTGAACGCTTCGGTATCGATGCCCTGCGCGTCGATGCGGTGGCATCGATGATCTACCGCGACTACAGCCGCAAAGAAGGGGAGTGGATCCCGAATGAATTTGGTGGTCGTGAAAACCTTGAAGCCATCGAATTTTTACGTAATACCAACCGCATTCTTGGTGAGCAGGTTCCCGGTGCGGTAAGCATGGCGGAAGAGTCGACGGATTTCCCAGGCGTCTCGCGCCCGCCTTCACTGGGTGGGCTGGGTTTCTGGTACAAATGGAACCTGGGGTGGATGCACGACACCCTGGACTACATGAAGCTCGATCCGGTTTATCGTCAGCATCATCACGACAAACTCACCTTTGGTATGCTCTACAACAGCACCGAAAACTTCGTGCTGCCGTTGTCTCATGACGAAGTGGTACACGGCAAAAAATCCATTCTGGACCGCATGCCGGGCGATGCATGGCAGAAATTTGCCAACCTGCGCGCTTACTACGGCTGGATGTGGGCCTTCCCGGGCAAAAAACTGCTGTTTATGGGCAACGAGTTTGCGCAGGGTCGCGAGTGGAATCACGATTCCAGTCTCGACTGGCACTTGCTGGAAGGCGGCGATAACTGGCACCACGGTGTGCAGCGTCTGGTACGCGACCTGAACCGTACCTATCGGCACCACAAAGCCATGCATGAGCTGGATTTTGATTCTTACGGCTTTGAGTGGCTGGTGGTGGATGACCATGAGCGCTCGGTATTCGTGTTTGTGCGTCGTGATAAGGCAGGCAATGAAATCATCGTCGCCAGTAACTTTACCCCGGTCCCTCGGCATGGATATCGCTTTGGCATCAATCAGCCGGGCCGCTGGCGTGAAGCGTTGAATACGGACTCCATGCACTACCACGGCAGTAACGCCGGTAACGGCGGTGGCGTACAAAGCGAAAATATTCCGAGCCATGGTCGCGAACATTCGCTCTCCCTTACCCTGCCGCCGCTGTCGACTATCTGGCTGGTTCGGGAGGGGGAATGACCGCCCTTACGGCTGGGCAGCCCGCTCCGCTCGGCGCGCGCGTGGTGAAAGGTGGGGTGAACTTCACCCTCTTTTCTGCGCATGCATACCGTGTGGAGCTGTGCCTGTTTGATGACGAAGGCAACGAACAACGTGTTGATCTTCCGACGCGAACGGGCGACGTCTGGCATGGTTTTTTAGGGAATGCAAAAGCGGGTCAGCGTTATGGCTACCGTGTGCATGGCCCCTGGGATCCGGCCCAGGGGCACCGCTTTAATCCGGCGAAGCTGGTTATCGATCCCTGTGCGCTGCGCATTGAGGGCGACGTGCCAGATAATCAGTTACTGCACGGCGGTTATGATTCGCCGGATCCGCATGACAGCGCTGCGGTTGCACCGAAATGTGTGGTTGTCGATGAACACTATGACTGGGAAAACGATCGCCCCCCCGCCACGCCCTGGGGCGAAACCATTCTCTACGAAGCCCATGTTAAGGGGCTAACGCACCTGCACCCGGATTTGCCGCAGGCGATTCGTGGCACTTATCAAGCGCTGGGTCATCCGGTGATGATTCAGTACCTCAAAACGCTGGGCATCACTGCGCTGGAGCTGATGCCGGTTGCGCATTTTGCCAGTGAACCGCGCCTGCAGCGGCTGGGATTAAGCAACTATTGGGGCTACAACCCGCTGGGTTTATTTGCCCTCGACCCGCGCTATGCCGCTTCACCGCACACGGCCATAACCGAGTTTCGTGATGCGGTCAAAGCGCTGCATAAGAATGGTATTGAAGTCATCTTGGATATCGTCCTGAACCACTCTGCTGAAATTGATCTTGATGGGCCGACCGTCTCCCTGCGCGGAATCGACAACCGTAGCTATTATTGGTTAAGAGGGGATGGTGATTACGAGAACTGGACCGGCTGTGGCAACACGCTGAATCTCAGTCATCCTGGCGGTGTCGCCTTTGCGTTGTCTTGCCTAAAGTATTGGGTGGAATCCTTCCACGTTGACGGTTTTCGTTTTGATTTAGCGACGGTGATGGGCAGAACGCCGGATTACAGCCCCCATGCGCCGCTGTTCGAAGCCATCAAACAGGATGCGCTTTTGTCCGGCCTGAAGCTGATTGCTGAACCCTGGGACATCGGTCACGGCGGCTATCAGGTGGGTAACTTCCCCCCGCCGTTTGCGGAATGGAATGACCATTTTCGCGATGCCGCCCGTCGCTTCTGGCTTGAGCAGTCCCTCTCATTGGGTGAATTTGCCGGGCGCTTTGCCGCGTCGAGCGATGTGTTCCGCCGTGAAGGGCGTTTACCCTCCGCTTCCATTAACCTGGTGACGGCGCACGATGGCTTTACGCTGCGTGATTGTGTGAGTTTTAACCACAAACACAATCAGGCAAACGGCGAGGAAAATCGCGACGGTACTAACAACAACCATAGTAACAATCATGGTATAGAAGGTTTAAGCAGCAGTTTTGAGGTAACAGAAAGGAGGCGAACCAGCGTCCATGCCCTGTTGACGACACTGCTGCTTTCTCAGGGAACACCAATGCTGCTGGCAGGTGATGAACACGGTCACAGCCAGCATGGTAATAACAACGCTTACTGCCAGGACAACGTGTTGACCTGGCTTGACTGGCAACAGGCAAACAGTGGGCTGGTGGGCTTTACCGCTGCGTTGAACCATCTTCGCAAGCGCATTCCGGCGTTAACCCGGAATCACTGGTGGGAAGAGGGCGATGGAAACGTTCGTTGGTTAAATAATGCGGCGCAACCTCTTAGCGCCGGGGAGTGGCAAGGTGGCATGCATTGCCTGCAAATTCTGTTATCGGATCGCATTCTGATCACGATGAATGGAACACCTGAGGTTGCCGACCTGGTTTTACCCGATGGGGAGTGGCGTGCCATTCCTCCGTTTGCCGGAGAGGATAATCCGGTAGTTATGGCTGTCTGGCATGGGCCCGCGCACGGAGTGTGCGTATTTGAAAGGTCATAAGAAGGAGTTCGTCATGGTTAGATTAGAGAAAAATGATCCGTTAATGTTAGCGCGCCAGCTGCCATTAAAATCTGTAGCCCTGATTCTTGCGGGCGGGCGTGGTACTCGCCTGAAGGATTTAACAAAAAAACGTGCCAAGCCTGCTGTCCACTTCGGTGGAAAATTCCGCATCATCGATTTTGCCCTGTCCAATTGCATTAACTCCGGTATTCGCCGCATTGGTGTCATTACTCAGTATCAATCCCACACGCTGGTGCAACACATTCAGCGCGGTTGGTCCTTCTTTAACGAAGAGATGAATGAGTTTGTTGACCTGCTGCCTGCACAACAGCGCGTGCACGGGGAGAGTTGGTATCGCGGCACTGCGGATGCGGTAACGCAAAACCTCGACATCATTCGTCGCTACGGGGCTGAATACATTGTCATCCTGGCCGGTGACCATATCTATAAGCAGGACTATTCCCGCATGCTTATCGATCATGTCGAAAAAGGTGCGCGTTGCACCGTGGCCTGCTTGCCGGTGCCCATTGAAGAGGCAAGCGCGTTTGGTGTGATGGCGGTGGATGAAAATGACAAAGTTATCGAATTTGTTGAGAAACCCGCTAACCCGCCTTCAATGCCCAATGACGACAGCAAGTCGCTCGCCAGTATGGGGATTTATGTCTTCGACGCAGAATATTTGTATGAGCTGCTGGAAGAGGACGACAAAAATGAAAATTCCAGCCACGATTTCGGCAAAGATATCATCCCGCTGATTACCAAATCTGGCATGGCTTATGCACATCCTTTCCCACTATCCTGCGTGCATTCAGACCCCGAATCAGAACCTTACTGGCGCGATGTAGGAACACTGGAAGCGTACTGGAAAGCGAACCTCGACCTCGCTTCTGTCGTACCTGAACTGGACATGTATGACCGTAACTGGCCAATCCGTACCTATAATGAATCTTTGCCACCGGCGAAATTTGTTCAGGACAGATCGGGTAGTCACGGTATGACGCTGAACTCACTGGTTTCTGGTGGTTGTGTGATATCCGGATCGGTAGTGGTGCAATCGGTATTGTTCTCACGGGTGCGCGTAAACTCGTTCTGCAATATCGACTCTGCAGTTCTTTTACCTGAGGTTTGGGTCGGACGCTCCTGTCGCTTGCGGCGCTGCGTCATCGATCGGGCCTGTGTTATCCCGGAAGGGACTATTATTGGTGAGAATGCAGAAGAGGACGCTCGTCGGTTCTACCGCTCCGAAGAGGGCATTGTGCTGGTGACGCGCGAAATGCTGCGTAAATTGCAACAAGAGTAACAGCATCGAGATAACCTTGCGCGGAAGGGGTCCGCGTGCTGTTTTTCCGCTAACGCCGGGTGAGCGTTAGCGGTTTTGACAGGAGCGAGAATGCAGGTTTTACATGTATGTTCCGAGATGTTTCCGTTGCTTAAGACCGGTGGTCTGGCAGATGTTATTGGCGCATTGCCGGCGGCACAAATTGCTGATGGCGTAGATACGCGCGTACTCCTGCCTGCATTTCCTGATATCCGTCGGGGAGTGACGGATGCGCAGGTTGTCAGCCGTCGGGAAACTTTTGCGGGTCGAATTACATTGCTGTTCGGACATTTTAATGGGGTGGGGATCTATTTAATTGACGCGCCGCATCTCTATGACCGGCCCGGCAGTCCTTATCATGACACTAACCTTTTCGCCTACACCGACAACGTATTGCGCTTTGCGCTGCTTGGCTGGGTAGGAGCGGAAATGGCCAGCGGTCTTGATCCTTTCTGGCGTCCTGATGTGGTCCATGCCCATGACTGGCATGCAGGCCTTGCGCCAGCCTACCTGGCGGCGAAGGGGCGTCCGGCGAAGTCTGTCTTTACCGTCCATAACCTGGCCTATCAGGGGATGTATTATGCGCATCACATGAGTGAAATCGCGCTGCCATCATCCTTCTTTACCATGCACGGGCTGGAGTTCAACGGGCAGATTTCGTTCCTGAAAGCGGGGCTCTATTACGCCGATCATATTACGGCGGTCAGCCCGACCTATGCCCGTGAAATTACCGAGCCGCAGTTCGCTTACGGTATGGAAGGTTTGTTACGCCAGCGGCAGATGGAAGGTCGCCTGAGCGGCATTCTCAATGGTGTAGACGAAAAAATTTGGGATCCGGCGACGGACTTGTTACTCACCTCGCGATATACGCGGGACACGCTTGAAGAGAAAGCAGAGAACAAACGTCAGTTGCAGGTTGCCATGGGACTGAAGGTTAACGACAAGGTTCCGCTGTTTGCGGTGGTCAGTCGTTTAACCAGTCAGAAAGGCCTCGACCTGGTGCTGGAAGCACTGCCAGGGCTGCTTGAGCAGGGTGGACAACTGGCGCTATTGGGCGCGGGCGATCCGGTTCTGCAGGAAGGATTCCTGGCCGCAGCAGCAGAGCACCCGGGGCAAGTGGGTGTTCAGATTGGTTATCACGAAGCGTTCTCGCATCGCATCATGGGTGGCGCAGATGTCATTCTGGTGCCGAGCCGTTTCGAACCGTGTGGATTAACGCAACTTTATGGACTGAAGTACGGCACATTGCCGCTGGTACGGCGTACCGGTGGGCTTGCTGATACGGTGTCCGATAGCTCTCTGGAGAATTTGGCAGATGGAATCGCCAGTGGTTTTGTATTTGAAGACAGTAATGCCTGGTCGCTGCTTCGCGCGATACGGCGTGCTTTCGTGTTGTGGTCTCGTCCTTCATTGTGGCGCTTTGTTCAGCGTCAGGCGATGGGCATGGATTTTAGCTGGCAGGTCGCCGCGCAGTCTTACCGCGATCTTTACTATCGGTTGAAATAGGTTCCTGGAATCACTTATATGAATGCACCTTTTACTTATGCATCACCCACTTTGAGCGTTGAGGCGTTAAAACATTCAATTGCTTATAAGTTGATGTTCACCATCGGTAAAGACCCGGTTATCGCCAATAAGCATGAATGGCTGAACGCCACGCTGTTTGCGGTACGTGACCGCCTGGTGGAGCGCTGGCTGCGCTCTAACCGTGCACAACTGTCTCAAGAAACGCGACAGGTCTACTACCTGTCGATGGAATTTCTGATTGGCCGCACACTTTCCAATGCGCTGTTATCGCTGGGTATTTACGATGACGTGAAAAACGCGCTGGAAGAGATGGGGCTGGATCTCGCTGAGCTTATCGACGAAGAGAATGACCCGGGACTGGGTAACGGCGGCTTGGGCCGCCTTGCGGCCTGCTTCCTGGATTCTCTGGCCACCCTGGCGTTGCCGGGTCGTGGCTATGGCATCCGTTATGACTACGGCATGTTCAAGCAAAACATCGTCGACGGGCGGCAAAAAGAGTCGCCGGATTACTGGCTGGAGTACGGTAATCCGTGGGAATTTAAACGCCACAATACCCGTTATAAAGTGCGTTTCGGTGGCCGCATCCAACAGGAAGGCAAGAAGTCCCGCTGGCTTGAAACCGAAGAGATTCTGGCCGTCGCTTACGATCAGATTATCCCCGGCTATGATACCGATGCGACCAACACGCTGCGTTTGTGGAATGCGCAGGCCAGTAGTGCAATCAACCTGGGTAAGTTTAACCAGGGCGATTACTTCGCGGCGGTGGAAGATAAAAACCACTCCGAGAACGTGTCTCGCGTGCTCTACCCGGATGACTCGACCTATTCAGGGCGTGAGCTGCGTCTGCGCCAGGAGTATTTCCTGGTCTCTGCGACTATTCAGGACATCCTGAGCCGCCACTTCCAGTTGCACAAAACCTACAGCAATCTGGCGGAAAAAACGGCCATTCACCTCAATGACACCCACCCGGTGTTGTCTATTCCTGAGCTGATGCGTTTATTGATTGATGAGCATAAGTTTGGCTGGGATGAAGCCTTTGAAGTGACCTGCCAGGTCTTCTCATACACCAACCATACGTTGATGAGCGAAGCGCTGGAAACCTGGCCTATTGATATGCTCGGTAAGATCCTGCCGCGCCATTTGCAGATCATCTTCGAAATCAATGACTACTTCCTGAAAACCATTCAGGAACAGTACCCCAACGATGTCGGCTTGCTTAGCCGTGCGTCCATTATTGACGAGTCTAACGGTCGTCGCGTGCGCATGGCGTGGCTGGCGGTGGTGGTCAGCCATAAAGTGAACGGGGTCTCTGAGCTGCACTCCAATCTGATGGTTCAGTCGCTGTTTGCCGACTTTGCGAAGATCTTCCCGATGCGTTTCACCAACGTGACCAACGGCGTGACGCCACGTCGCTGGCTGGCACTGGCGAACCCGTCGTTGTCCGAGGTGTTGGATGAAAATATCGGTCGCACCTGGCGTACCGATCTCAGCCAGTTAAGCGAGCTGGAACAGCACATTGATTACCCGCTGGTGAATCAGGCGATTCGTCAGGCTAAGCTGGAGAATAAGAAACGCCTGGCGGCGGTGATTGCTCAACAGCTTAACGTGGTGGTGAACCCGAAAGCGCTGTTCGATGTTCAGATCAAACGTATTCACGAGTACAAGCGTCAACTAATGAATGTGCTGCACGTCATCCTTCGCTACAACCGGATTAAGGCCGATCCCAGGGCGGAGTGGGTGCCACGCGTCAATATCTTTGCGGGTAAAGCAGCCTCTGCCTATTACATGGCTAAACACATCATTCATCTCATCAATGATGTGGCGGCGGTGATCAACAACGATCCTGAGATTGGCGACAAACTGAAAGTGGTCTTTATACCGAACTACAGCGTCAGTCTGGCTCAGGTGATCATTCCGGCGGCGGATCTTTCCGAGCAGATTTCTCTGGCAGGGACGGAAGCGTCTGGCACCAGTAACATGAAGTTTGCCCTCAACGGTGCCCTGACCATCGGCACGCTCGACGGCGCAAACGTCGAGATGCTGGAGCACGTAGGCGAAGACAACATCTTTATCTTCGGCAACACGGCGGAAGAGGTTGAAGAGTTGCGTCGTAATGGATACAAGCCGCGTGAGTACTATGAACAGGATGCAGAGCTCCATCAGGTACTGACGCAGATTGCGACCGGGCTGTTCAACCCGCAGGATCCAGGCCGTTACCGTGACCTGGTGGATTCACTGATCAACTTTGGTGACCACTATCAGGTGCTGGCTGATTTCCGTAGCTATGTTGATTGCCAGGATAAGGTCGACGAGCTCTATCGCACGCCGGAAGAGTGGACCACTAAAGCGATGCACAACATCGCCAATATGGGTTACTTCTCCTCCGATAGGACGATTCAGGAGTATGCCGAGAAGATCTGGCATATCGATCCGGTGCGGTTGTAAATCGCTTTTATCTTTCCACATACATTCCAACGGAGCCATTTGGCTCCGTTTTTTTATTTTAAAACAGGGAGATTTCAGAAAATGAAGGGGCGTCCTCGCCAACCCATCGCTTTATAATTATTTTTCCAAACAAGGATGAGGTGACAGGAATATGAAATTCTGGTGGTGGGTAAGAGCGTGCGTATTGGCGCTCATTGTCGTTCCATTGTTGGCACATGGTGTGGCATTACTGTGTCTATTTCTGAATGAAATGATGGGCAAAGGGCTTCGGATATTCGATCTTTCCCGCACGATATTGGATAGTTTCATCGCAACGGTGGGGTTTTATATTTTTGGTGGCCTGCTGATGTCTGTTTTGGGCTGGCTATTAGCAAGGTTTACGCCCCCCAAAGAAAATAACGCTATGCGTCAGGCTTTGTTGCTACTGCCTGCAATATGGGTATTGAGCGCCTGGGCGATCGTTTTCCAGCTGGCGGAGTTGAGTTTCAGTAGCCATGGGTACAATGACTTTCTTGCTGTTACGCTGCCCTGGTCAGGTATCAATCTGCTCTCACTGTTATCGGGTCAATATGGGGCGATGGTCATTATTCCTGTAGGGGCCCAAGCGTGCTTTACGCTGGGTTGCTACTGGCGAAACCGACATTCTCCCGATTCGCAGAAAAGCATAAAGCTACGTAACACCCTGGTATGGGTTCTGGTCGCGCTGACCTTATTTGCCGGATGGCAGGCGAAGCTCCGGTTAGATAGATTTCCTTTGGTGGACCAGGATAATGCTCTTAGCGAGTCGATTGATACATGGAATTACGATCCCAAAAAGGAAAACAATAAACTCACTAAACTGCGAGGGGCAGCGCCGTTCACGTTTAGCATCAAACATCCCCGGTTCGACGGCGCCACCGCGGCCTATCCGTTATTTGCTTCCGCCTTCTTCGCATTAAATACCTTTGCGGATGACATGCCTTTCTATGAGATTGAGAAATCCTGGCTTGGCATTTCGCGCACGCCCGACGCCTATAAAAATATTATCGCCGACAGCGCTGATATTATTTTTGTTGCTCAACCTTCGGAAGGCCAGAAAAAGCGGGCGCAGGCAGCAAACGTCACGCTGACGTATACGCCCTTTGCTCGTGAGGCCTTTGTTTTTATCACCCATGCGGATAACCCGGTAAATAGCTTAACTCAGCAGCAGGTGCGTGACATCTTCAGCGGCGCCATCACTCGCTGGAGCGAAGTGGGGGGAGATAACCGAAAAATTGACGTCTGGCAGCGCCCGGAAGATTCAGGTAGCCAGTCCACCATGTTGGCGAAAGTGATGAAAGGGACGCCGATGCTGCCGCCAAAAGAGACCGAAGTGGCAGAAGGGATGGGGCGCATCTTGCGCGAGGTGGCCGAATATCAAAACAGTAAAGGCGCAATTGGTTACACCTTCCGCTACTACGCAACGCAGATGAATCCGACTGCAGGGGTTAAATTATTGGCGATCGATGGCATTGCCCCCACCAGTGAGACCATACGCGAAGGGCGTTACCCATTCTCAGTGGATGTCTATATGGTGACGCGGGAGAACCCGGACGAAAAAGCGCAAAAGGTAGTGCGCTGGTTTTTAAGTCCGCAGGGGCAGGCATTGGTTGAGGATGTGGGATATGTGCCGTTATATGAAACGCTGAAGAAGGCGGAGTAAATATTGCCCCGCAACGAAAGATGGCCGCGGGGCATATTTCAGGATTAGGAGGCCAGTGACAGCTCGGTTTTGCTATGGCGGGTCAGCCATTGCGCGACGCGCGACTGTTGGTCCGCATCCAGCCACATCCCGAGTTTGGTACGACGCCAGATAACATCATCCAGACGGCGAACCCACTCATGCTCGACCAGGTAGCGCAGTTCGGCTTCGTACAGCTCATGACCGAAGTGCTCGCCCAGATCCTCAATTGACGTTTTATCTTTCAGGATCAGCTCACTGTTGCTGCCGTAGGTCCGGGCAAAATGACGGGCCAGTGATTCCGTAATAAACGGATAGCGACGACGCAGTTTGGCCGCGTAATCATCACGATCGCCCTCAAGTTCACCACCCGGCAGGACACTGCTTTTCGTCCACGCTGGCCCGATACCCTGATAATACGTCGCCAGTTTTTCCATCGCATGCTCGGCGAGCTTACGGTAGGTAGTGAGCTTGCCGCCAAACACCGACAGCAACGGCGCTTTACCGTCCACGTCATGAATATCAAGCGTGTAATCGCGCGTGATGGCCTGCGGTGAATCAGACTCATCATCACACAGCGGACGCACACCCGAATAGGTCCAGACGATATCGTTACGCGACAGCTGTTTTTTGAAGTGGGCGTTGTACGCTTTCAGCAGATAATTAATTTCGCTTTCATCGATCTCAACGTTCTTCGCCTCGCCCTGGTACTCTACATCGGTAGTGCCGATGATAGAAAACTCGTCCATCCACGGAATGACGAACACGATGCGCTTATCTTCGTTTTGCAGGATGTAAGCCTGCTTTTGGGTGTGCACGCGTGGCACAACAATATGACTGCCTTTGATCAGGCGGATACCGTAAGGTGAGGGCAGGTGCATACCGTCATCAAAGAACTGTTTGACCCACGGGCCGGTTGCATTCACCAGACCGCGCGCCTGCCAGCTAAATTTTTCCCCGGTGTCGATATCTTCTGCCTCAACGATCCACAAGCCATTTTCACGTCTTGCTGATGTCGCGCGGGTGCGGGTTAACACTTCACCGCCTTTTTTCACCACCATCTGCGCATTGGCTACGACCAGGCGCGCATCATCGACCCAACAGTCAGAATATTCGAAACCGCGCACGATTTCCGGTTTGAGGACCGATTCTGAGCCAAAACGCAAACCTTGCGAACCGGGCAAACTGGTCCGTTTACCCAGATGGTCATACATAAACAGACCGATGCGGATCATCCAGGCCGGGCGCAAATGCGGGCGATGCGGTAGACGAAAACGCATCGGGAAAGCAATGTGCGGGGCCATTTTTAAAAGGACTTCACGTTCAGCCAGCGCTTCGCTGACCAGACGGAACTCATAGTGTTCAAGGTAGCGCAGGCCACCATGAATCAATTTTGAGCTGGCACTTGAGGTCGCACACGCCAAATCCTGTGCTTCCAGCATGAGCACGGACAGACCACGCCCGGCGGCGTCTGCCGCGATACCGGCACCGTTGATGCCCCCGCCAATGACAATCAGATCTTTGGTTTCCATGCTGCCCTCACGTACTTTCGTTAAAGCTCATAAATGTTCGATATCGCTCATAATAGCAAAGGAACGCGCTCTTGGTAACATCAAAAAAACAATTTAGAGTGATATGCATAACATAATGGCGTTTCCATGCCGGGAGGACGTAAAATGAGCGTCATACTACGTGCGGCCCGTTTCCCCTCACCCTAACCCTCTCCCCAGAGGGGCGAGGGGATAGACCGAGGCAGTTCTGGCGCGACTTATTTGCAATGACTAAAAGAGAGTCCCATGGATCATTTTGTTTGTATCAACGTTGAAGAAACCCACCAGAAACTGCAGCAGAAGAAGGCGGTGCTGGTTGATATTCGCGATCCACAGAGCTTTGCGATGGGCCACACACCGGGCGCATTCCACCTGACGAATGACACGCTGGCGACCTTTATGCAGGAGACCGATTTTGAAACGCCGGTCATGGTGATGTGCTATCACGGCAATAGTAGTAAAGGTGCCGCGCAGTATCTGCTCCAGCAGGGTTATGACAATGTCTACAGCGTGGACGGCGGTTTTGATGCCTGGCACCGTCACTTCCCGGCAGAAGTTGCGCACGGAACCCTTCAGGGATAACCAAAACTGCCGCTATACTGTCCTCTTTTCCAGGGACTAAGCGACCACTTTTCATGTTGATGATCACTTCCTTTGCTAACCCACGCGTCGCCCAGGCATTTGTTGATTACATGCAAACGCAGGGCGTTATTCTGACCATCCAGCATCACCAACAAAGCGATATCTGGCTGGCAGACGAGAGTCAGGCTGAACGGGTAAGAGCAGAGCTGGCGCGCTTTATGGAAAATCCCGGCGACCCGCGTTACCTGGCGGCGAGCTGGCAGTCAGGGCAAACCAGCAACGGCCTGCATTATCGTGGTTTGCCGCTACGCGCGGCGTTGCAGGAGCGTGGCGGACCGCTGACCGTTTTCATTTTTGCCGCCTGCGTGCTCGTTTTCGCTCTGATGAACATCATTGGCGACCAGGCGGTGATGATCTGGCTGGCCTGGCCGTTCAACGACGCGGTTCAGTATGAAGCCTGGCGTTATTTCACCCATGCGGTAATGCACTTTTCGCTGGTTCATATCATCTTTAACCTGTTCTGGTGGTGGTATCTTGGCGGAGCCGTAGAGAAACGGTTGGGTAGCGGCAAACTGCTGGTAATAACCGTTATCAGCGCCTTGCTCAGCGGATTTCTGCAGTTCAAGCTTTCAGGTCCGTGGTTCGGTGGTTTAT
>Ga0105244_10002094_pt1 | contig 15352 bp, 9 predicted proteins | sample KBSM44metaG_FD_80423 | JGI IMG/M metagenome (GOLD analysis project Ga0105244, IMG submission 80423) | Miscanthus rhizosphere microbial communities from Kellogg Biological Station, Michigan, USA - KBS M4-4 metaG | ecosystem: Host-associated > Plants > Roots > Rhizosphere > Soil | place: Michigan... | reverse complement strand
GGGCCTTGGCCAGGTCTTCCACCGACAGCGCGTCGGCTTCCATGCCCGACGCGCTGAGCATGATGGACAGCGTGTCACCCGGCAGCAGATAGAGGATGAAGTAGGTGATGCTATAAGCTCCCCACAACACCAGCATGGCCTGGCCCACGCGGCCGATCAGGTAGCGGGTCATGGCTGGCCGACCTCGATATCACCCAGCAGCGCAAAGCCCTCGGCGGTCCACTGGAAGTTTTTCACGCGTGGCGACGTCGCGGCCTGCCACACGCGTTCGTACACCGGGAACGCCGCGCCTTCGTCGATCAGCAAATCCTGCAAGTCACCGTAGGCCGCAGCGCGTTGCGAGCTTTGGGTGGCCGTAATGCCGGCATCGAACAAGCCCTTGGCCTTGTCGAGCACCTGGGGCTCGTAAATGTTGGTGGCCAGGGTCGCGCTGTTGGCGGTGCGCGGGTCGAGGATGGTTTGCAGGATGATCGGGTCGGCGCGGGTCATGTAGTTGATCGACAGGTCATAGTTGCCTGACGAGTTGTTGGCGATCCACTCGGCACGCGTGACCACGCTGAGCTTCAGGTCGATCCCGACCTTGCGCAGTTGGTCCTGGATCAGCACATCGCCGGCGGTTTCGGCGGGGCTGATGTTGTAGCTCAGGCTCAGGCGCTTACCGTTCTTCTGGCGGTAGCCGTCGGCACCCTTGGCCCAGCCGGCCGCGTCCAGCAGCTGTTCGGCACCTTGGGGGTCGTAGGCCAGTTTGGCGCCCTGGCTTTTGAAGTAGGGCGTGGTCACGTCAAAGATGCCGTCCACCACCGGGAATTCGGCGTTGTACACGGTGCTCGCGTAGCTCTTGCGGTCGATGGCTTTTTGCACGGCCAGGCGCACTTGCTTGTCGGCGAGCAGGCGTTCGCCCCGGGTGTTGGGGTACAGGTTGAGCGCCGGGCCCGGCAGCGAACGGCTCTGGATGGTCGCGCCCTTGGACTGGAACAGCTTGAGGTCGACTTCGGAAAACGGGTTGCGCGGCCACAGGATGTCAGCCTTGCCTTGCAGGAACAGGCCGTTGCGCACGCTCTCTTCGGGGATGTAGCTCACGTCCACCGCATCCAGGTGGGCTTCACCCTGGTTCTTCATGTTGGCCGACGCCCAGGCGTAGCCCTTGCGTTTGGTCAGGTGCGCGCCGACTTCGGGGGTGTAGCTGGCGAGCACGAAGGGCCCTGTACCGATGATCTTGCCCAGGGAGCGCTCCTTGGCGCTGAGGGCATAGGAGGTGGGCGCCAGGATCGACAGGTTGGTGGTGGAGGTGGCTTGCAGGAACCCCGCGTTGGGCTTGGCCAGCACCAGTTTGACGGTGAAGTCATCAACCACTTCGGCGTGGTCGTAGCCCGCCAGGTAGGTCGCGCCGAACGTCGCCGGCAGCTCGGTGACCAGGGCCTTGTCGCTGTCGAAGGCGGTTTTCACCGCCTTGGCATCGAAGCGTTCGCCATTGCTGAAGGTCACGTCCGTGCGCAGGTGGAAGGTGTAGGTCAGGGCGTCGTCGCTCACCTCCCAGCTTTTGGCCAGCCAGGGGATGATCTTGCCGCTCTGCGGGTCTTGGTCGGTCAGTGACTCGGCGACATTGCGCAGCAGCACCCGGTGTTCCAGCCAGTAGACCTGGAATGGATCGACGCTGACCAACGTGGTGTTGTCGCCAAAAAACGCGATGCTCAGGGTTTTGCTGGCCTGGGCCTGGTCACCCGAAGGTGAGCAGCCCACCAGGCTCAAGGCCAGGGCGCAGGACGCCAGCAGGCGGCTCGGTACAGTGGATCTCGTCAAAGGGATGCCCTCACGTGGCGATTGCGCTTAGAAGTCGTAGGCCAGCTTGGTGTACCAATAGCCGCCGCCCGGATAGAACGGCGGGTTGCCATACGGCGCCAGGCCCAGGTTGCTGTACACGGCGTGCCGGTCGGGGCGCACGTCGAAGATATTGGTGCCGCCGACGCTCACGGTGAGGTGGTCGACGAAGGTGTAGCTGACGTCCAGGTCGGTGATCCATTTGGCGCCGAAGCTCCGGTCGCCCGTGGGGTTGACCGCCAGGGTCTTCACCGCGCCGTAGCGGCTGGTTTGCAGGTTGACCGCCAGGTCATCGACCTTCCAATTAGCACCCAGAATCCACTTGGTCTTGGGGGTGGCATCAGTCAGGTCGCCCTCGCGATCGCGGCCCACCAAAGTGACGCCGGAGTTGGCGAGCGCGCCGGGAGTGTCGCGGGTGCCTTCGATGGTGGTCTTGTTCCAGTTGAAGCCCAGGCTCCAGCGCACTGACCCCCAGGCATCCAGCGGCGTGGTGTGGTCGGCGACCACGTCCAGGCCCTTGGTGCGGGTGTCGAAGGCATTGGTGTAGTAGTTGACCCAGGTGCCGCTCGGCACGCCTTGGGCGGTGAGGATGTTGTTGATCACGCCGTTACCACGGTCGTAGATGTTGCTGGTCAGGGCGATGCGATCATCGATGTCGATCAGGTAGGCGTCGGCGGTGATGCTGGTACGGGGTGCGGGCTCCCAGGTCAGGCCCAGCCCCAGGTTGCGTGACTTCTCCGGCTTGAGGTCATCACCGCCGAGGGCCTTGGCCAGGTTGCTGCCCGACGGCGTCAGGCGGGTGACAGCGGGCACCACGTTGCCGTTGGCGTCGATGGCCACCCGGTTGTCGGCGACGGTGTAGCCGATCTGCGTCAGCGATGGCGCGCGAAACCCGGTGCCGACGGTGCCGCGCACGGCCACGGTGTCGGTCAGTTCATAGCGTGAGTTCACTTTCAGGCCGAAGGTGTTGCCTGAGTCATCGTCGTAATGCTCGATGCGCCCGGCCACATCGAGGAACCAGCGCTCGGTCAGGTCGAAACCCAGGTCAAGGTAGCCCGCATAGTTGTTGCGGACCAGGTTGACCTCATCTTCCGGGCGAATCGTCACCGCCGCCTGCGCGCCCGAGGCGGCGGGGTAAGTGCCGGTGATATACGCGTCGGGCTCGCCGGCAAAGGTGCTGAAACGCTCCCAGCGATGTTCCAGGCCGGCCGACACCTGCACCGGTGGCGTGAGGTTGAACAGGCTGTCGTAGCGGCGGGTGAAATCGAGGTTGTTCACCCACTGGTCAAAACGGAAGGTGGCCAGGTTGTCGAACTGGGTCGGCGATGCCGTGCCCAGTGACGGGTTGATATTCAGGTCACTGGAATGGTGCACGGTGTTGCGCCCGTAGGTGGTGCTCAAGTCCCAGTTCCAGTCGGCGAGTTCGCCTTTGCCGCCGAACAGGAACTGGTAGTCCCGGTCCTTGATGTTGTTCAGCGGGAAGTAGCCATTGGGGAACACCTCGGGCACTGCTGCCGTGCCGGTGGGCAGGCGGAAGTAGTTGGCGGCCTCGGCGTCGCGTTCGCCGTAGGTGGAAAACGAGTACAGCGTCACGTCCTCCAGCGGCAGTTCGGCGTTGTAGGCCAGGTTGAACGCCTTGAGGTCGGGATCGCCGTTCTTGATCGCCACGCGGTCCCAGGCCGCTTCCTTGGCCGGGTCGCTGAAGGCGCGCACGGTGTTGTCGGCCTTGTCGTTCCACGAGGCGGCACCGCGTTTGCGGGCGTCGGCCGAGAAATGGAAAAAGCCCCGGTCACCCAGTTTGAAGCCCTGGTCGCCGGCCACCTTGATGGTTTCGCCCTGGCCGGAATACAACTGGCCGTAGCTGCTTTCCAGGTGCCCGCCGCTGGCCTCGGACTTGAGGATGATGTTGATCACCCCGGCCACGGCATCCGAGCCGTACTGGGCGGCGGCGCTGTCCTTGAGCACTTCGATATGGTCCACCGCGCTGACCGGGATCAAGTCGATGTCCACGGCATTCGCGCCGCTGTTATCGATGGACCCGCGCTGGCCGGTCGCCCCGTTGTGGCGGCGTTTGCCGTTGACCAGCACCAAGGTGTAGGCCGGGCCCAGGCTGCGGTTGCTCAGCGGGCGGGTCACCGAGTTGTAGCCGGCAATGTTGGTGCCGAAGTTGAAGGACGGCAGCAGCTTGGCGATGGCTTCGGAGAGTTCAGCGCGGCCGGTCTTGAGCAGTTGCTCGCTGTTGATCACATCAATCGGTGCCGGGCTGTCAGCCACGGTGCGTTCCTGGCCACGCAGGCCGGTGGAGATCACGGTGACGGTGTCGAGCTTGGCGTCTTCGGTGGCCGCCTCGGCAAACGGCAGCGGGGCCGCGAGCAACAGGGAGCTGGTCAGCAATGACAGGTGAAACTTACGGGCGGGAAGAGGGCGTGCGAGATCGGGCATGTCAGGAGTAATCCATCAGGATTGGCACTGGCCCTTGGTGCGGGTGCAGCTGGGAAACGGTGTGACATGAAAGTATTACTATAAGAAACCCGAGTGAAAGTCTTTTTTGGAATAAGCTAATTATTAATTAATGTGATTTTATGTTTTTATAAAATCACATATTTTTATTATCAATCACCTTGTAGTGAGCGGGCTTGCCCCGCGCGGCGGCGTATCAGGCACATCACATTACATGACACACCACGGCGCGGGCTGCGGTCTGCCTGGCGCCTTGTATTCGGCTGACACACCGCCGCGCGGGGCAAGCCCGCTCACTACAATCAGAGGTCGATGCGGCGCAGTCTTCCGGTTAATGGCACAACGTTGCCATCCGGGGTCGGTAATGGCCGGCCCGTCAATCCCATGCCTTCACTCACCACCACTCCACCGGGCACCAGGCACAGGTTGGACGGTGTATCCAGCCCACGTGCCAGCACCTTCACGTCACCGTTGTGCAGGTCGCAGTCGAGCAGGCGCCCCGAGAATCGGGTAAAGCCGCCATGCAGGGTTTCGCCGTTCCAGTCAGGCGGCAACGGTTGTTGCAGGTGGCTGCACAGCTCCAGCACCAGCACATGGCCGTTGGCGCGCAATGCCAGGCCGGTGGGCAGTTGCAGGCCGCTGATCAGCACCTCGATCTGCCCGCTGGCCGGGTGTACCCGGATCACCTGGCCGGCGTGGTCGGCAAAGTCGATGCCCTTGCGGGCCGGATCGCCGTGCAGTTCACCGGAGAACAGGCTGATCAACACCGCGTCGGTCTGCGGCTCATACACGAGGGTGACGGGCACCGCTTCCTGGCCCTGGTCCAGGCCAGGCAGTTGCACCCGCACACGCTCGTCTTCACCGTCGCCGAATTCCACCAGCTGGTTGGTATCGGGCTTGACCGCCAGCCAACTGCGTCGGGTCGGGTGGTAGCACAGCGCATTCAGGTTGCCCCGGCTGTGGTACACCGGTTCGGGCGGGCTGTATTGCAGGTCGAGCAACTTGGAACCGCCTATGTAATCGGTCTGGCTGGCCAGGCAACGCCCGCCACCACAGGCAATGTCCGACAGGCCCATGATTTCATCGCGCAGCATGCGCGCCTGCATGTTCATCGCACGAAAGCCCTGGGCCAGGGGCTCCCCCGGCAGGTAGGCGCCGGGTCGTTCAGGGTCGGGGTGCAACAGGCTGATGCGGCCACTGAAGGTCTGGTCCGGCAAGCCCGAGCCGGCCTCGGCCAGCAACAGGCTGCCGTCGGGTTGCAGGCACAGGCCACGGGGGTTGAGCAGGCCTTCGGCGATCAGTGTGCTGGGGCGCAGGGTTTCGCTGGGCCGCGCGGGTATACGTAGCGTCATGGCGGTGTCCTCCTACTGCGGCGGTTGCCAAGGGGTTTGGGTGAGGTAGGCACTCAACAGGGCGCGCTGTGACGGCGACATCGAACGCACCACCGGCATGTACAGCGTGGTGCCTTTGTACACATCCGCGATGCGCGCGAGGATCGCGTTTTTCGCGCCCATGACCGCATCCGGCTTGTTCAACGCGACGTAGCGCGACATGGCCGGGAAGGCCAGGTAGTGAAAGCGCAGGACGTGGGGGTAGACCATGTCCCAGGTGATGAGCGTACCGGCCGGGATACCGAAGTCGGTCTGGGCGTATTTGCGAAAACTGGTGAAGTAGCCACTGCTGTCGAGCCCGTTGGCGGTGCAGTTCAACGCGACGAAACCCGCCTGGGCTTCGCTGCCCGGCTTGAGGGCCACAGGGACACTGATCGAGCGTTGGCCGGCCTCCACCGTCAGCGTGGCGGGGAAATCGAGAAACTCGTAGTCCTGCGGGGCGGTGTACAGCGCCGGTGGCGATTGTTCAATACTGATCGCTGTGGCAGCGGGCACCGGACCGCCCAGGTAGCGAACCTGCAACGTGATCGACAGGCCGTCAGGGTAGTCCTCGAGGTAGACGTTACGCAGATCGCCGTACACCCGGTACTCCGATTCGAGGGCCTGCAGGGTCGAATCATCGACGGTACCCGGGGCATTGACCGCCAGGGCCGACGTCTGCGCAGCTTGCTGCTGGGTGGCACTCAGGGGCAGGTCGACGATGCCGCCATACACGTAGTAGTCAACCAGTGGGCTGCTCGTTGGGTCGAGCGTGGTGAGCTGAGTGGTGCCAGCGGTAATGCTGACAGGGCCGTAATTCGCATTCGGCCCGATGGGGCTGGTGATGTCGGTACGGTCAGCGCGGAAGGTTTGCTTGGGGATGAGGTTGACCATGTCGATGCTCAGCAGGCCGTTGCTGGCAAGCTCCGCATAGGCGGCATTGTCCGTGTTCTGGTTGATCAATTGGCGACCGGGTTGACAGTTCAACGGCTCATTGGCAAACGCCGGTGCCAGTGTGCCGATGACCCGGCCGATGCTCGGGTTGGGGTCATTTTTGTTGGCCGCATAGTCGGCGTTCAGTTCGGCCGTGGTCATCTTGGGGCACATTTCGAACATCACGAAGCGCAGCACGATCCCCGTCGCCCCGGGTGCCTCGATGATCGATTTGAGGCCCGCGCTGTTGCGGTTCCATTGGACAATGCTACTCAGCGGGAACGTCAACTGGAACGTACCGCTGGCATGGAACGAGCCGGGTGCGTCCATGGTGTTTGGCTTGAGCACTCGGGTCTGCACGTCGAAACTGCTGCACACGGTGTTGCAGTGAATCAGTAACTGGAGGTCGTCATCGGTGCCTATTTGCAGGCCGCCGACGAAGATCTGGGTGGTGGTCGACGCTGTCGGGTCCAGGTCTACCATCATCGGACCGGTGAAAGGCCCCTGGCCGGTAACCGGGTCCACCGATCCAAGCAGGCCGATCGGCTGGCCAACGAGGTCACCGCTGGTGCTGACGCTGCCCGGGCTGCCCTGGGAGCTGACCAGGGCGTTTTCCATGAAGACCTGATGGTCTCCGAAGTGGTTCCAGCCGCCGAGGGTATAGCGCACCGCACTCGGGGTATCGATCATGGCGTTCAGTTCGTCATCGCTGTAAGCCTCGGCCTGGGGGGCCACGATAGAACGCGCCAGGTCAAACACCGGCCAACCGTTGTCCGCGTTCTGGGGCAGGCACGGGGTGTTGTTCGACACGCTGACGTCGGTGGTGATACCACCCCAGAAATTCAGGCGGGGTCCGTTGAGGATACTCATGATCTATTCCTTGATCTGGGAAGGGGTGGCGCCCGGTGTTTGGGCGAATTTGAACAGGTAGGAGTAGTCGGACTTGATCGCGCTCTTGGGCGGCGTCGCCATCGAATGGCACGCCATGCAACTGCTGGTGGGCTGGATATAGCTTTCCATGGTCACGTTGGCTGACAGCGTGGGGGTGGGCGTGCCCATCGGGTTGCCGATCATGTTGGGGTTGAGCGGCCGCTGGGTGGTGATCAGCTTGTAGTACTTCAACGGGCTGTTTTGCAGGCCAGGGTCGGCGCGGTAGGTGGCGTTGACCGTGTCGGTGGCGCTATCAATGGCAGTGACACGGGTCAGAGGGTCGGGTGTCTGGAACGTGGTGCCGTTCACCGGCACGCACACCGGATGCGCCCCTTGGGTGTTCCAGTTGCACGGCGATTGGTTGACGGTGGTGGCGGTCGGGTCGTAGTAGCTGCCGTTGGTTGATAGGTCGGCCGGCACATTGTCGATTTGCTCGAAGGTCGACCACACCCACTGCGGGTAACCGACGGGCTTGGTGATGATGTGCAGCCCCACCAGCCCCAGGAGTTGCTGGGCGACTCCGTTGGGCTTGCCTTGGGCGTCGAACGTGGTCACCTGCGCGATCATGTTCAGGTAGCGGCTGGCATTGTCCTTAGACGTGAGGATGCGCCAGCTGGATTTGACCTCGATGACCCCGTTGGGGAACTTGATGCTGCTGGCGTTGGACACCACGTCCGCGTTGTAGAAGTTGTTGGCGACGATGTAGTTATAGGAGGTCTCGTTGGCAGCAATGTCGTAGTAGGTCGGGTTGCCCGCCTGGTCGATCAGCCAGCCGCCGATGGCCTGGTCGACGTGGTTCTGCAGGCTGGTGTTTTTCAGCGCGGCGATATTGATCAGGCCCAGGCTCCTGGCGGTCAGCACGCTGTTCCAGGGGCCGGGGTTGGCCGCATTCGGCAGGAAGATTTCCTCCACGCTCTTGTAGGTTTGCCACACGGTATAACCGCTGCCACCGGGCTGTTTGGTGCAGTCGGGGCTGCCGCGTTGCCCGTCCTTGGCCGGCCAGTTCAAGGCGACAAACAGCTGCCAGCTGTATTCATCAAACGGTGTCTGGCCGGCGCCAGCAGCCGGCGCGGCGCCGGGCAGTTGGCAACTCAGCGACGTGGCCAGGGCCGACGGCTGGGTCGCCTCCCTGGCCTGGGCCGGCAGGCCTGCCAGCCCCAGTAACAGCATGGAAAAACACACGAGGGTTTTCATGGCGGATCCTTCCTTTGATGTCGGGGTCAGGGTTGCATGAGCTGGTTCCATTGCGCCTTGTGGCCGTTGCTCTCGCCTGCCGGTGGCACGAACAGCTGGCAGGGCGGCGGGTTCGCCGGGCACATGTCGGCCACCTGGTCCCAGGTGTCCTTCGGGTCGGGGGTGGCGATGCGGAAGTTGGTGTAGTTCTGGCTCACGATGGGCGCGTTGGCGACGCTGGTATCCCCCGAGAAAAAGAACGACTGCGGCTGCCGGTAGGGCGGGCTGCCGGTCGGTTGTTTGTTGAAGGCGTAGCCAAACAGGATCGGCCCTGCGGGAGACTTCAAGTCCATGGCATAGGCTTGCAGGCTGCCGCCCAGGTGTTTGCTGCGCTCGGCGCTATAGGGCAGGTGCTCGATGAAGCTCTGCCGTGGCGGATGGTTCATCGGCGAGAACATGCAGCAGGCCGGCATGTCTTTCGGGCGGTCTTCCGGATAAGTGAGGAAGTACGCCTTGTTGCCCAGGGACACGAAGGTGCAGGTGTAGTTGTTGTCCTCTATCGGGAAGATCGGCAGGCAGTACTTCTCGTAGTGCTCCATCATCGCGCCGTAACCGTCGCCGTCCGCCGGGATATAGGTGGTGTCGTAGTAGCTGGTGCCCTTGGACACGGTGTAGTCGGCCGGCGTCAGGGTGGAAGGCGGGTCACTGTAGGGCGGCGGGTTTTTCTGGTAGTTGTGGATCACCCGGTACATCGTCCAGTCGCTGATCCATTGTGCCGGGAAGAACGGGTCGGATGGGTCGCTGGCGGTGCGCTTGGCGATGCAGTTGCCATTTTTCTTGTTGCAGCCTTCGGTGTTGTGCACCCCGTTGGTGAAGTACACCGCGCCGCTGTCACTGGCAGCAAACGCTGCGGGGCTGAGCAGCAGCACCAGCAGCAAGAATCGACGCAAGAAGTTGGCGTTCATATGACACTCCTGTGCAGTGCCGGGTGACGCAGGCGTCACCCGGTGGTCCTGGCGTTACAGCGTTATTGGTAGTCGCTCATGCTGAGCGGCACGGGTGGGTAATTGCGTTTCACCAAGGCCTGCGCCCACAGCTCCAGCACGGCGCGACGGCTTTGCGGCATGTCGCGGGTGATGGGCATCGCCAGGGTGCTTTCTTCCTGGTACTCCTTGCTGATCAGCACGATCAATTGGTCGATGGCGCCTTCGATCCGGGTCAGGGAATTGAGCGGCATGAACTTGTTCATGATCGGGTAGAGGTAGTAATAGGGTTTGAGGATGAAGGGGAAGATGAACGTTTCCCAGATCACCACGCCGGCGTCCTCGCGCTGGTACACGCGGTTCCAGGTATCGACGAAGTTTTTCTGTAACTCGGGCTCCAGCGGCAACACCCGCAGCGGTGCGAGGAAGTCTGTGTAGGCCTGGGTGAGCGCGAAGCTGAACGGGATATCCGGCGCTTGCTGACCCTCTTGCACAAAGAAACGCAGGGTCGGAAACCCCGCCGCTTTCCCCGTGACCGTGAGGTAGGCGATACCTTGGTCGTCGGTCTGTATCTGGGCCACGCTGTATTGCACGACACTGTTGGACGCGTCACGCAGCGTGCCTTGCCGGTTGATCGGGTTGGCGAACTCCAGCGTCGGGCTCAGGGCGACAGATGCAGGTGTCTTCAAGTATTCCTGATACGTCACGGGCACCGATGTGGCATTGGTGTCGGCCAGCCGTATGGACACCAACTGGCGGCCGGTGCCTTCGGTCACTTGGCCAAGCAGCGGGGCAACGCCGTTGAATTGCGGTAGGTTAGCGGTGTTTTGCAGGAACGTGGGAGGGAAGCTGTCGAACAGCTTGAAGTCGGCCGAGTTGTTGAACGCCAGGTAGTAGTCGGTGGTGCACAGCATGTAGGCATTGCCGTATTCCGCGATCCACAACGTGGTTCCCTTCGGTGCCGGCTGGCCGTCGCATTGCACCATGATCTGCAGCGTCTGGGTGGCGCCTACATCGATGAAACTGCCACTCTCCACTACCTCGGCGGTCCATCGTTGCTGGGTCGCGGCGACCACATTCGGGCTACCCTGCAACTGCAGTTCCAGCGTGCCGTTTTGCAGCAGGGTCTGCGCGGCCACGGTGAAGGGCAGGTCGAGGATGCCCGAGCGCTTGTCGAACTGTGCCTGTTGGTAATCGGCATAGCCGAAGCGGGCCAATTCGTTGAACTGCGTGCCCTGGCGGATGCCAATCGCATAGTCGCCCGCCAGGTACTTGGCGGCCACAGGGATTGGGGCGCTTTTGTCGACCGGATAGAACGGAAACGTGTTGCCCAGGTCCAGCGACAAGGTGTTGCCATGGATCTGCGCCGAGGTCACGCCGAGCTGTACCTGTTTTGGGCTGTCCCCTGGGGTGATGTGAATCGGCACTTTGGCGGCCGGCACCAGGCGCATGCCGGCAGGTGCGGTGGGGAACTCATCCTCGAACCACAGGCCGAGGGTGCCGACCGTGCGGCTGTAGGCCGGGTTGAAGAAAATATCGCCGACGTTGTCCAGCCCCTGCTGGTACATGGCTTGCACCTTGGCCAGCGCCTCCGGGGTGGAGGAGTGGGTGTCGATGGGCGGGAAGTCGTTGAGGATGCCGTTCTTGTCGTAGCACGTGAGGTAGGTGGTAAAACGGAACATCAGGCCCTTGGCGTTCTGTTGCTGCATCTGCGCTTGCAGGTTTTGCAGCAGCGCCGAGTCGCCCACCGCCCATGCCAGGTTTTCTTTCGGGAAGCACGTCTGCCAGGTCGTGGTGACGTAGCTCAGGCCGCCGAGCCCAGCCCAGTTGAAGTTCAGCAATCGGTCGAGCATACGGTGCTCGCGGGTCAGGGTCAGGCCGCATTGCGGGGTGCCCAGCACCAGCTTGTCGAAATACAGCGCGGTGAAGGTGTTCTGCCACGGGCTCACGTCGACAAACCGCGCCGCCGTAGGGCCTGCGCCGCCAAAGGGGTTGCCCACCAGTTGGTAGGGCTGGTTGATCAGCGAGTCAGTGGCAACGTAACCGCCACCAGGCAGTTCACCGCCACTGATCACCGATTGGGTCTGCTGATAGCTCACGGTGCCGCAAGCATTGTCACCGAACAGGTTCCATTCGCCGGGGATCATCGGCGTGGTCACTTGTGGGGCATTGCCCGGTACTTGCAGCACATAGTCAGGAATCTGGTTGACCGGCAGCGGCGCAATCGTCCAGGGCAGCAGTGTGCTGGCCGCATTGAGTGGCGTAATGCCAAAGGACTCCAGGAACGGCCAGTTCATCTGCATCTTCACCGCGTCATACACCGGGAACATGTCGTTGTTATTGGCCGTTGGCGGGTTCCAGAACATGTGGCCTTTGACGTAGATCCGAGGAAAATTCAATACGCTCATGTCAGGCTCCTTAACGTTGCCACTGGGCGCGTTTAAGCGACCAGACAAAGTCCAGTTTGTGGTAACCGACGAAGTCGGCGGCCGGCAACTCGGCGGTGGGGTAGACGATGCCGCCCTGTTGCTTCAGGGCGAAATTGAAGTAGCCCTGCTTGGGTGAGTACGCCGCCGTGCCGTGGCAGGCAAAACACGATGATTCGCTCTGGAACGCCGACTCCAGTTGGGAGTTGGCCAACAGGGTGGGGTTGGTTTCCGACTGCACGCCGATCAACTCGTACTGCGCCAATGTCGGGTTGGCCGCCTGGAAGCTGGTGTTCACCGGTTGCGCCGCCGCAGTCGGGCCGGTGCTGTTGGTCATGGGCGTGGCCGGTGCCGCGTTGGTCACTGTGTACTTGCTGTTGTTGACGTTTTCAAAGGTGGTCCAGACCCAGTTGGGGTTCAGCTTGTTGATCACGTGCAAACCGCTCAACGCGGCGTAGCCCACCTGGTACGTATCGCCTTGCTGGTAGTAGGCCTGGGCGATGTAGTAACCGTCGTTGGCCAGTTGCTGTTGATAGGTGGCGTCGCTGCCGATCCACAGCCAGGCGGCCTTGAGCTCCCAGGCGGTGGAGGGGAAGTTCAGGTCGCTGGTCAGCGCCGCCTGACCGTTCACGTTGTAGACGTTCTGCTGGACGATGTAATTGAACGTGTCCTGGCCCATCAACAGCTGAAAGCGCACGGCCTGGCCTTTCTCGGCTGCCGGCACCTGGCCGCCCATTTGCAGGATCAGCCCGTCCACCTGCTGCGTGGCGTTGAGGTTGTGAAACAGGCGGCTGGTGTTCATGCCCAGCGCTTTGGCCTGCGTGAGCACGGCGGCGGGTACCGGCACGCGCTGGGCGTACGGCAGCGGTTGGGCACCATTTTTCAGGTAGACCTGGTCTGACGGTTTCAGGGTTTCCCAGACCCGGTCCGGGCTTTGGGCGGCCGTGGGTTGGTTGAGGCAGGCGAACCAGTTCCAGGCCAGGGTCTCGGGGCTTTGGGTGAAGAGGGTTCGGGTGGCATTGAGGTTGCCTCCAAACTGCAGGAAGTTGCTGCAATCGAAGGTGCTGGGGGCCTGGGCCTGGGCCAATCCGGCCAGTGCACTCAGGACAGTGATTGATAAGGCTCGCCGCATGGAAGCTCCTTGGCTGTGGCCAGTTTGGTGTGGGGGCGCCCCAGGAAGTGTTCCAGGAGCAGTTGCTTGACTGCCGTCGCCGCAAGCTGCTGCGGCAACGCCAGGTCGCAATTGGTGATCAGCAACGGGCCGTCCTGCACGCTGCTCGGCAGGCGGCCATGGCTGCCACGGACCAGGCGGGTGTCCAGCGGGATCAGGTCCATGTAGTAGCGAAAGCCGAGTTTTTTCTGCAGCAGGCGCCGCGCCACTTTCAGCCGGGGGAAGCGGATGGCCGGGTCGACAAACAGCTCCAGCGGGTCGTAGCCGGGCTTGCGGTGGATGTCCACGGTGCGCGCGAAGTCCGGTGCCTTGCGATCATCCAGCCAGTAGTAGTAATCGAACCAATACCCGGCGGCGGCCACCGCCACCAGCTCACCGCTGCGCGGGTGGTCCAGTTGCCAGGCGCATTGTTCGGTTCTATCCAGCACCTGCTCAATGCCCGGCTGGCGCTGCAACAGCGCTTTGACGCGGGGAATGTCCTGCGCCTGCTTCACATAGACATGCGCGATTTGATGGTCGGCTACCGCGAACGCCGCACTGGCACCGGCGTCGAGCAGCTCCCAACTGAGGGACTGGCGCACCTGCAACAGGCCTTCGCTGCGCAGCACACGGTTGATCGAAATCGACTGCTCGACCGCTTCGATGCCGTACTCGGAGAGCACCATCACTGCCGCCCCCTGATCCTCGGCAAATGCCAGCAAACGCCCGACTTCCAGGTCGATGGCGCGCACTTCATCGGCAATCGAGGGGTGGTCGGGGCCCACGCGTTGCAGGCTGTAGTCCAAGTGAGGCAGGTAGATCAATTGCAGGTGCGGCCGATTGATCTGGAATTCGGCGATGGCGCAATCGACGATCCAGCGGCTGGAGCGAATACCCGCCGCTGGCCCCCAGAAACCGGGAAACGGAAACTCGCCGATCTGCTCTTCGATCTGAGCGTGCAGCTCGGGCGGCGACGAATACAGGCCGAACTGTTTGCGCCCATCGGCGGGGTAATGGGGGCGCGGGGTGATGGCGGCGTCCACGTCGGCATACATGTTGTACCACCAGAACAGCTGGCTGCAGCGAAACCCCGGCAGTGCACGCTTGAGGGTGTGCCAGACCTTTTCACCCTGGATCAGCGCGTTGGGTTGCAGCCAGAATTTCACCTCGGCCTGGTCGCGAAAGTACCAGCCGTTACCGACGATGCCGTGGGCCGATGGCGGTGCGCCGGTGAGGATCGAGGCTTGCACCGTCGATGTGACGGCCGGGAACACCGGTTGCAAGTGGGCCATCTGCGCGGTCTTGAGCAGCGCATTGATATGCGGCGTGGCCTCGCCGAGCAACGCGGGCGTAAGCCCCACCACATTGATCAGCAACAACGGTTGATCAGAGGGCATGGGCGTAAGCCTCCTGCACCGGGGAACGCAGCAGGTTGCGTTGGCGCAGCTGCGTCTCGACCCAGGTCAGCTCGGCGGCGATGCCCGCCAACTGGGCCTGCTCGGAGGCGGGCCTAAGCTCGGCGGGCAGCACGCCCCAGCTGTAGGTTTCCACCTCCAGCACCGGGCGGAACTCGGGATGGCCCGCCAGGTAATCGAAGGTTTGCGCCAATGCCACCTGGCTGCCGCTGAGTTCGGGCAGCAACAGGTGTTCGCTGAACAGCGGCACGTGGAAGTGAATGCGCAGCTCGCGAAAACTGTCGCAACCCGCCAGGGCGGCAGGCAAGTCCGGCCAGGCGACCACCCGGCCTTGCGCGTCGAGGGCTTTGACCTGATGCAGGTAGACCGCTTCGGCAAAGGTCGCCAGGGTGTCGAGTACCGGTTGGCGTTGCGCGTCGCCTTGCGACGGCAGGCGACAGATCATGGCGTTGGACAGCTGGATCTTGCCCACCGGTACCCGGGCCTGGCGCAGGCGGTCCAGGGACTGATAACAGTCTTCGAACATCACCGCCTGATGGCACACGTCAAAACACAGCGCCAGGTAGGCGTGGTTCGGGTCGGTCACGCGCCGCTGCTGGAAGAACGCGATGGCCTGCTCGGTGGTTTCCAGCACGCAGTCCGGTTCCATCTCCAGGCAGAACACGATCTTCTTGCCGGTTTCCCGGTGCAGGTC
>Ga0105244_10002091_pt1 | contig 15355 bp, 15 predicted proteins | sample KBSM44metaG_FD_80423 | JGI IMG/M metagenome (GOLD analysis project Ga0105244, IMG submission 80423) | Miscanthus rhizosphere microbial communities from Kellogg Biological Station, Michigan, USA - KBS M4-4 metaG | ecosystem: Host-associated > Plants > Roots > Rhizosphere > Soil | place... | reverse complement strand
GCCGGCGAACGCCAGCGGGTAGCCGCCTTCGTCGTGCCCACCGCCGCCGGCCGCGCGCTGCTGGCCGCCGGCGGCAAGACCGCGCTTAACGCCCGCTTGCGCACCGCGCTCACGGCGACGGTGGAACTGGTGGCCTTGCCGCGCCGCTGGCGCTATCTGGACCAGATGCCGGTCAACGCGCAGGGCAAAACCACCATGGCGGCCTTGCTGGCGCTGCTGGACAAGGACAACGGGCGCGCGGGTGCGGCTGGCGCCGGCGTCGACAATCGTCCGCGCCTGCCGCGCGTGCGCGAGCTGGAACGCACGGGCGACCGCGTGCTGCTGGAAGTGACGGCGCCGTCGAACCTCTATTATTTCGACGGCCACTTCGACGTCGCGCCTATCCTGCCGGGTGTCGTGCAGGTCGACTGGGCGATCCATTACGGCCGCCAGTACTTTCCTTTGCCGGCCATCTTCAAGGGCATCAACGCGCTCAAGTTCCAACAGGTGATACAGCCGGCGCAGCCGGTGCGTCTGGAACTGCTGCATGACGCGGCCAAGGGCAGCCTGCAATTCCGCTATGCGTCCGACGCCGGACAGCACTCCAGCGGCCGCGTCGTGCTGCTGGCGGGGAGTGGTGATGTCTAAGCCGTCCCGGTTCAACCCTTGCATCGTGGTCCCGGTGTACAACCACGAACACGCCATCGGCGCGGTGCTGGCCGGCCTGCTGCGCCACGACGTGCCGTGCATGCTGGTCGACGACGGCAGCAACGCGGCCTGCGCCGCCGTGCTGGACGCGCTGGCGCTGGCCAACCCGGACCGGGTGACGCTGGTACGGCTGGCGGCAAACCAGGGCAAGGGCGCGGCGGTGCTCAGCGGATTTCGCCGCGCGGCGGAGCTGGGTTTCAGCCACGTGCTGCAAATCGACGCCGACGGCCAGCACCGGACCGACGACGTGCCCAAGTTCCTTGAGCAAGCGCGCGTTCACCCGGATGCCATCATCGCCGGCCATCCGGTCTACGACGAATCGGTGCCGAAGGCGCGCCTTTACGGCCGCTATGCCACCCACATCTGGGTCTGGATCAATACGCTGTCGTTCGACATCAAGGATTCGATGTGCGGCTTCCGCGTCTATCCGGTGGCGCCGGTCAACGCGCTGGCGGCGCGCCACGCCATCGGCGTACGCATGAACTTCGACACCGACATCCTGGTGCGGCTGTTCTGGGACGGCCTGCAAGTGGTCAATCTGCCGACCCGCGTGTCCTATCCGGCGGACGGCGTGTCGCACTTCCGCGTCTGGCGCGACAATGTGCTGATCACGTGGATGCACACGGCGCTGTTCTTCGGCATGCTGCCGCGCATACCCAAGCTGCTGGCGCGGAAGTGGCGGACACCGTGAGCGCGCGCAGTCTGCACTGGGCCGCGATCAACGAAATCAGTTTTGTTGCCGGCATGCGTTTCCTGTTCTGGATCTGCCGCGTTTTCGGCCGCTGGCCGTTCCGCGTGGTGCTGTATCCGGTGCTGGCGTGGTACGTGCTCACCAAGCCGCTGCCGCGCGGCGCCTCGCGCGATTACTTGCGGCGCATGGAGCGTTTCAGCGGCCGGGCGCAGCCCGGCGTCATGCGCCACTTCGCCGCCTTCGGCGAGAGCATCCTGGACAAAATGCTGTTGTGGGGCGGCTTGTTCGACGTTGACAGCGTCGAGCTGCACGGCGGGGAGCTGATCACCGACGCCGTGGCGCAAGGGCGGGGCGGCCTGATGATCTGCGCCCACCTTGGCAATCTGGAGCTGTGCCGCGTGCTGTCGCGCCAGCGCCACGACATCAAGCTCACGGTGTTGGTGCACACCAAGCACGCGCAAGCCTTCAACGAGATGTTGGGCAACCTTAATCCCGCCAGCCAGCTCAATCTGATGCAGGTGACGGACATGTCGCCGGCCACCGCGATGCTGTTGTCCGAGCGCGTGGCGCGGGGCGAATTCGTCGTCATCGCCGGCGACCGCGTTCCCGTCTCGCACAATCCGCGCGTGGCGGTGGCGGACTTCCTCGGCGCGCCGGCCGCCTTCCCGGTCGGTCCTTATGTGTTGGCCAGTATTTTGCAATGCCCGGTGTACCTGCTGTTCTCGATGCGCCGGGGCTCGCGTTCGGACGTGTATTTCGAACGTTTCCGCGACGCCGTGCGCATCCCGCGCAAGGAGCGCGACGCCGCGCTGGCGCAGCTGGCCGGCGACTACGCCAAACGGCTGGAGCACCACTGCGTGCGGGCGCCGCTGCAATGGTTTAATTTTTACGATTTTTGGCATTTACCCGAATTGGAGCGTTCCGATGTACCCCGCTGACACAGCCCGACCGAATACCGCCGCGCGCACCGTGTGCTTCGATCAGCAGCGCCTGACGATCGAAGACATCGTCGATATCGCGCAAGGACGGGCCGCCGCCGCGCTGTCCGACGACCCCGCGTTCCGCGCCGCCATCGCGCGCGGCGCCGATTTCCTCGAGCGGTTGCTGCGAGAGGATGGCACCATCTATGGCGTCACCACCGGCTATGGCGACTCCTGCACCGTCACCGTGCCGCCGGAACTGGTGGCCGAGCTGCCGCACCACCTGTACACCTATCACGGCGTCGGCCTGGGCGAATATTTCACGCCGCAGCAGACGCGCGCCATCCTGGCCTCGCGCCTGGCGTCGCTGAGCAAAGGCTATTCCGGCGTCAGCGTCGAACTGCTGCTGCAGATCACACGTCTGCTGGACGCAGGCCTGCTGCCGCTGATTCCGTCCGAGGGCTCGGTCGGCGCCAGCGGCGACCTGACCCCGCTGTCGTACCTGGCGGCGGTGCTGTGCGGCGAGCGCGAGGTGTGGCGCGACGGCGTGCAGGTGCCGGCCGCGCAGGCGCTGCGCGAAGCGGGCATCACGCCGCTGAAACTGCGTCCGAAGGAGGGGCTGGCGATCATGAACGGCACCGCCGTCATGACCGCGTTGGCCTGCATGGCATACGACCGCGCCGACTATCTGGTCAAGCTGACCACCCGCATCACGGCGATGGCGTCGTTCGCGATGGACGGCAACGCCCACCACTTCGACGAGGTGCTGTTCTCGGTCAAGCCGCACGGCGGCATGCAGCAGGTGGCGGCGTGGCTGCGCACCGACCTGCCGACCGACCAGTGGGAACGCAACGGCAAGCGCCTGCAGGACCGCTACTCGATCCGTTGCGCGCCGCACGTGATCGGCGTGCTGGCCGACGCCATGCCGTTCTTCCGCACCTCGATCGAGAATGAACTCAATAGCGCCAACGACAATCCGTTGATCGACGCCGAGAACGAACGTGTGCTGCATGGCGGCCATTTCTACGGCGGCCATATCGCCTTCGCCATGGACGGCATGAAGAACGCCGTCGCCAACCTGGCCGACCTGCTGGACCGCCAGATGGCGCTGCTGGTCGACAGCCGCTACAACCACGGCCTGCCTGCCAACCTGTCCGGAGCCACCGGCCCGCGCGCGGCGATCAACCACGGCCTGAAGGCGCTGCAGATCAGCGCCTCGGCGTGGACCGCCGAAGCGCTCAAGCTGACCATGCCGGCGTCGGTGTTCTCGCGTTCGACCGAATGCCACAACCAGGACAAGGTCAGCATGGGCACCATCGCCGCGCGCGACTGCCTGCGCGTGCTGGAATTGACGGAACAGGTGGTCGCCGCGCTGCTGATCACCGTGCGCCAGGGTGTCTGGCTGCGCTGCCAGGCCAGTCCCGAGCTGCGGCCGCACGCCGCGCTGGCGGCGATGCAGGAGGCGCTGGCCGCCGATATCAAGGCGGTCGAGGAAGACCGCCGCCTGGAACCGGACCTGCGCCTGCTGCTGGAGAGGATCCGCGCCAAGTCATGGAATCTGTATGCGTAAGGCCAAGGAAAGCCGCTGGTTCGCGGAAGTCGAGATGCAGGTGCAGTTCTTCGACCTGGACCCGATGGAAATCGTCTGGCACGGCCGCTACGTCAAGTACCTGGAAGTCGTGCGCTGCGCTTTACTGGACAAGATAGACTACAACTACCCGCAGATGAAGGCCTCGGGCTATGCGTGGCCGGTGATCGACATGCAGTTGCGTTACGTCGGCTCGGCCACCTTCGGCCAGAAGCTCAAGCTGCGCGCCGATATCGTCGAATGGGAAAACCGTTTGAAGATCGATTATCTGATCACCGACGCGGAAACCGGCAAGCGTCTCAACCGTGCCACCACCACCATGGTCGCCGTCGATATCGCCACCAAGGAGATGTGCTTCGTGTCGCCGCCGGTGCTGTTCGAAAAACTGGGAATCGAGCCTGTATGAATAAAGTGAAAACCGTTTTGCTGGCGGCCGCGCTGGCGATGTTCAATCCCGCGCAGGCCGCCGCGCCGGTCGCGAAGATCCAGGCCATGCTGGCCAAGCCGCCCATCATGTGCGGCCGCTTCGACCAGACCAAGCAGCTGGCCGGCATGAAAAAGCCGCTCGCCTCCAACGGCCGCTTTTGCGTCGTCGCCGGCAAGGGCGTGTTGTGGCGCACCTTGCAGCCTTTCCCTAGCACCTTGCGGCTGACGCGCGACGAAATCGTCAACTACCAGGGTGACCGCGTCGCCATGCGCCTGGACGCCAAAACCGAGCCGACCGTCCGCATGATCAACAACGTGCTGTTCTCGCTGCTGTCCGGCGACCTGGGACAACTCGAATCGCTGTTCGAAGTCGATGGCACGGTCGACGCCGCCAGCTGGAACGTCGCGCTCAAGGCGCGCCAGGCGGCGCTGGAAAAAGCCATCGGCACCATCAAGCTCGATGGCGGCGCCTACGTCAAGAACATCGTCATGAGCGAGGCGGGCGGCGACAAGACCAGCATCGTCTTCTCCGCCATCCAGACCGGCGAGACGGCGATGACCAAGGAAGAGGCGGCGCTGTTTTGACGCGTACCAAACAACTCGCGCTGCTATGGGCGGTGGTGGTGTGCCTGCTGCTAGGGCATAACGCCTATCTGTGGCTGGTTCAGCGCATCGTGCCCAACACCGACATAATGGCGCTGTTGCCGGTGCAGGAGCGCGACCCGGTGCTGCAGCAGTCGTTTTCGCACATGGTGGACGCCGCGCAGCAGCGCGTGATCGTGCTGGTCGGCGCCGCCGACTGGGAGGACGCCAAGCGCGCGGCCGACGCCTACAATGCTGTGCTGGCGCCGCGCAAGGACTTGTTCGAGGCCACACGGATCGACGACAAAACGCAGGGCGACTGGCTGTCGCTGTTCCAGCGCCATAGCCTGACTTTGCTGACGGCGCAACAGGAGGCGCAGTTACGCGCGCAGCCGTCGCAGTTCTGGCTAGAGACGGCGTTGAGCAAATTATATAGCCCCTTCGGCGGACCGAAACTGGGCTCGTGGCAGCAGGATCCTTTCGGCCTGTTCGCCGGCTGGGTGCAGGAGCGCGCGCAGGAGACGCCGGTGCGCCCGCGCGACGGCCATCTGTTCGTCGCCGGCGCGGGGCGCCAATACGCGCTGCTGCCATTGACGCTCAAGGTGCCCGCGCTGTCGATGACCGCGCAGGAGACCGTGCTGCCGTTGCTCAAGCAGGCCGCCGACGCCGCCCGCAAGGCCGCGCCGCAAGTGGAGCTGATCCAGGCGGGCGTGATCCTTCACGCCGCCGAAGCCAGCGCGCAGGCCAGCGGCGAGGTGTCGACCATCGGCATCGGCTCGCTGCTGGGCATCATCCTGCTAATGTGGTTTGCCTTCCATTCGTTCAAGCCGATTTCGTTGATCATGCTGTCGATCGGTATCGGCTTCCTCGGCGCCTTGTCGGTGTGCTGGCTGATGTTCGGCCAGATCCATTTACTGACGCTGGTGTTCGGCGCCAGCCTGATAGGCGTGGCGCAGGATTACGGCATCTACTTCCTGTCCAACCGCTTGTCGGCCGACGAAAAACTCGACTCGCCGGCTTTGTTGAAACGCCTGCTGCCAGGACTTGGACTGACCTTGCTGGCGGCGGTGATCGGCTACATGGGATTGGCGTTGACGCCGTTCCCAGGGTTGCGCCAGATGGCGGTATTCTCGGCGCTCGGCCTGGTCTTCGCCTGGTTGACGGTGGTGTTCTGGTTCCCGGCGCTGATCGGCGGCCGCTCGCTCAAGGCCGGCGCCCTGGTGCGCGTGTACGGCGGCGCGTTGCGGCGCTGGCCTTTGCTGCGCCTGAACCGCGCCACCCTCGGGGCGGCGGTGGTTTTCGTGCTGGCGGCGGGCTACGGCATCAGCCGCCTGGGCGCCAACGATGACATCCGCCTGCTGCAAAATCCACCCAAGCACCTGATCGACGATCAGATCAAGTTGAGCAAGCTGACCGACGCGCCGACGCCGGTGCAGTACTTCCTGGTGCGCGGCGCCTCCGCCGAAGAGGTGCTGCAACGCGAGGAGGCGCTCAAGGCGAAGCTGGACAAGTTGATCGCCGGCGGCGGCTTCACCGGCTATCAGGCAGTGTCGAACTGGGTGCCGTCGGCGCGCACGCAGGCCGAGCGCCGCGCGCTGATCGAACAGAAGCTGTTGGGCGACGGCGGCCCGCTGCGAGGATTGGCCGAACAGACGGGCGAGGACGCGCGGTGGATCGCCGCAATCCGCGCCGGATTGCTGGCGGCCGGCACGCCGCTGACGCCCGAGGATTTCCTGAAGTCGCCGGCCAGCGAGCCGTCGCGCCACCTGTGGCTGGGCCAGACCGGCGGCGTCCACGCCAGCATCGTTGCGCTGCGCGGCCTTGGCAGGGCGGCGGTGCCGGAAGTGATGCGGGCGGCCGACGGCTTGCAGGGCGTGCAGTGGGTCGACAAGGTGGCGGAGATTTCCTCGGTGCTGGGACGCTACCGCGAGAACATGAGCTGGGTGGTGCTGGGCGCTTACGCGCTGGTGTTCGCGCTGCTGTTCCCGCGCTATCGCGGCCGCACCTGGCGTGTGCTGGCGCCGACCGCGCTGGCCAGCGTCGCGACCCTGGCGATCCTGGGCTTCGCCTCGCAAAATCTGCAGCTGTTCCATGTGCTGGCCCTGTTGTTGTTGCTGGGCGTGGGCGTCGACTACGGCATCTTCATGCAGGAGCGGCCCGACAATCGCGGCAACGCGGCATGGATGGCGGTCGGAATGTCGGCATCGAGTACGTTTTTGTCGTTCGGGCTACTGGGCTTGAGCAAAACCCCGGCGTTGCAGGCCTTCGGCCTGACCATGCTGCTGGGGATCGCGCTGGCCTGGCTGATCGTTCCCTGTTTTGGCACCATCAAAGAAAGCAAGCATGACTGACGCACTGACTATCGAAACCGTGGAAATTCTGATCGTCGGCGCCGGCCCGGCCGGTTCCGTCGCAGCCGCGCTGCTGCGCCAGCAGGGACGCCAGGTGCTGGTGATCGAGCGCGAGGAATTTCCACGCTTTTCGATCGGCGAAAGCCTGCTGCCGCAAAGTATGGCCTATCTCGAACAGGCGGGCATGCTGCGGGCGGTGGTGGAGGCGGGCTTTCAGTTCAAGAATGGCGCCGCGTTCATGCGTGACGGCCAGTATACCGACTTCGATTTCCGCGACAAACATTCGGAAGGCTGGGGCACCACCTACCAGGTGCAGCGCGCCCACTTCGATCATATCCTGGCGAAGGAGGCGGCGCGCTTCGGCGCCGAAGTGCGCCACCGCCACGAGGTGCTCGACATCGAACTGGGTGTCGATGGCGCGCCGGCGCTGGTGACTGTCAAGAATCCGGACGGCGAACAGTATCAGGTTCGAGCCGGCTTCATTCTGGACGCCAGCGGCTTTGGCCGCATTCTGCCGCGCCTTCTGAAGCTGGAGACGCCGTCCAACTTCCCGGTGCGTGGCGCCATCTTCACGCATGTCGAAGACGGCATACGCGGGGGCTTCGACCGCAACAAGATCCGCGTGACGGTGCATCCGAAACACGACGACGTCTGGTTCTGGACCATTCCGTTCGCCGGCGGCCGCTGCTCGCAGGGCGTGGTGGCCGAGACCAGCTTCCTGGACCGCTACGAAGGCACGCCGACCGAGCGGCTGCAGGCCATCCTGGCGGAGGACCCGTCGCTGAGCGCCCTGCTGGCCGACGCCAAGTGGGACACGCCGGCGCGCCAGATCGTCGGCTATTCCGCCAACGTGGAAAAACTGTGGGGGCCGGGCTACGCGCTGCTGGGCAACGCCGGCGAGTTCCTCGATCCGGTGTTCTCGTCGGGCGTGACCATCGCCTTCAAGTCGGCCAGCCTGGCCGCCGCGGCGCTGCAGCGCCAGTTCGCCGGCGAGGCAGTCGACTGGCAGGCCGACTTCGGCGCGCCGCTACGCAAGGGCGTGGACACGTTCCGCGTGTTTGTCGAGTCGTGGTACGCGGGCGGCTTCCAGAAAGTGATCTTCCACCAGAACCAGCAGCCCGAGGTCAAGCGCATGATTTCCGCCATCCTGGCCGGTTACGCCTGGGATCTGAGTAATCCGTACGTCAAGGAGACGCCGCGCAGGCTCGCCGCCCTGGAGGCCCTATGCACGCCGCAATGATCTGGCACGGGATTCGCCAAGGGCGGCATCTGGCGGTGCTGGCCATCTTTGCGTTGATGGCCGGTTGCGTCACCGCGCCCCCGCCGCAGGCGCGCTTGGGCCTGAAGCTGCCGCCGGCCGCGCTGGGGACGTCGATCAGTGTCCAGCAGCATTTGAAGGTGGAGCGGGCCGGCCGCACCGACGATCTGGATGTGGCGTTGCAGGTGGAACCGGACGCGATCGACGTGGTTGGCCTGGCGTTCGGCCAGCGGGTGCTGACCATGCGCTACGACGGCAAGGAACTGACCTCCTGGCGCCACATGATGCTGCCCTCGCAAGTGCGTCCCGAGGACGTGTTGGAGGACATGCAACTGACCTTGTGGCCGGCCGAATCGATCGCCACCGCGCTGCCTGCGGGCTGGCGGATCGCCGAGCAGGGGGGGACGCGCACCTTGTACCTGGAAAACGAGCCTATCATGCGGATTGTCTATAGCGGCACGCCGCGCTGGAGCGGCACCGTGGTGTTGGAGAATCTGCGTTATCACTATAAGCTGACAATAGAGTTCGCGCAGGAAGGCCAATGAGCCCAATGAGCGCGGCAAGACTGACCGAGACGGAAGCATGTTGAATTTTTATCTGAACGCTTGCGGTATCATCTGCGCGCTTGGCGACAGCCATGCGCAGGTCAAGGCGCGTCTGTACGCCGGCGAGAGCGGCGTGGCGATGACCGGCGAATGGTCGCCGGGCCGCGAGTTGCCGCTGGGCCGCGTGCTTACCGCGCTGCCGTCGGTCGATCATTTACCCGCACGCCAGCGCAGCCGCAACAATGCGCTGGCGCTGGCCGCGCTGGCGCAGATCCGGCCGGCCGTGGAGGCGGCGGTCGCGCGCTACGGCGCCGATCGTGTCGGTGTGGTGATCGGCACCAGCACCTCCGGCATCGGCGAGACCGAGCAGGCGATACGCGACTACTGCGCCGATGGCGTCCTGCCGCCGCACTTCGTCTACGATCCGCAGGAAATGGGGTCTCCCGCCGTCATGCTGGCGCATGAACTGGGCCTGTCCGGCCCCGCCTACGTGCATTCGAGCGCCTGTTCGTCGAGCGCCAAGGCGATGGCCAGCGCGGCGCGCCTGATCAAGATGGGACTATGCGACGCCGTGCTGACCGGTGGCGTCGATTCGCTGTGCACTTTCACGGTGGCCGGCTTCGCATCATTGGAATCGGTCAGCGACGAACAGTGCAACCCGATGAGCGTCAACCGCCATGGCATCAACATCGGCGAAGCCGGCGCGCTGTTCCTGATGAGCGCCGATGCCGGCGATGCCGGGGAGGCCGGCGCGGTGGCCTTGCTGGGCTGGGGCGAGTCGTCGGACGGCCATCACATGTCGGCGCCCGATCCGGCCGGCGTGGGCGCGCGGCTGGCGATGACGCAGGCGCTGGAACGGGCCGGCCTCGACGCCGCGCAAATCGATTACGTCAACATGCACGGCACGGCGACGCCGCAAAACGACGCGATGGAGTCGCGCGTGATCGAGTCGCTGTTCGGCCTAGAAGTGCCAGTCAGCTCGACCAAGCCGTTCACCGGCCATACCCTGGGCGCGGCTGCGGCGGTGGAAGCGGCGCTGTGCTGGCTGGCGATGCAGGACGATAATCCGCAGGGCAGGTTGCCGCCGCATCTGTGGGACGGCGCCGCCGATCCCGCCCTGCCGGCGCTCAACCTGGTGCCGCCCGGCGCGGCGCTTGGCCGTCCCTTGCGCCGTGTGCTGAGCAGTTCTTTTGCTTTTGGCGGCTCCAACGCGGCGCTGGTGCTGGGGAGGGCGGCATGATGGCGGACGCGATGCCCGAGGTCGCTATGCTGGTGCCGCATTCCGGCCAGATGGTGCTGCTCGAACGCGTGGTCAGCGCCGACGAGGACAATCTGTGCGCGGAGGTGCGCATCCATGCCGGCAGCGTGCTGGCGACCGAACAGGGCGTGGGCTCGTGGGTCGGCATCGAATACATGGCGCAGGCGATCGCCGCGCACGCGGGCTGGCTGGCGTGGCAACGCGGCGACGCCGTCAAGGTCGGATTCCTGCTTGGCTCGCGAAAGTACGATGCCAGCGTGCCGTATTTCGCGCCCGGCAGCGTGCTGCTGGTGCATGTGCACCGCGTGCTGCAGGCGGAGAACGGCCTGGGCGCCTTCGATTGCCGGATCGTGTCGGCCGATGCCGATGCGGCCAGCCTGGCCACGGCGACGGTGACTGTTTTCCAGCCCGATAATGTCAATCAATTTCTCAAAGATGGAAACGTAGCATGAATCAAAACAAGTCCATGAGCGTGCTGGTGACGGGATCTTCCCGCGGCATCGGCAAGGCGATCGCGCTGCGCCTGGCGCGCGACGGTTACGACGTGGTGCTCCACTGCCGCAGCCAGCGCGCCGAGGCCGATGCGGTGGCGCAGGAGATCGAGCAGATGGGCCGCGCCGCGCGCGTGCTGCAGTTCGACATCGGCGACCGCGCCGCCACCGCCGCCGCGCTGGAGGCGGATATCGAACAACACGGCTGCTACTACGGCGTGGTGTGCAACGCCGGAGTGGCCCGCGACAACGCCTTCCCGGCCATGTCCGGCGAGGATTGGGACATCGTGCTGCAAACGAACCTGGACGGTTTCTACAACGTCCTCAATCCGTTGGTGATGCCGCTGGTGCGGCGGCGCAAACCGGGCCGCATCGTCACCCTGGCATCGGTGTCGGGCCTGATCGGCAATCGCGGCCAGGTCAATTACAGTGCCGCCAAGGCGGGCATTATCGGCGCCACCAAGGCGCTGGCGCTGGAGCTGGCCAAGCGCGCCATCACCGTCAACTGCGTCGCGCCCGGCCTGATCGAGACCGATATGATCGGCGACGTGCCGATGGAGGAGGCGCTCAAGCTGATACCGGCGCGCCGCGTCGGCAAGCCGGAGGAGGTGGCGGCCGCCGTCAGCTTCCTGATCGGCGATGAGGCGGGCTACATCACGCGCCAGGTCATCTCCGTCAACGGCGGGCTGGCATGAGCCGCCGCGTCGCCGTCACCGGCATGGCCGGCATCAGCCCGATCGGCAACGACTGGGCCGCCGTTCGCCAGCGCCTGGGCGAGTTCCGCAACGCCGTCGTGCACATGGACGACTGGTCCGATTACGAAGGCCTGAACACCCGCCTGGGCGCGCCGGCCGCGCCGTTCGAACTGACCGAGCGTTATAACCGCAAGGCCATCCGCAGCATGGGCCGCGTCGCGCTGATGGCGACGCGCGCCACCGAGCTGGCGCTGGCCGACGCCGGCCTGCTCGATCATCCGCTGCTCAAGGGCGGCGACCTGGGTGTGGCGTTCGGCTCATCGGCCGGCACGCCGAGCGCCATCGGCGACTTCGGCCGCATGATGGAGGAGCGCACCACCAAGGGCATCAACGCCACCACCTACATCAAGATGATGGCGCACACGGCGCCGGTCAACATCGGCGTCTTCTTCGGCATCACCGGGCGCGTGATCACCACGTCCAGCGCCTGCACCTCCGGCAGCCAGGGTATCGGCTACGCCTACGAGGCCATCCGCGCCGGCAAGCAAGTGGCGATGGTGGCCGGCGGCGCCGAGGAGCTGTGCGCGACCGAGGCGGCGGTGTTCGACACGCTGTTCGCCACCAGCACCCGCAACGACGCCGGCCACACGACACCGCGTCCGTTCGACGCCGGCCGCGACGGCCTGGTGATCGGCGAAGGCGCCGGCTGCCTGATACTCGAGGATATGGACCATGCGCAGGCGCGCGGCGCGGCGATCCACGCTGAACTGGTGGGCTTCGGGACCAACAGCGACGGCTGCCACGTTACGCAGCCGAATGCGGCGACGATGCAAAAAGCGATGCAACTGGCGCTGAGCGACGCCGGCTTACAGCCGTCGGACATCGGTTACATCAACGCCCACGGCACCGGCACGCAGCAGGGCGACATCGCCGAATCGCAGGCGACGCTGGCGGTGTTCGGCGGCAGGACGCCGATCAGTTCACTGAAAAGCTATATGGGCCACACCCTGGGCGCGTGCGGCGCGCTGGAGGCGTGGATCAGCATCGAGATGATGCGCGAGGGCTGGTTCGCCCCCACCATCAACCTGGAGCAGGTCGATGCCGAGTGCGCGGAGCTCGACTACATCGCCGGCGAAGGCCGCTCGCTGCAATGCGAGTATGTGATGTCGAATAACTTCGCCTTCGGCGGCATTAACACTTCTCTGATTTTTAAACGGTACGTTAAATAGGAAGACGACAATGAAAAAAAACATCGTTACCGCAGCCGTGCTGGCTGTTTCGCTGACCGCCTCGTTCTCCGCTTCGGCGGAGGACAAGATGGTGAAGTTCCCCATCGCCGGCGCCATGGCCGTGAACGACGCGCAGCAGCGCCTGGGCGACTCGGTGAAGTTCTATTTCGCCGACCAGCAAACGCCCAAGGTGGCGAGCAAGATCACCTCCGACAAGACCAGCCAGCGTACCAACGGCTTCGGCAAGTCCGCCGAAAAAGCCTGCAACTGGGTGTTCCTGTCCGCCATGCTGGCTTTGCAGAAGCGCGCCACCGAGGTCGGCGCCGACGCGGTGATCAACATCGTCAGTAATTTCAAGGATAAGGAATTCGCCAGCCAGACCGAGTACGAGTGCGCGGACGGCGCCATCATGGCCGGCGTCGCGCTGAAGGGCGACTTCGTCAAGCTGGCCAAGTGATATCGGGCGCCCATGAGTAAGGCGGCGCTGTGGATGGTGGACGCGGACGTGGTGGTCGAGGCGGACCTGCTGCGTTTCCGCGACTGGCTGTCGGCCGGCGAGTTGGCGCGCTATCAGCGTTTTGTCCGCGCGCAGCGGTTGCGCCAGTTCGTGGTGGGCCGCGTGTTGCTGCGCAGGGCGCTGGGCAGCTTGCTGAACGTCGAGGCGCGGGAGATCCAGCTGGAGGAGCAGGTCGGCAAGGCGCCACTGTTGGTGTCGCCCGTCGTCAAGGGCGGCATGCCCGGTTTCAGCATCGCGCATAGCGGGCGCTGGGTCGCCTGCGCGGTGAGCGCGCAGACCGCCCTCGGACTGGATATCGAGATGCGCGACGCCGGACGCGATCTGGCCGCGCTGGCCGCGCAGACGTTCGACGCGCGCGAGATGGCGCGCTGGGAGGGATTGCCCGAGGCGCGGCGCGTCGACGGGTTTTACCGGATGTGGAGCGAGAAGGAAGCGCGTTTCAAGCTGGGGGAGGGCGTTGGCGGACATTATGTCGCCGTGCCGCATGATGAATTGTCGGTGGTGGTGTGCAGCGAATCGCCGCTGGACGAGCCGCCCAGGATAGAAGTCGTCAGCCTGTGATCATTGCCACAGCCAGTTCCACAACCCCGGCAACTGCGGCTTGGCGTTCGGGTTGCTGACGGTGCTGGCCAGCGCGGCGCGTTCCAGTTCGTCGTGGTCGTCGTAGAACGGTTTTGCCGCCAGCGGTATGTCGAGTTCACGCGCGACGTCGATCAGAATGTCCAGGTATTCCTGGATGTGGCGCGAGGTGTAGGTGTTCACGTCGTGGAAGGTGACGACGATCGGCGTTCTGCCGTCGACCACCGGCATGGCGCCCGCCGCCCAGCGCTTGCGCGTCTCGGCCAGGTGCTTCAGCATGTTCGAACGTTTGTGCCAGCTGAAGTTGATGCCGTAGATTTTGCCGTCGTTGGCATTGAGGTCGGTCAGCAGCATGCGCATGCCGTGCTGGCGGTACGACTCCAGTGTCTCGGCGTCGTAGGCCCAGAACGGCGGCCGTACCAGCTTGGGCGCGACGCCGGTGATACCGGTCAGGTCATCGACACCTTTTTGCATCGATTCATCCAGCGTCTGTTTGCTCATGAAGCGGTGGTTCGAGTGGAACAGCGTGGCGGTGTGCAGCGCGACGACGTGGCCTTCATCGTGTTCGCGCTTGATCAGCGCGCGGCCGACGTCGGTGCCGCCGCCGTGCCAGGCGCGGGTCTGGGTGAAGAACACGGCCTTGATGTTGTCCTGCAGCGGATTGTTGGCCAGCATCTCGAGGATGTGCACAGTGGGATTGCCGCTGTCGGCGGCGGCGGGACCGTCGTCGAAGGTGAGCAGGAAACGCACAGGAGCCGGCACCGGCGCGGGCAAGACTGCGGACGTGTCCTGGCCCACGGCGGTTGCGCTCAATAGTAGCAATGACAATGTTGCAAGCAGCAGGCGGGGACGAAGGACTAACACGGGGCTTAACGAACGACGAGGGATGGATATTGTACGTGAATTCACGTTGTCGCCGCGCACCCGTAATTTTATTAAACCAACGTAGATGAAGATCTTATGAGCGCCAATTTCGATGTAATGCAGCCGTCCGGCGATCCCCATGTGCCGGAGACGGCGTTCGGCAAATGGTTCCTGCGCACCGAGACCTGGACCGTCCATGTGCTGGAGCGCGCGCTGGTGGATCTGGAGCGCATGATGCCGGCCGGGCGGCGCGGCTACGACGTGGTGGCCGACGTGGGCTGCGGCTTTGGCCGCTCGCTGGGCAAGCTGCACCAGCGCTTCGCGCCCAAGCGCTTGATCGGCATGGACATCGATCCCGAGATGCTGCGGGAATCGGCCAAGGAGATGGCGGCGTTGAATATCCCGGCCGATTTCATTTGCTGTTCCAGCTCGAACATCAAGCTGGAAGACAATTCGGTCGACCTGCTGTTCTGCCATCAGACCTTTCATCACCTGATCGACCAGGAGCGGGCGATCCAGGAGTTCTTCCGCGTCCTCAAACCGGGCGGCGTGTTGCTGTTTGCCGAGTCGACCAAGCGTTACATCCACTCCTGGATCATCCGCCTGCTGTTCCGCCATCCGATGGATGTGCAGAAGACCGCGCCCGAGTATCTGGCGATGGTGCGCGCGGCCGG
>Ga0105244_10002087_pt1 | contig 15376 bp, 18 predicted proteins | sample KBSM44metaG_FD_80423 | JGI IMG/M metagenome (GOLD analysis project Ga0105244, IMG submission 80423) | Miscanthus rhizosphere microbial communities from Kellogg Biological Station, Michigan, USA - KBS M4-4 metaG | ecosystem: Host-associated > Plants > Roots > Rhizosphere > Soil | place... | reverse complement strand
TGCGAGGAGTTCGTCGAGCCGGTCGCCAAGCTGGGGCCGCACGTCGCGCCGCTGGGCTTGACGTTCTACACGGGCAAGCAGTTCCCCGAGGCATACCGCAACAACGTCTACGTCGCCGAGCATGGTTCGTGGAACCGCACCACCAAGAGCGGCTACAGCGTGCGCCTGATCACCTTGTACGGCAGCAAGGTCGTCAGCGATACCGCCTTCATCGACGGCTTCCTGCGCGGCGAGGAAGTGGTGGCGCGGCCGGTCGACGTGGTCACCCTGGCCGACGGCTCGATGCTGGTGTCGGACGATCATGGCGGGCGCGTGTTCCGCGTAACGTACGACGGCAAGTGATTCATGAAGACGGCGGTGGGTGTCTCGCGCGGCAAAACGGCTGCCGGACACCCACGGGCGTCGGCGGGGCTCATTTTATGGCGACGAATAATCCGCTCCCGTATCCGGCATAAAACCCGTGGAAAGAATCTGTTCCATCGTCCAAGGCAATTCATCCGGCAGTATCAGGTCATGCGTATCTTCGTACGCCTTGACTTTTGCATAACGGTAGGTTTGCCGCACCCATGCGGTGTCCGTCAGCAAGGGTTTTAGCCCCGGACCTTTAGTAAGATCCTGCTGGATCGCGGCGCGCTGCTCACGAATCGTGCAGACCCAGCTGTGGCCTCGCATATCCTGCTGATATGCCCATTTCAGCAGATGTGCGATCAACAACGCGAGCCGGTTTTGCAATTCCCGCTTTTCACTTTTGCCCACATCCTCGATCTCCTCGGCGATGTTGTCGATGTCCAGCTCCGACCACCTGCCCGCGCGAAGAAGCGAGGCTTGCTGCTCGGCCCATGCGATGACGTCGTCGTCGTAAAGATTGCCCATGATTGAACTCCCGGTCACACGCTCGTCAAGTCGCGTCGGGCAGATAGTCTGGCGACAGCACCTGTTCTACACTCCAAGGCAACGCGGCAGGCAAGTCCGCAAGCTCCAGATGCGCCTCGTGGACGGCAATTTCCAGCGCATCCTCCCATACTTCGGCCAGCCACTCGTCGCTGCTCAACAAACGCCGCAGGCTGGGCATGCGCTGAAGTAGTTTGCAGATCCTGTCGCGCTGGTTGCGGATGGTGCATACCCAACTGGCGCCGCGTCGGGTCGGCTGATATCGCCACTTGAGCAGATGTCCCAACAGCTTCGTCATGCGATGGGCCAACTGATGCCGGTGACTGATGTTCGTATCCTCGATCTCGTCGGCGATATGCTCAACGTCGAGCAGGTCCCAGCGGCGCGCCCGCAGCAGCGCAACTTGTTGCTCGGCCCAGGCGACAACATCCTCGTCGTAAAGCGTGCCCATGACTTCTCCTCCAACCGCGTGCACCAGGTTGGACCGGCGCCATGATCAAAAGTTCAAGACGAAAAAAAACCGCGCCATGTGCAAGCACACGGCGCGGTTTTCAGCGAACTGGTCCGAGATTAGTTCGCTGCGGCGGCCGCTTCTTCAGCGGCGGCTTTCATCGACAGCTTCAGGCGGCCGCGGTCGTCGGTCTCCAGAACCTTGACGCGCACTGCCTGGCCTTCTTTCAGGTAGTCGGCGACGGCGTTGACGCGCTCGTTGGCGATTTGCGAGATGTGCAGCAGACCATCCTTGCCCGGCATGACCTGGACGATGGCGCCGAAGTCCAGCAGCTTCAACACCACGCCGTCGTAGGTCTTGCCCACTTCGACCGAGGCGGTCAGCTCTTCGATGCGACGCTTGGCTTCCTGGCCGGCGGCGGCGTCGACGGAGGCGATGGTGACCACGCCTTCGTCGCTGATGTCGATCTGCGTGCCGGTCTCTTCGGTCAGCGCGCGGATGACGGCGCCGCCCTTGCCGATGACGTCACGGATCTTCTCAGGATTGATCTTGATCGTGATCAGGCGCGGCGCGAAATCGGACAGTTCGGTTTTCACGTGCGGCATGGCTTTTTGCATTTCGCCCAGGATGTGCTCGCGGCCTTCCTTGGCTTGCGCCAGCGCCACTTGCATGATTTCCTTGGTGATGCCCATGATCTTGATGTCCATCTGCAGCGCGGTAATACCGTTGCGCGTGCCGGCGACCTTGAAGTCCATGTCGCCCAGGTGATCTTCATCGCCCAGGATGTCCGACAGCACGGCGAACTTGCCGCCTTCCTTGATCAGGCCCATCGCGATACCGGCGACGTGCTCTTTCATTGGAACGCCGGCGTCCATCAGCGCCAGGCAGCCGCCGCAGACCGAAGCCATCGACGACGAACCGTTCGATTCGGTGATTTCCGACACCAGGCGCACGGAGTAGCTGAACTCTTCCGGTGCCGGCAGCGCGGCGATCAGCGCGCGCTTGGCCAGACGGCCGTGGCCGATTTCGCGGCGCTTCGGCGTGCCGACGCGGCCGGTTTCGCCGGTGGCGAACGGTGGCATGTTGTAGTGCAGCATGAAGGAGTCGGTGAACTCGCCCATCAGCGCGTCGATCTTCTGGCTGTCGCGGGCGGTGCCCAGGGTGGCGACGACCAGCGCCTGCGTTTCACCACGGGTGAACAGGGCCGAACCGTGGGTGCGTGGCAGCACCGAGGTGCGGATCGAGATCGGACGCACGGTGCGGGTGTCGCGGCCGTCGATGCGTGGCTCGCCGTCCAGGATCTGGGTGCGGACGATTTTCGCTTCCATGTCGAACAGGATGTTGTTCACCTCGGCGGCGTCGATCGGCGCGGCGCCCGAAGCGGCGGCTTCAGCCGACAGGTCGGCCAGCACTTCGCTGGTGGCGGCCTTGAGCTTGGCGGTGCGCTCCTGCTTGTCCTTGGTCTGGTAGGCTTCGTTGATCTTGCTGGCGGCGAAATGCGCCACGCGGCCGATCAGCGCTTCGTTTTTCGCTGGTGGAACCCATTCGACTTCCGGCTTGCCGCCGTCGCGCACCAGGTCGTGGATCGCGTCGATGACCGCTTTCATTTCGGTGTGGCCGAAGACCACGGCGCCGAGCATGATTTCCTCGGACAGCTGCTGGGCTTCCGATTCGACCATCAGCACGGCCGTCTCGGTACCGGCGACAACCAGATCCATCTGCGAAGTCTTCAGTTGTTCGACGGTCGGGTTCAGGATGTACTGGCCGTTGGCGTAGCCGACGCGCGCGGCGCCGACCGGGCCGTTGAATGGCACGCCCGACACGCACAGGGCGGCCGATGCGCCGATCATGGCGGCGATGTCCGGATCGATTTCCGGGTTGACCGACAGCACGTGAATGATGACCTGCACTTCATTCAGGTAGCCTTCAGGGAACAGCGGACGGATAGGACGGTCGATCAGACGGGACGTCAGCGTTTCTTTTTCCGAAGGACGGCCTTCGCGCTTGAAGAAACCGCCCGGGATCTTACCGGCAGCATAGGTTTTTTCGACGTAATCGACGGTCAGCGGGAAGAAGTCCTGACCTGGCTTGGCATCCTTGCGTGCCACAACCGTTGCCAGTACGACGGTGTCTTCGATCGACACCATCACCGCGCCGGATGCCTGGCGAGCGATTTCGCCGGTTTCCAGCGTGACGGTATGTTGGCCGTACTGGAAGGTTTTCGTAACTTTGTTAAACATGGGTAATCCCTTTCTATTTGCCGACAGATTTTCAGGGGCTGTCGTTCACCTCACCACAGACGGCATACCCGCCGTCTTTGCTACACTTGCCACCTACACTTGCTAAAACGTTGGACCACGTAGGGCGGATTAGGCGGAACGCCGTAATCGGCCATGCTTCTGCCGGTGGCGGCTCGGCCATGGCCGATTACGCTGCGCTAATCCGCCCTACGTGTATCCGGGGATTCCATGCCGCGTTGCCAAGATGGGGTTCCATCTGGCAAGTTTTTACCCGCGAAAATGACAAAATGCCCGCGACAGACAAACTGGCGCAGGCATTTCGATTAAGCCGGATGACGCAAATATTACTTACGCAGGCCCAGTTTGGCGATCAGGTCGCGATAACGGGTTGCGTCTTTGCCCTTCAGGTACGACAGCAGGCTCTTACGACGGTTAACCATCATAATCAGACCACGACGGGAGTGGTGATCCTTGCTGTGGGCCTTGAAGTGGCCGTTCAGTTCGTTGATGCGCGCGGTCAGCAGTGCAACTTGCACTTCTGGGGAGCCGGTGTCTTTTTGACCACGGGCGTTGTCCGCGATGATCGCGGCTTTGTTGATGTTTTCTACGGTCATGATATTTACCTTTAACATGCGGTGCGCGGAGTCTGAACCCTGCACACCGTGAACTTCAAAAAAAACCGGTCCGAAGACCAGACCCGAAAGTATAGCGGAAAAAGCGCCGCGTGTATCCCGGCTTGGCTACAATTTGTCACCTTCCCGCCTCTTTTTGGAGCTGCGACATGAAAAGACTGTTTGTTTTGGCAACGTTTTGCGGATCGCTGACCGGCTGCGCCAGCTTGTTCGGCCCGCCACCGGCGCCGGGCGACAGCGCCGAGGTGGTCAAAACCAAGCTGGGCCAGCCGACCGGCGTCTACCGGAACGGTCCCGACACGATGCTCGAATACGCCATGGGGCCGCTCGGCCAATACACCTGGATGGCGCGCATCGGCCCGGACGGCCGGCTGGTCTCCTACGAGCAGGTGCTGACGAACGCCAAATTCGGCACCATCAAAATCGGCCGGGACACCAAGGACAGCGTACTGGCCATCCTCGGCCGTCCGGCCAAACAGGTGCGCTATTACAGCGTCGACGGCGACGTCTGGCAATACCGCTACAAGGAAAGCGATGTGTGGAACTCGCTGATGGACGTGCAGTTCGACCGCAATGGCGTGGTGCAGGCCCTGGTCAACGGACCGGACGAGGAACGCGAACCGCGCTGGCTGCGCTGACCGGGTCGGTAGGAGCAGTCCCACGCGCAGTTTGGCAGTGCGCCGACGTGAAATATTTCTCCTGGTTGCTATGATTTTCTTATATCAAACGCAACCCACTTCGGAGAATTCATGTCTTTACGTACGCCTTCCGCACGCCACGCCATTTACACCGCCACCGTTATCGCACTGACCACCGCCACCGCAATGGCCTGGGCGGAACCGTCGCCGGCGCTGGACCGAGTCAGCCTGTCGGCCGGCGCGTTCTACACCGAACCGCGCATCAAGGTCGAGGGCGACACCAACTATGGCCGCATCGACACCGGCACCTATAAATCGGACAACGTCACGCTGCCGCGCGCCAAGGCCAGCGTACTGATCGGCGACTCGCACGGGTTCGACTTCGATTACTACCGCTACGATAAAGAATACAACCCGGGCCTGACGGGCAGCACCAACGTCAATGGTTTGCCGCTGACCGGCAACGGCAAGCTGAACGCGAAGCTGAAACTGGATCTGGCCAATGTCGCTTACAAATGGTGGCTCGGTAGCGGCGCGGATGTGTTTGGCGTGGGCGTGGGCGCTGCCTATTACCGCGCGCGCATCGACGGCACCGCGAACGGGGTACTGAATGGCATCAGCGGCAATGCGCGTTATTCGGAGAACGAGAGCGCTTACGCGCCGCTGGTGGAACTGGGCTGGCGCCATCAGTTCTCGCCGCAGGTGCGCATGTATGCGGATGCCAACGGCATCAAGAAGAATGGCGGCAGCATCAACGGCCACATTTACGGCGGCGCCGTCGGGGTGGAGTGGTATGTGACGCCGATGGTGGGCGTGGTGGCCGAGTACAGCGCATCGAAGATCAGCTTGAGGCGCGAGCGCGACGATCTGGCGGTGAATATCCGTTTGAACGGACCGGCGGCTTATCTCAAGGTGCGGTTCTAAGTTAGCCCGGCCAGGCGGCTTTGCCGCTGGCCGGCATTTATGCCAGCGCCGCGCGCACTTGCGCGGCGCTCGGTATCGGCGCGACGGCGCCGTGCCCTTGCGTCGACAACGCGGCGCTGACGTTGGCGTACCTTACCGCGTCGCCCAGCGCATCGCCCGCCGCCAGACGCGCCAGCAAACTGCCGTCGAAACAATCGCCCGCGCCGGTGGCATCCACCGCTTGCACCGGATAGCCCTCGGCCAATCGCGGCGCTTCGCCCTCGCCCGCATACCACGCGCCCTTGGGCCCGCACTTGAGCACCACCGAACGCGCACCCTGCGCGCGGCACCACGCGAACATCGTCTCCACGTCGTCCGTGCCGGCCAGCGCCACCGCCTCGTCCTGGCTGGGCATGAACAGATCGGTCATGCCGATGGTGGCGCCCATGATCGCGCGCGCACGCGCCAATGGCCACAGCGACAAGCGCAGGTTCGGATCGAAGCTGACCTTCGCACCCGCACGGCGGGCGATGTCGATCGCGGCGAACACCGTGTCGCAGGCGCCGGCCGATATCGCCTGCGAAATTCCCGACACATGCAGCCAGCGCGCCGATTCGATCAGGCCCAGATCCATCGTCCGTGGCTGCATGCGGCTGGCCGCCGAGCCGGCGCGCAAGTAGCTGAACGCGTGGCCATCGGGGCCGTGGGTGACGAAATACAGGCCGGTCGGCGCATCGGCGTCGCGCGCGACGGCGCTGACATCGACACCCTCGCCCCGCCATAAATCGAGCAGCATGCCGCCGAAAGTGTCGTCGCCGACGCGGCTCAGATACGCGGTGCGCGCGCCCTGCCGGCTGGCGGCGATCACCGCGTTGGAGGTGTCGCCGCCAAAGCCCTGGCGGTAGTTTGCTTCGCCGGGCGTGGCCTGGTTGAACTCCACCATGGCTTCGCCCAGCGCCACAATGTCGAAACTCTTCTCAGAATCTTTTGCCACTCAAAACCTCACGGTTGCGGGTTGACGCGCTCGATCTTCGAGTGCAGTTTGTTCAGCGCCGACAGGTAAGCCTTGGCCGAGGCGACGATGATGTCGGGATCGGCGCCGACGCCGTTGACGATGCGCCCCTCCTTCGACAAGCGCATCGTCACCTCGCCCTGCGACTGGGTGCCGGTGCTGATGGCGTTCACCGAAAACAGCACCAGCTCGGCGCCGCTGCCGACTTCCGATTCGATGGCGTTGACGGTGGCGTCCACCGGGCCGTCGCCCTTGCCTTCGGAGGTGTGCTCCTCACCGTCGATGAAGAACACCACCTTGGCGCTCGGCGTCTCGCCGGTGTTCGATTGCTGCGACAGCGAAGCGAATCGATAGAACTCGCTTTCCTGCGATTGCTGCTCGTCCGAGACCAGCGCCAGGATATCCTCGTCGAAGATCTCGGACTTGCGGTCGGCCAGTTCCTTGAAGCGGATGAAGGCGGCGTTGACCTCCGCCTCCGATTCCAGGTCGATGCCCAGTTCCTGCAAGCGCTGCTTGAAGGCGTTGCGGCCGGACAGTTTGCCCAGCACGATCTTGGTGGCGGCCCAGCCGACATCCTCGGCGCGCATGATCTCGTAGGTCTCGCGCGATTTGAGCATGCCGTCCTGGTGGATGCCCGAGGCATGCGCGAAGGCGTTGGCGCCCACCACCGCCTTGTTGGGCTGCACGGCGAAGCCGGTGATCTGCGACACCAGCTTCGACGCCGCCACGATCTGCGTGGTGTCGATGCCGACTTCCAGGTTGTAGTAGCCGCCGCGCGTGCGCAGCGCCATCACCACCTCCTCCAGCGCGGTGTTGCCGGCGCGTTCACCGAGGCCGTTGATGGTGCATTCGATCTGGCGCGCGCCGCCTATCATCACGCCGGCCAGCGAGTTGGCCACCGCCAGCCCCAGGTCGTTGTGGCAGTGGACCGACCACACGGCCTTGTCGGAGTTGGGAATGCGCTCGCGCAGGCGGCGGATGGTCTCGCCGAAAATCTCCGGCACGGCGTAGCCGACGGTGTCCGGGAAGTTGATCGTGGTCGCGCCCTCGGCGATCACGCCTTCCAGCACGCGGCACAGGAAATCCTCGTCCGAGCGGCTGCCGTCCTCGGGGCTGAATTCGATATCGTCGGTATGCTGGCGGGCGAAGCGCACCGCGTTCCTGGCCTGTTCCAGCACCTGGTCGGGCAGCATGCGCAGCTTCATCTCCATGTGCAGATTGGAGGTGGCGATAAAGGTGTGGATGCGTTTGCGCTCGGCCGGCGCCAGCGCCTCGGCGGCGCGGGCGATATCGCGGTCGTTGGCGCGCGAGAGCGAGCAGATGGTCGATTCGCGCACCACCGAGGCGATCGCCTTGATGGACTCGAAGTCGCCCTGCGAGGCGGCGGCGAAGCCGGCCTCGATGACGTCCACCCGCAGCCGCTCGAGCTGCTTGGCGATGCGGACTTTTTCGTCCTTGGTCATCGACGCGCCGGGCGATTGCTCGCCGTCGCGCAAGGTGGTGTCGAAGATGATCAGGCGGTTGGATGAGTTGTTCATATTAGCTCCGTTGCTGTGGCTGCGTTGCTTGAAAATGCTCAGGGCCTACCGCCCATATGTTGAAGACCCGGGTTAGTGGCGCTCGCTCGGATCGTCGCTGTCGGTTTCGGTCTGGATCAGGCTCACCGGCTTGCCCTTGGCAAGCCGCCACACCAGCACCGCGTAGCCGGACAGGCCGTAGGCGATAAAGATCGGGAACAGCACCTTCGGCGGGTCGATCGACACCAGCGCGAACACCAGCGCGATCAGGAACACGGCGATGAACGGCACCGATTTGCGGAAGTTGACGTCCTTGAAGCTATAGAACGGTACATTGGTCACCATCGACAGGCCGGCGAAGACGGCGATGCCCCACGAGATCCAGCGCAGTTCCAGGCCCGAGACCTCCTGGTCGACCATCAGCAGGATGAAGCCGGCCACCAGCGCGGCGGCCGACGGCGACGGCAGCCCCTGGAAGAAGCGCTTGTCGACCACCTCGATATTGGTGTTGAAGCGGGCCAGGCGCAGCGCGGCGCCGGCGCAGTAGACGAAGGCGGCGATCCAGCCCAGCTTGCCGAGGCCGCGCAGCGACCATTCGTAGATCACCAGCGCCGGCGCGGCGCCGAAGGAGACCATGTCCGACAGGCTGTCGTACTGGGCGCCGAATTCGCTCTGGGTGTTGGTCAGGCGCGCCACGCGGCCATCCAGGCCGTCGAGCACCATGGCGATGAAGATCGCCCAGGCCGAGTGTTCGAATTTCTGGTTCATCGCCATGACGATGGCGTAGAAGCCGCAGAACAGCGCGGCGGTGGTGAAGGCGTTCGGCAGCAGGTAAATCCCACGGTGACGCGGCTTGTCGAGACCCTCGCCCCTGGCGCGGCGCGCAAAACGGCTGAAGCGCGACGTCTTGGGCAGTTTGGCTTGGGCGGCGACGTTTTTAGCGCGGCGGCGGGGAAAGTTCGGCATAGGGTTCCATTCTCATTATGTGGTCTTGCTGCGCCATCATTATAGAGGAGCCGACAATAAAAAAGGGGGATGGCGCCCCATCCCCCTATTCTGCACAACTTTACTTATTTGAAGCGCACTTTGCCGACCAGATGCATCTGCAAGGTGGTTTCGCCCGGCTCGAAACTGGGTTCGGCCACGGCTGTTTCGCTCCTGCGTAAGCTCATCGGCGCCGGAGCGCTCGCGTAAGCGGTCACATTGCGGGCACCGTAGTTGCCGGAACCCTCGAAATCGACGGTGTCGAGCACGGCGTCGCCGACCTTGCGCCCCATGGCGGCGGCGATCGAATTGATCCGCTCGGTCAGGTTGGCGTAGGTGGCGGCGATGCGCTGTTCGTCGAGCTTGCGGGTGGTTTCGGGCGCGAGGCCGAAGCGCACGCCATTGAGAGCGAGCACGCTTTGCGCGGCGGCCACCGTTTTCGGCAGGGTCGACAGCGTAGTCGTGGTCGCCTGCAGCGACTGGCCCACGCGCCAGCCGGTCGGCACGCGCGGCTTGGATGGCCGGACCGGCTGACCGGCCGGCACCGGCGGTTCCTCCGGATAGACCGGATAGGTGTAGTAACCGTGGGTCTTGAGCTTGGCTTGCGGGTCTTCCCGCTTGACGATCTCGGTGCCCTGCTTCATCTTCTGGTTGACCTTGGAGGCGGCCACCGCCTTGTCCTTGTCGACCTCCTCGACGCTGCAGGTGACGACCGCCTGGTCGTTTGCGTGCGTGACCTCGCCGGACGCCGGCACTACCACCAAGGTGCCGGCGGTCGCGAGGGATTCCGGCGCGGCGTGCGCGGCCAGCGTGAAGGCGGCGGCCACGGCGGCGGCCAGGTGTTTCAGGTGGGTCATGGGTCTATCTCCGAAGTTAATGGAAAAGCAATCTCGACTTTACCTGAAACACTTGCGCGGCGCGGATTTACTTGAAGCGCACCTTGCCGACCAGTTGCATCTGCAGGGTGGTCTCGCCCGGCTCGAAACTCGGCTCGGCGACTTCGGCGCTGTCAGCCATCTTGGCGCGCATCATCATCGGCGCCGCCTGGGCCTGCTCCCGGACGTAATTGCCCGAGCCTTCGAAGTCGACCGTGTCGAGCACGGCGTCGCCGACCTTGCGGCCCATGGCGTTGGCGATCGAGTTGATGCGCTCGTTCAGGTTTTTGTAGGTGGCGGCGATGCGCTCGTCGTCGAGCTTTTTGGTGGTTTCCGGCGTCAGGCCGAACTGCAGGCCGTTCAGGGTCAGCACCTTCTGCGCGGCGGCCACGGTCTTCGGCAGCTTGTCGAGGTTGGTGGTGGTCACTTCCAGGTACTGGCCCACGCGCCAGGCGGTCGGCACGCGCTGCTTCGGCATCTGGCCGTTCGGCAGCGGGCGGTCCTCCGGATACACGGGATAGGTGTAGTAGCCCTGCGTTTTGAGCTTGGCTTGCGGATCGGCCGCCTTGACGATGTCGAGGCCCTGCTTCATCTTCTGGTTGACGCGCGAGGCGGCGGCGGCCTTGTCTTTGTCCTGCTCTTCGATCGCCAGGGTGGCGATGACTTGATCGTTGGCGTGTTTGACCTCGCCGAAGGCGGGCACCACCACCAAGGTGCCGGTGGTCGGCAGCGAGTCGGCCGGCGCGGCATGGGCGGCGAGTGCGAAGGAGACGGCAGCGGCTGCGGCGAGATTTTTCATTACGGTCATTGCGGACTCCAAAGTTGAGATTACGACAAGGCGAACTTTACCCGAAATTACACGTTGTACTTGTAAGACATGGTGACTCTTTGTAACATTGCCACGCAACTAAGTGGGTGTGCTAGAGTTTGTTCAGGAAATGACAACATGGAGAACCCCGATGCTGGCAGCAAGGAATTGGATCGCGGTCAGTGGCGCACGCCTGCCGCGCCATCCGGTGGCTAGGGGAATGAGCCTGTCGCTCGTCAGCGTGTCCCTTGCGTCCATCGCGACGGGAATTCTGTACCTGGCATTTCCTTTGGACGTATTGGGCGGTTCAGCAGCGGAGGGGCTGATCGGAAAACCTGGCTGGTACATTTTCCTCGCCGCCGTCGTGTTGGCGCCTTTATTCGAGACCGTCGTCGGTCAGATCTTGCCGATCGAATTGGCGCGTCGCGGCGGTGCGAGCGGCCAAGTGTGCATCTTCATCAGCGCGGCGCTATTTAGCCTCGGGCACTTGTACAACGGCGGCATTGCCAATGCCGTTGCGACCTTCATCGGCGGGGGCGTTTTCGCCTACGCCTATGTGTCGGTGCGCGAGCGTGGCGTCGGCGCGAGCTACATGGCTGCGTTCAGCGCCCATGCAAGCCACAACGCACTGCTTTTTTATGCAGTGGTCCCTTTGTTTTCATAACAGGACAAACATGTCGTACCCCTATTTAAGTGACGTAGTGAAGGACTACACCGGCTACGACCTGCCGCTGCCGCTGGCCACGTTCGGTCTGTTCGTGGCGCTCGGCGCGCTGGCCGCCGCCGCGTGCTTCAGGGCCGAATTGCAGCGTCTGCACCAGACGGGGCGCATCGGACCGGCGCAACGGCGCGGCGTGGCCGTGCCGCCGCAGGACGTGGTCAGCGACTTCATGGTGGTGGTGCTGATCGCCGGCGTGATCGGAGCGCGGCTATTCCACATCCTTGAACACACCGGCCAGTTCATGGCCGATCCGATGAGCATGATCTTCACGCGCTCGGGTCTGAGTATTTTCGGCGGGCTGATCGCAGGCACGCTGGCCGGCATGGTCTGCGTGCGGCGCTGGCGCCTGCCGGTGCGCCCGCTGCTCGACGCGGCCGCGCCGGCCATGATGATCGGCTACGCGATCGGGCGCATCGGCTGCCAGGTGTCGGGCGACGGCGACTGGGGCACGGTGGCCAACATGGCGCTCAAGCCGGACTGGTTGCCGACGTGGTTCTGGGCGCAAACCTACGACAACAACATCTTCGGCGAAGTGCTCGCCGCGCCGGGCGTGTATCCGGCGCCGATCTACGAGACGGCGATGGCGGCGGTGTGCTTCCTGATGCTGTGGGCGCTGCGCCGGCATCCGTTCCGCACGGGCTGGCTATTTTCGGTGTATCTGATCCTGGCCGGCGTGGAGCGCTTGCTGATCGAGCAGATACGCGTCAATCCGGTGCTGGACTTTCTGGGCGTGCGCGCCACGCAGGCGGAGCTGATCGCCGTCGTGCTGATCGCGCTGGGACTGGTGGGCGCGGTGCTGCTCGGCCAACGGCAAGCCGACGACGGCAAACTGCTCAATCCAAGCTGAGAGAGGACAAGCGATATGTGGTTCAGCCACCCCAAGCCCTTCATCACCAAAGCGGTCGCGATGCAGATGGCCGAGCAAAAAACGCTGCCGCCGCCGGATACGACCACCATTACGGTCGAGCACGAGGATGTGTCCATCCCCGAGTTGAGGCAGCGAGCCGGCGCGATGGCAGGGATCGCCGCGCCGATCCGCATCAGCGTGGCGTTGCAGCTGCGTGAGTATCTTGATTTCCGGTGGGCGAATACCCGATCGAAGAAAAACAAAATGCGCCTGCCGGACACGGTGGCAGGCACGCTGTGGTACTACCTGCGCGTGCGCCATGCGACAGCGAGCGCCATCGACATCGACGAGCAGCAGATCAGGCGAACCGGCGCCGGCGGCACGTCGGTCTGGAACTGGCGCGACGTGCGCGAGGTCCGGCCCTATCCGACCGGCTATTTGTTGCGTCTGGCGGATACCTCGATGCCCATTCCCTACCGCCTGTTGAACGCCAATCAACGTGCCCGCTTCAGGGCGATGCTTCAGAGGTAGCCATGGCGCTCGATTTCGTGGGCGAAGTGCTGGTACGAATAGTCGCGGAAGTGTTTTGCTACGGCACCGGACGGGTCGTCATTCCAGTGCTGTCCTTGGGTACGGCGCGCGTCGACAAATGGAGTGCGCGCCGATACCTCACAACGTTCAAGTTGTGGTGGCGCGAAGACGGGCAAGTGGTGATTGGCGGCGAGACCGCCACATTCATCGGTATCGCATTTTGGATCGCCGTCATCGTAGCGGTTTGTGTAATTTTGTAGATCCATCGTGTCCACCGACCAACGAACCCATATAAGAAAAAGCCGGCTCCCGCCGGCTTTTTCACAATGAAGGGCCGTCTAATTACCGCTTGCCGCCAATGGCGCGCTTGCGCCCCACCATCCCCAGCAAACCCAATCCGAGGCCGAACATGGCGTACGTGGACGGTTCCGGCACCGCCGACACCGCCGTGTTGAAGGTGATGTTATCGACCCCGACCCAATCATCAAAGGCGCCGTGATTGATGACAACGCTGGTGATCGGCGTGGCGCTGGCGAAGCTGAGCGTGAACTGGCCGGTTTGGACCGTGCTGCCCACCGTGCCCAGCAAGGTCGAGCCGTTGTAGGCGTACAAGGCGACCGAGTCCGGGAAGAACACCCCGGCAAAGTCGACGCTGAATGACGTCACACCCTGGCTGAAGTAGGCGCCAAAGTTGGGATCGCCGTCTTCAGCCAGCCAACCGAAAAAGCTGTGCAAGACGTTGCCGCTGACCAGTGGGGGGGTCCCCACGCCGCCAACGTCGAAGCCTTCGGATGAGACGATCGTCATATCTGTGTTGGTAGCCCAGTCGGTGACGGGTCCGCCAGGACCCGTGAACGGACTGGGAGCGAAGGTCACACCGTAAGCGGCATATTGATTGCTCAGCGTTTCGCCTTCGGCCAGCCCGCCGATCGGATCGTCGGCGTCGAAGGTGATACGGACCGGGTCGGCGGAGGCGGTGGCGGACAGCAGGCAGAGCGTGACGGCGGCGGCCAGCGTCGAATATTTAAGCGTTGTCATCGTTACTCCATCATCAGGTGGATAAAGCGGGCGGCTTCCGACGCGGGAAGCGACTCGCACACGACGAGAGCAAAATTTCAAATCTCGCAACTAATTATAAAAATATTATTGACCGGAAGTCTATCGAAATCGCTGCAGTGCAGCAAACCAGCATCACTTTTGTCGCGCGGCGCGACAGCTACGCCGTCACTTCATCCCGGCCGCGGCGCCCCGCCCCGCTGGCTCCCCGCCCTTGAACAGAAGCCATCCCCCAATCGCCAGCACGATGATGAACAGGCCGCCCGTGAGGTAATCGTCCATCGGCGCGGAGGCGCTCTGCGGGACCAGCCTGGTGAATTCTTCGCTCATCAGCAAGCATGCCATCGTCAAGACCATGAAGGCGCTCCAGGCCGACGTCGAGAGCAGCACAATGCCGGCATCCCTCTTCCAATCGCGGAAGCCCGTGAACGCCAGCCCCACGACAAGAGCGATCAGCGCCGGCAGCGAAAATCCGGCGAGCATGAGGAATTTGGCGGTCGCCGGTAGCGCGCTGATGAATGCCAGCACGCTGACAATGTTGAAAAGGAAGCCCGCGACGATGTGGCACAGGACGCTCAGCACCTTACGCATCGTTGGCGGCTTGCCGTGACGAGAAGAACGCGTTGACTTTCGGGCGGTACAGGAAGAACACAATAATCGCCAGGACGATGGCGCTCGGGATCAAAACCAGTTTCATCGGCGACGTCACCAAGCCGATCACCAGTCCGAACACGCTCCAGGCGACATACAGCGTGCGTCCCCAGTTCCAGCCCTTCAACATCGCGACACCCGACGCCACGGAAATTGCCAGGCCGAAGTACAACATCACGTACTGCACGGAGAGCGGCAACAGGTTTTTGGCCATCAGTTCCTGCGCAATGGGATTGTCCAGGCTGGTGTAACTGGTGATGACGGAAATGAGCGAGGTCGCGATCAGGAACCAGGCGATAATGGAGACGGAGGTGGGACGTTTCATCATGGGCCAACGAAGTTTATGGATTGGCAATCATACTCGGATGAAACACCTCAAAGTACGTACATTCTCACCATCGCTGTCCCAAACGCAAAAAAGCCGGCTCGCGCCGGCTTTTTCATGACGAAGATAAATTAGTTCTTCGACTGGTCGACCATCTTGTTCTTGGCGATCCAAGGCATCATCGCGCGCAGTTTCGCGCCGACTTCTTCGATCGGGTGCTCGGCGGTCAGACGGCGGCGCGAGATCAGGGTCGGTGCGCCGGCCTTGTTTTCCAGGATGAAGGACTTGGCGTAT
>Ga0105244_10002086_pt1 | contig 15376 bp, 14 predicted proteins | sample KBSM44metaG_FD_80423 | JGI IMG/M metagenome (GOLD analysis project Ga0105244, IMG submission 80423) | Miscanthus rhizosphere microbial communities from Kellogg Biological Station, Michigan, USA - KBS M4-4 metaG | ecosystem: Host-associated > Plants > Roots > Rhizosphere > Soil | place... | reverse complement strand
TGGGCGATAACACCGGTGCGGTGGAACTGACGCCAGTTGCCGTAGCGGCAGGCCGTCGTCTGTCTGAGCGTTTGTTTAACAACAAGCCGGATGAGCATCTGGATTACAGCAACGTGCCAACAGTAGTCTTCAGCCACCCGCCAATCGGCACGGTCGGCTTAACCGAACCACAAGCGCGTGAGCAATACGGCGACGACAACGTGAAAGTCTATAAATCGTCCTTCACCGCGATGTACACCGCAGTAACCTCACACCGCCAGCCATGCCGCATGAAGCTGGTATGTGCAGGCCCGGACGAGAAAATCGTCGGTATTCACGGCATCGGTTACGGTATGGATGAAATGCTGCAAGGCTTCGCGGTGGCACTGAAAATGGGTGCGACTAAGAAAGATTTTGATAACACAGTGGCAATTCACCCGACTGGTTCGGAAGAATTCGTGACTATGCGCTAAATTACGCTTTCGTCTTGCTAAGACGAGAAATAAATCAACAGGCTGTGGATCTTAATATCCACGGCCTTTTTTATGCCTGCATCAGCCCACCTCGCAAAAAACCAGCTCAAATAATCAAAACGCTAACTCATTAATTCTTATTTGGAAATGCAATAAAACCCGTATAAGTGCAAAATAATATATATTTCAAACTATTTGGTTACATTTAGACATAACTGACGAACTTATACTGCTTAGGTTTTTTTTGCTTCAATTTTGATTTATTCGGATCGTATCACTTATATTCCAGGAATTATCTAATGAACAAGACATATACCCTCGTTGGTATACTGACCGGCATAGTGCTTGTGTCAACACTATCTATTAGTGCTGCAAATGCAACAACTCAAGGCCAGCAACGCCGCGAAGCTCGGGATACTCGTCAGGACACGCGTCAAGATGCACGGCAGGATAAACGTTCTTGTGTGGTCAGTAATGATAAAAGCAATCATGATTGTCGCCAGGATAAACGCCAAAGCAAACAAGATGGCCGCCAGGAAGCACGCGATATTAAATATTAAAACTGGCAATTTCCAAGGCTGAGCAGAATAAAATCGAAGCGCGAGTGAATGCGCATATTTATGTCCAGGAGGACAAGTTAGTGAAAAAATATATTCCAGGTTTATTGATTTTATCTTTCGCTTTTTCAGGCAACGTATTGGCTCTTGATAAAACATCGGGTGGCGCACTCGCCGGTGCTGCAATTGGTGCCGCGACTGGTAAAAGCGTGAAAAGCACCGTGGGTGGCGCGGTTGTCGGCGGCGGTACAGGTGCTATGTTCAAGAGCGGAGACACCGGTAAAGCAGCTCGCAAAGGCGGCGCAATTGGTGCAGCTGTGGGTGGCGTTGCGGCGGCCGCAACCGGCAATAGCGTGTTGAAAGGCGCGGCAGTAGGTGCAGGCGGCGGTGCGCTGATCGGCGAAGCGTCTCACTGATCCTGAAGCCTGAGATCGGGTGTTAAAGGGTGGATAATTGATAGCGTCATCCACCCTTTGTGCCCGTTGTTACAGATAAAATTGTCGGATGACGCTATCGCTTATCCGACCTACAAAATCGGTCCGTTGTTTTCAACGTATCGCATCGTAAATCGCTTTCTGAATCTCCACAGCACGTTTTGCGTCGCTTTCGGCTGGCTCAGAATTGCGTTGTTGTTGCGCACTTAACCGTTGTTTTGCTCGTTCTAAATCTTCTTTCTGCCACTCGATAACCTCAGGGTTACGGCAAAAAGTTTGCAGAAATTGTTTACGTAGCGAAGTGAGACTTTGCCCGTCGTTCATCGCCTGGCTGATAGTCCTTACCATGCGCCGACACGGGCGTTCCTCATCCATTTGCGAACGGTATTGCAGCAAAGCGTAGAGTGCATCGCGGTAATCTGCGGCCAGCGCGGATTCGGTGTAATAGACTTTCCAGTTCATGCCGCTTTGCATGAACAAACGCACCACAGTAGAATCGCCACGCTCAATGGCCGATCGCAAATTACCCTCTTCCCATGTGATGCCAATATTCGCCAGCTTTTCACGCGCACTCTCGCTTAGCGGCAGTGAATCAATTGCGGTCACTTTCGCCGTCTCACGTTGTGCCAGCGCGGGGTCATTTGTAAGATCACTCAGAAAGTACATGCCGAAAATAGCGATGCTAATCACCGCGATACCTGGCACGCACCACATCATCATGCGTAGCGTTTCACCGGTATCCTGCTTTTTTTTGCTATGCCGCAAGTCGGGGTGATCAATGGTGTCACGCACTTCTTCCGTATCACGCCCCGCTTCGCGATATTTTTTCTGCGCCAGCTCAATAAATGCTTGTACCTGAGCGTCATCAGCAGCCATCAGTGCGGATGGGTTTACTGTTGTCCGCCCTTCATCAAAGGCACGCTGAACCGCCGCACTACATTCGTGGTAATAGCTATCCAGTAAAACGAGTTGCACAGAAGTGAGTGGCGGTTGTTGAATGAGGTTATTGCGAATTTCACGCACGTCGTCGAGGAAGGTTTGTAGTGTTTTACGTTGATCAATAAATAGATTCAGCTGCGGTGAGCTGTGAAGTATTTCGGCATAGTGGTTGGCAAACTCCTTTTTATCGACCACCAATAACGCCAGTTCGCTAAATCGCATCCCACTTAACACATCACCCTGCTCGCCATGTTTTAACCAACGGCGCACACAGTCAGCACCAAACTGCTTCTTCAGTTTATTCACCAGCTGCGATTGGCTGGGATAACATTTATTAATCATCCCTCGCAGCATTAATTCCAGCGCGCGCATCTGGCGTAACGCTTTTTGTTGCTGCGCTTCACTATGGGTGTCGAGATCGGTTGAATAACCCAGTAGTGGCTGCCTCAGGCGTACCAGCTCGAGATAACTGACGAAACGCAGTGCGGAAATAAGTTGGTTATGGCTGATTTCCTGGCCGCTTTCATATTGCGGCACCAACTGCTGGAAATGGCGCAACAGTAGAGTGAACTGCGAAAGCTCCGCATCATTAAGGTTTAACCGCTTTGCTACCTCCATCCAACTACCCAGCGCCAGGCGAGCCTGCTCAAGCTGTTGAAAAAACCATTGCGGATCTTTGCCTTCAGAGGCTTTGATAGAAAGCAGTGGCAGGATTTGCAATGACGCCTGGCGGCAAACGCTCAGGCAAGTCTCAAATTTATCCCGCATCAGCAACTGTGCAGTGCTGGTCATGGTTATCCTTTATTGGGTACGAGCGCCTGACTAGAAAGGCGCTATTACGCAACAGACTAACGCAACAGTTACCTGCACAATGGCCATAAAAGAGAGGGAAAACTACGCGTTTTCGACTACCTGATTTAACGCTTCACCGGTTTTACGCAGCGCCGCTTCGGTGGCTGCATCACACGGCATGGCGTAATTGAGGCGCAAACAATTACGATACTTCCCGGATGCTGAAAGCAAAGACCCCACCGCAATATGAATATGCTCTTCGCGCAGTGCACAGCAAATCGGCACAATATCGATATTTTCCGGTAGCTCAACCCACATCATAAAGCCGCCCTGTGGGCGACTGACGCAGATACCGCACGGGAAATAGTGCCGCACATGGCAGGTAAAATCCTCGAGATTACGTTGATAAAGTTGGCGCATCCGCCGCAGGTGGCGATGGTAGTTGCCGTTACGAATAAACTCCGCCACCGCGAGTTGTGCAAAGGTCGAAGTGCTGCCGGTGACGATGTATTTCATGTGCAAAGCACGGTCAAGATAGCGGCCCGGTACAATCCAGCCGACGCGCAAACCTGGCGCCAGCGTTTTAGAAAAAGAGCTACACAACAGCACTCGACCATCGACATCCATCGACTTGATGGTCATCGGGCGGGGATATTCATAGGCCAGCTCGCCGTAAACATCATCCTCAATGATGGCAATATCAAAACGTTGCGCGAGATTCAGCACCGCTTTTTTACGAGCATCCGGCATGATAAACCCGAGTGGGTTATTGCAGTTTGGCACCAGAATTACCGCTTTAATCGGCCACTGTTCCAGCGCTAACTCTAGTGCTTCCACGCTGATCCCTGTCACAGAATCCGTTGGTATTTCAACAACTTTAATACCAAATGCCCGCAGCATCTGCATGGTGCCATGAAATGATGGAGACTCCACCGCCACGATGTCGCCCGCCTCGCAGACCGCGCGGATGGCAATCGACAAGGCTTCATGGCAACCGGTAGTAATCAGAATATCGTCAGCCGATGCCACACAACCGCTATCCAGCATCAGGCGGGAAATTTGCTCGCGCAGCGTGCGCATACCATGAATGCTGTCATAGCCGAGCAATTCGGGTTGCTGATATTGCGCAATGCGGCTGAGTTCACGCCATAACGGTTTGATGGTCGGTTGTGTCACATCCGGCGCACCGCTACCAAAAGCGACAATATCGCCTGCCTCACGGGCAACAAGTTGCTCAAGCACAGCGTCCCACTGCGTGATCTCAACCGGCCTCTGTACCGGACGAGTCAGTTGTGGAACGGGCGGTTGTGCTTTGCGTTGTGTGACGAAATAACCGGAACGTGGCTGCGGTGAAATCAGCTGTTTGTCTTCAAGAAGATGATAAGCCTGCTGTACGGTGCTAATACTGACGCCATGTTCACTGCTCAGGCTGCGCACCGACGGTAAGCGCTCGCCACTGCGATACAGCCCTTGTTCAATACGTTCGGCCAGTAAAGTGGCCAGATGTTGGTAGCGCGTCATGCTGTATCCTCTTAATCAACCATACAGACAGTAAAACCAGTACAGAATGACGATAAACTTGCCATTCAGTTCATGTTTTAGCGCTTCTGTATGTTAAATAAAAGTAATATTTGAATCTGTCGGCTATCTGTATGGCGGCGCATGATGAACCTCGAACTGACAAGAGGAGCAACATCATGGGCTTTGAAGAAAACCGTCCGCGCAAACCGTTTTATGGTTTTGTGATGATTTATCATTATTTCCGGCAACGCTGGTTACAACGCCAGACGGCGCGCGTACTAAAAGGGCTGAATAAGGAACAATTACGCGATATTGGACTGACAACGGATGATTTATCACGCTGGCAATAACACTTAATAACGGTGCTAAATATTGGCGCCGTTATTTTTTGCTATGCCCAAAATAATTCAAGATGCATCGCGACGGCAAACGAGCGAGTCCCGATGAGCTTACACAAGTAAGTGATGCGGGTGAGTAAGCGTAGCCAACAAAAATGCAACTTGAAGTATGATGGGTATATGTAATGTTTATGTGTACCCACATAGCAGAGCGATCAACATGCTTTCACTCTCCACACCACGACTGAACTTAACGCAAATTAGCGAGCAGGACTGGTCGAGCTTTTTACGGCTACAACAAGACCCCGTCGTGATGCGTTATGTCTCTGATAACCGCAAAGAGGCGGAAATCCGCCAGATATTTAATTCACGCCTGGTGCGCTGGGAATTACACAGCCGCCATTGGTTGTGTCTTGCGATGCGCGATAAACATGACGGGACGCTGATTGGCTTCACTGGTTTTGTCCGCGGTGACGACGACATGGCGGAGGTGGGCTTTATCCTCGACCCGCTCTTTCACGGGCAAGGTTACGGTTATGAATCGCTGCATACCGTGTGCCGGTTTGCCTTTGAAAAATGCGCGATGCGCAAACTGACCGCGACAGTAACGGTAGGCAATATAGGTTCAAAGAAGGTGCTGGAAAAAGCAGGTTTTCAGCCAGAAGGGATACTGCGCGAAAATTACTTTCTTGGCGGGATCTGGCAAGACGACTGGATTTTTGGCTTGTTGCGCGGTGAGTTCCAATAAAACACGGTGGATGTCGCTTGCGCTAATCCACCCTACGAAAGCGGTTTTGTAGGTCGGATAAGCGTTAGCGTCATCCGACATAACCGCGGCCCAGGCTTACAAGAACATCCCGCCAGAAACCTCAATGCGCTGCGCATTCATCCAGCGGCTTTCATCACTCAGCAGCACCGCAATCGCATCACCAATATCATCCGGTTGCCCAACGCGGCCCAGCGCGGTTTGTGAAGCGATAGCATTGGCCACCTGTTCATTGTCACGCACCACACCGCCGCCAAAGTCGGTGGCAATCGCGCCAGGAGCAATGATATTGACCGCAATTCCGCGCGCACCCAGCTCTTTAGCCTGGTACTTCGTCAGCACTTCCATCGCCCCTTTCATTGCGGCGTAAGCCGCTTTTCCCGGCAGTGTAAAACGCGTTAAACCCGTCGACACATTCAGGATACGCCCACCGTTTTTAATCAGTGGCAGCAACTGCTGAGTCAGGAAGAATGGCCCCTTCAAATGGATGTTCATTAAATCATCAAATTGTTGCTCTGTTGTTTTTTCGAACAGCGTATCGATACCCGTTCCAGCATTGTTTAATAAATAATCAAACGAGTCGCGCTGCCAGACATCATGCAACTGTTGCTTCACTTCAGTTGCAAAAGCGCTAAAGCCAGCACTTTCGGCGACATTCAATTGAATTGCCACCGCTTTCACGCCAGTTAGCTCAATTTCACGCACCACATTGAGCGCTTCTTGCTGCTGGCTGTTGTAAGTCAGAATTATATTCACGCCGCGCGCCGCCAGCTTCAAAGCTGCGTTTTTACCTAATCCACGGCTGCCGCCGGTCACTAATGCGATTGTTTGACTCATGATTTACCCCTTCGATGACTGTTCGGTGATTGAGATACAGCTTATTAGCTGCTACAAAATCAATAAAGAGTGCAAATTGCGCATCACTGTTTCACTGACAACAACAATGCGAGAAAAAAGTGGATAAAATACAAGCAATGCAGTTATTCATTAGAGTGGCTGAACTGGAGAGTTTTTCTCGCGCAGCAGATACTCAGGGCCTTCCTAAAGGTAGCGTATCGCGGCAAATTCAGGCGCTAGAAGGCATGCTGGGAACAAGGTTATTGCATCGCACCACGCGGCGTGTGCAATTGACGCAAGACGGCATGGTTTATTACGAGCGCTGTCGCGATCTATTAGCCAATCTTGACGAACTCGACGGGCTATTCCTGCATGACCCCAGCAGTGTTAGCGGGCGCTTGCGTGTGGATATGCCCGTTGGGGTGGCAAAAAATTTGGTGATCCCCAAACTTCCCGCCTTCTTACAGCAGTATCCTGGTATTGAACTTGAGTTGAGCAGCAGCGATCGCATAGTGGATGTGGTGCGCGAAGGGTTCGATTGCGTGGTGCGCGTGGGGCAGCTTAAAGATTCAGGCCTGGTTGCACGGCCATTGGGGAAACTCTCTTTAATTAACTGCGCCAGCCCCGATTATCTGGAGCGTTTTGGTTATCCGGAAAACCTTGACGATCTCGCGTCTCACGCGGTGGTACATTACGCGCCAAACCTCGGTAGCCGTCCGCAAGGCTTTGAAGTTTTTCTCGATAAAACTACCCGCTGGATAAAAACCGGTGGCGTCATCACCGTGAATAGCACCGAAACCTATCAAGCGGCGTGCCTTGCCGGGCTTGGGATTATTCAGGCACCGCGCATCGGCGTTAAAGACCAGCTCAAGAGTAAAAAACTGGTGGAAATCCTGCCGCAATACCGCGCCGAACCGATGCCTGTTTCGCTGCTTTATCCCCATCGCCGCAACCTCTCTCGCCGTGTTCATTTGTTTATGGAGTGGCTGACCGGGCTGGTGAAAGGGTATGTTGATTAGCATCCCCGCTATACTTTCTTTAAGATCCTGCTAAAACAAAAGGAAAAATCACCTGATGACAGTGCCGGATAACACCGAAAAACGCCCAACGGAAACACTCGACTATGAGCCGATAGTCAAAATCAAAACCAGTAATGAGAAGGTCAATAAAACCATCGACAGCGTGAATAACACTGTCGGGCGTGTCGAGCGTAACCCTGTTGTTGCGCACCTGATAAGGGCAGCCGAACGGTTTAATGACCGCATGGGGAACCAGTTTGGCGCGGCAATTACCTATTTTTCGTTCCTGTCGCTCATCCCAATTCTGATGGTGGCGTTTGCTGCCGCCGGTTATATCCTCGCCTCGCACCCCACGCTGCTGGAGGAGATTTTCGAAAAAATCCTCGCCAACGTTAGCGAGCCAACACTTGCCGCGACGTTGCAAAACACCATCAATACGGCGGTGCAACAGCGTACCACCGTCGGCCTGGTCGGCCTGCTGATTGCGCTCTATTCCGGTATTAACTGGATGGGCAATTTGCGTGAAGCAGTGCGCGCGCAATCGCGGGATAAGTGGGAACGGACAGCGCAAGACCAGGAAAAATTCTGGACCAAATATCTGCGTGATTTGGTGTCATTGATAGGTTTGCTGGTTGCGCTGGTCGTGACGTTATCCATCACTTCCGTTGCCGGTTCCGCGCAAACCATGCTGATTGGCCTGCTGCATCTCGACGGCATCGAGTGGTTAAAACCGGTCTGGCATCTGGTCGGGTTGGTTATTTCTATTTCTGCTAACTACCTGCTGTTCTTCTGGATTTTCTGGCGACTGCCACGCCACCGCCCGCGTAAAAAAGCGCTGATGCGCGGCACTTTGATTGCAGCCATTGGCTTTGAAGTGATCAAAATCATCATGACTTACAGCCTGCCTGCGCTGATTAAATCCCCTTCTGGCGCGGCGTTTGGTTCGGTCTTAGGTTTAATGGCATTTTTCTATTTCTTCGCCAGATTGACGCTGTTCTGCGCCGCGTGGATTGCCACCGCCGAATACAAAGATGACCCGCGTATGCCGGGCAAAACGCATAAATAATTCTGTCATTCTTTCCTGTCATGATTAGGGTTTGCCCAACGCGGGCAATCCCTAATCCCGATACCTGACCAGGAAAGAAAAGCATGACCGCCGCCACAGCCAAACTTCAGCAAACGTATATCGCCCCCAGCGTCCGCCTGCGTGAAACCCAGATTGGTGAACAATGTGAAGTCCTCGCGCACAGCGTGATGGAATACAGCACGCTCGGGGACTTTTCCTACATAGGCGAGCATTGTTGTGTTGCAGATAGCGTGATCGGCAAATTCACCGCCATCGCCAATCAGGTACGCATTGGTGCACCTAATCACCCGATGGACAGAGCCTCACAACACCGTTTTACCTATTGCCCGGAGTATTACGACGCTAATGCCCGCCGCGATCGGCAGTTTTTTGCCGATCGTCACGATGCGAAGGTGCTAATTGGCAATGATGTCTGGATTGGCCACGGTGTGATTGTGCTGCCTGGCGTGACAATCGGTGATGGCGCAGTGTTAGCCGCCGGTGCGGTAGTGAGCAAAGATGTCGCGCCCTACACCATTGTTGGCGGCGTGCCTGCCAAAATGATCCGTTCGCGCTTCCCGGTAGAGATAGCCACCAGCCTGCAGCGTATTGCCTGGTGGGATTGGCCACTGGAAAAACTGATGGCGCATCTTAGCGACTTCCAGGCGGGCGATATTGAGCGCTTTTGCGCACGCTGGGAGCATGAAGCGTAATCCGCTATCTCCGTGAATGTGGCGGATGACGCTAGCGCTTATCCGCCCTACGAAAGCCCACATCAGCACATAAATCCAACCTGTAACTTTTATTTAACCTAAAAGCAGTTTTATTAACTGATTTTTTAAATATGAGAAGCATGACATGGACATTTATTTTCTGGACTAAAAATTATCCTCTTATTGCTTATTAATCGCACAGGACGTTGCGCAAGCGCGCGTTGAAATACGCCTTTTGCTGTGCGTAATATGGCCTTTCGTTCGATATAAATAAGAAAATAATATGCAGGCCACCATCGCTAATTCAATCAATACCGAAACTGACTCCACGCCAGTCAACTCACGCGGAAAAGTTGTCGTTGCCTCGCTTGTCGGCACCGCCATCGAGTTTTTCGATTTCTATATTTACGCCACTGCGGCGGTGATTGTTTTCCCGCATATCTTCTTCCCGCAAGGTGATCCAACCGCGGCGACACTCCAGTCGCTAGCTACGTTCGCCATCGCCTTTGTGGCTCGTCCGATTGGCTCCGCGCTGTTCGGCCATTTTGGTGACCGAGTTGGTCGCAAAGTGACCCTGGTGGCATCACTTTTAACGATGGGTGTTTCAACCGTCTTAATTGGCCTGTTGCCGGGCTACGAAACCATCGGTGTATTAGCGCCAATGCTGTTGGCACTGGCACGCTTCGGGCAAGGTTTAGGTCTGGGTGGTGAGTGGGGTGGTGCTGCGTTGCTGGCTACTGAGAACGCGCCACCGCGCAAACGTGCGCTATACGGTTCATTCCCACAGTTGGGTGCACCAATCGGCTTCTTCTTTGCCAACGGCACCTTCCTGCTGCTCTCCTGGTTGCTGACTGACGAGCAGTTCATGTCATGGGGCTGGCGCGTGCCGTTTATCCTGTCTGCGGTGCTGGTGATTATCGGCCTGTATGTGCGTGTTTCGCTGCATGAAACGCCGGTGTTCGCCAAAATTGCCAAAGCAGGCAAACAGGTGAAAATCCCGCTCGGTACACTGCTGAGCAAGCACCTGAAAGCGACGATTATTGGCACGTTTATCATGCTGGCGACTTACACGCTGTTCTACATCATGACGGTTTATTCGATGACCTTCAGCACCGCTGCGGTGCCGAAGGGCCTCGGCTTCTCACGCAACGATGTGTTGTGGATGCTGATGATGGCGGTAATTGGTTTTGGCGTAATGGTGCCGATTGCCGGTTATCTGGCGGATAAGTTTGGTCGCCGTAAATGCATGATTGTCATCACCAGCCTGATGATTGTGTTTGCGTTAGCCGTGTTCCAGCCGCTGTTGGGTTCCGGTAACCCGACGCTGGTGATGGCGTTCTTGCTGATTGGCCTGAGCCTGATGGGGCTGACATTCGGCCCAATGGGCGCGCTGCTGCCAGAGTTATTCCCAACCGAAGTACGTTATACCGGTGCATCGTTCTCGTATAACGTGGCGTCGATTCTGGGGGCATCGGTAGCGCCGTATATCGCCACCTGGCTGCAGGCGAATTACGGTTTGTTCTACGTCGGTTTGTATCTGGCGGCGATGTCAGCGATTACGCTGGTTGCGTTGCTGGTGTCTAAAGAGACCCGTCATTTGTCGCTTTAGTTTTTTCACCCTCACCCTGGCCCTCTCCCTGAGGGAGAGGGCACTATCCGGTTTCCTCCCTCTCCTGGGGGAGAGGGTTGGGGTGAGGGGGAAATGTCACTTCCTCATCTGCCCCAAAATACGGCTGCACTGATTACCGCCATCTTCGGAAGGCGAGATCATCGCCAGCAGTGCGGCGGCTGGCGTCACCAGCGTTGCCAGTGCCGCAGCCACCGCGCCACGGGCAATCAATGGCCCAGGTTTCACCCCGGCATCCGGGTTCTTAAACGTGCCGCGCACATAAAGTGGCGAGCGCAATGTCAGAATGCGCACCCCTTTGCTTTCAGGATCAATGGTTAAATCGAGCCGCTCGCTGGCAAAGTTGGTGGTGCCGGTGACGTTGATCAGCGCGTTTTCGGTATCAAAGGCAAAAATACGTGGCGTCGCCACGCCGCCGCGTAAATCAAGGTTCGCCGCCGCACAGTTAATCCGCACTTCATCATCACCAAAGATTTGCCCGACGACGTAATTCCCGACGTTCAGGCCGACAATTTCCATCAGGTTGCGGCTGATTAACCCGTCGTTCATCAGCAATTTCAGGTTGCCATCGCTGCTGCCCAACAGCTCCGCAATGGAGTTACCACGGCCCCGCAAATCCGCATCACCGTTCAGTTCCCCGAGGGTTTTCTGCATCGATTCCACTTTTGGCATCAGCTGTTTGAGCTGCAAGCGACGCGCCTGAATATCCGCTTCTCCGCGCATCGGCTTCTTGTTGCCATCAAGATGAATGTTGGCGCTGATGGTGCCGTTCGCCATGCCGAATTTTAGCGGTTGCAGGCGTAAGTCGGCATTTTTAAGGATCACATGCGTGGTGAGATTGCTGAGCGGCAGCGTGCCGCTGTGTTCGATGCGCCCGCCTTTAAAGCGCACGTCAGCATCCATTACGTCCCACTTGGCGGTTTCGAAACGGTCATACGGCAGAACTTTGTCGCCCGGCTGCACGGTTTTCTCGCCTTTGGCTTGTTCCGCCTTTTTGCTTTGTTGCGCGCCCTTGCCGGAATCCACGCCAATCAACGGGCCTAAATCGGCCAGCCGAAGCTGTTTAGATTCAAGGTCGCCTTCCAGTTTCGGCCGCGGTTTGCCTTGCGAATAAGTGAGCGAGCCATGAATGTCGCTGTCGCCAATACGTCCGTTAAAGTTCTGATAGCGGAACACCGAGCCTTTTTCTGCATCGATTTTTGCCAGTAAATGCCCGTCAGTTTCAAACGGTGGCGTATCCGGCAATAACACACCGGTCAGATCGTAGAGGTTGCCCAGCGAATCACCGGAGAACTTCAGTTGCAGGTCGACACCACCCATTTTCATCGGGTCGTTGATGGTGCCGATAAACGCCACGCGTGAGTTACCAGAATGCACGTCGGCCTGCACCGGAAAGGCGGTTTCGCCTTCGCTGCGCAGCGCTAACATACCGCCAATTTTACCGGAGCCTTCTATCGGCTCGCCGTTGTAGCGCCCACGAACTTTCAGGCCAAAGACATAATCTCCGGCTTTTGCGGCATCTTTACCTTTGGGTTTATGCCCTTGTATTTCACTAAACGGTAACGGTTTGCCAAGTGGATCAACGAGGATTTCCATCTCTGCTTTAGTGAGTTTGTCGTTAATAGCGATGCGGCCTTTATCGAACAGAATATTGTCCATTTTGAACGACCACGCTGACGGCGGTTGATTGGGATCTTGCGCTGCGCTACTGGCGAGGTTGAACGTCCAGTTATTGTTTTTTTCCGACAGCCGAATGATTCGCACATCGGGCTGAACCAGCTTGATCCACGGGATATAAACGGTTTTAGTGAGCAGCGTGAGAGGTGCAAGCGTGGCATCTACGCGCGGCAGATGCACCATAGTGATTTCAGGAATATCCGGCGGGTTGCCCAGAATAATATCTTCGGCGTGAACATGCGGCCACGGCACCCAACTGCGCCAGCCGGTTTCTTCTTTGTTACGCTCCCATACCACGCCTAAATCGCCACGAATGGCGAAGGGCCGATTCAGCTCTGTCGAGACTTTTTGGTTGATAGTCGGTTTGAGCCGATTCCAGTCGAACGTCGCAATCACAATGATTGCCACCACAACCAACAACAATAAACCCCCGACGACACCGCTGGCGACCTTTCCAGTTTTAGTCATGCCTTTTACCTTCTCCTGATGTGGCTCGCTTTAACTAAAGATAGTTGAGCGTGACCAAAACGGCATCAGGACAGGCGAGTTAGTACGCTCTCTAACTGTTCAAATGGAACGGGACGGGAGAGGAAATAGCCTTGTGCCGCAAACGCGGGGGAGTTTTGCACAGCGCGCCATTCCGCTTCAGTTTCGACACCTTCGACGATGACGCCTTTACAATAGCGATTCATCAATTGCAGCAACATGTTGAATAAATTCCGGCCTTCGTCGCTGGTGCGCAGCATGATGAACAAGTCACGCGCGACTTTGATGTAGTCGTAGTGCATCTCGCTTAAAGCAGAAAAGTTGGCAACACCGGTGCCGAAATCGTCCAGCCACAGCGGGCCGAATTCGTGCATTCCTGCCAGTGTCACGGCTTGCGGTTGGGTGATGTGCTCCACCAGTTCAAAGCGCACCCACGGCATTTTGTTGATAAGCCTTAGAATCGACTGATGATGCTTCATTGCCACAAGAGTCGGGCCATCGACATTCACCGACGCTAAAATGCCATAGCCAAGGAAGATGGATTCCCAACTGCGCAGCAAATTGAGTTGCTCTTCGATGACCATCAAGCGCGTGCGACTGGAGACAGATGAAAAGTAGCGATCCGGGGCAATACGCACCTCCGGCTCATCCGCGTGCGTGACCACCGTCAGCAGTTCTATCGCCATTAATCGACCATCGATTTTGTAGATCGGCTGGAAGGTGTACTGCCGCTGGCACTGCAACCAGAACCGCCGCTCCTGCAAACTTTCGACACTCGCCTCAAGCGTATTCAGCCGGTGAGTGATCTGATTAAACTTCATCATGTACGTCCTGTTTACCTTGATAACTCGGATGGCCCATCGTCAAGTTATCGGCGTAGCGCATGAGAACTTTATGTTCGCTTTGAGTACAACCTTAATGAAAGAGAGTTGGTTCACATTGGCAATAAACTGCCTTAGCTCAAAGTTTTCCGAAACATCGTTTTAAATTGTTTGACTCGTTTTTAGCCGACCAGCAAACTAGCGGTAATTTCATCAATTCAGGTTTACTGCTATGCCAACGCGCAAAATCGCCGTTATCGGTGAATGTATGATTGAACTGTCGCAAAAAGGTGCGGAAGTTAGCCGCGGCTTTGGTGGCGACACCCTAAATACTTCCGTTTATATCGCCCGCCAGGTCGATGCAAACGAGCTAGAAGTCCATTACGTCACGGCTTTGGGTGAAGATAACTTCAGCCAACAAATGCTCGACGCATGGCAGCAAGAAAACGTTCACACCGAGCTGACACAGCGCCTGGAGCACCGTTTACCAGGCTTGTATTACATCGAAACTGATTCAACCGGCGAGCGTACTTTCTATTACTGGCGTAACGAAGCCGCAGCCCGTTTCTGGCTGGAGAGCGAGCAAGCTCAGGCGATTTGCGCAGAACTGGCTCAGTTCGATTACCTGTATTTGAGCGGGATTAGCCTGGCAATCCTCAACGCGGCGAGCCGTGAAAAGCTGATGGCGCTGCTGACTCAGTGCCGCGCTAACGGTTGCAAGGTTATCTTCGATAACAACTACCGTCCGCGCCTGTGGGCCAGCCGTGAAGAGACGCAACAGGTTTACCAGCAAATGCTGACCTGCACTGACATCGCGTTCCTGACTTTGGATGACGAAGATTTGCTGTGGGGCGCGAAGCCGGTTGAAGAAGTGATTCACCGTACTCAGGCAGCTGGCGTGCGTGAAGTGGTCATCAAGCGCGGCGCAGAGTCTTGCCTGGTGGCGATTCAGGGCGAGCCGATGTTAGAAGTGCCAGCGGTAAAATTACCGAAAGAAAAAGTTATCGATACCACAGCGGCTGGCGACTCTTTCAGCGCGGGTTATCTGGCGATACGTTTGACTGGTGGTAGTGCTGAAGAAGCGGCAAAACGCGGGCATTTGACGGCAAGTACCGTGATTCAGTATCGCGGGGCGATTATCCCGAAAGAGGCGATGCCTTCTTAAGGCAACCCTCACCCTAAGGCTGTCTTTTGTACACATCTTTGAAGGACAGTTCCTGCCAATTCGGAGAAGGTTCCGTTCACCAGGCGAAAGTGTATTTATGTCGCCACGGAACCGGTGAACGTCTTAGGGTGGCCACCGTCGCCACCCTAAGAACCCGGACTCCCGG
>Ga0105244_10002085_pt1 | contig 15380 bp, 11 predicted proteins | sample KBSM44metaG_FD_80423 | JGI IMG/M metagenome (GOLD analysis project Ga0105244, IMG submission 80423) | Miscanthus rhizosphere microbial communities from Kellogg Biological Station, Michigan, USA - KBS M4-4 metaG | ecosystem: Host-associated > Plants > Roots > Rhizosphere > Soil | place... | reverse complement strand
TGATACTTTTAATGATGTTGATGACATGGCTGTACATGCTGGTGGCTTTGCTGGTTGGCAACATGGCATTACGGGTATGGATGAACAGCTCGTCCTCGAAGCTCGTGCGCAGCTTTTTCAGGCAGTAGCTGACCGTGGACTGGCTGACGCAAAGGGTTTCGGATACCTCGGTGACGCTGCTCTGCTCATATATTGCGACGAATACCATCAGGTCCTGCATGTCCAGCTTTCTGAGCATATTACTATTGAGCATAAGGTTCGTCTCGATGAAAATCCATGGGCGTTACTTTTTTCCTGTCTGTAATAAAAACGAACTATTTGTATATTAGCGGATAAAATCTATTTTTTAAATAGCCACTGGGATGTCACATCAATATATTCGCACCTCACATTTTGACAACCCCTGCACAGGGACTGAGGAGGGCGAAATGTTGGTACGTGTCACGGAAAACCAGACACCGTTGTGGATACAGGCAACGGAAGTTGTGAAAGAGAAATTCCACAGTTCTTATAAGGCGAATGTGGAACCGAATCCGCAATACTTTGCGCTGACGCAGGATGTCGATGAGCGGATTCTTTCTTGCGCCGGTATAACTTTTGCCGATTATCGAACGTTGTTCTCCGAGCAATACCTGCCGGAGCCGATCGAGACGATTCTGTCGCGGCGCTTCGAAAAGAGCATCGATCGTTCGAATATCGCCGAAATAGGCAACCCGATCTCCCATCACCTGACGGCGGGAATCATCATGGTCAACATGATCCCGCTGCTCGCCTGGTGCATGGGCGCCCACTACCTGCTGTGCACGGTCACGCCACGGGTTCGGGAGATGATGGAGAGCTGCCAGATCGTCTTCGAACCACTGCTTGTTGCCGATCCGGAGCGTCTGGCCGACGACAGCGGCAAGAAATGGGGCAGCTACTACTCGAAGCAGCCGATCACCGGTTTTATCCGCGTTGATCCGCAGCGTTCGCGCTTCGCCGCGCTGACCCTGAATACGATGTTCAGCCAATTACCCACCGATCTGCCAGCGAGAGCGCAGCCATGAGCGTTGTATTCATTGCCGATTTGCGGCGAGCCCTGCAAGCCAGCCGCGATTCGGTCTGTGCGGTCGACTGCGCAGCGAGCGGTCTGGAACAGAGTGTTGCATTGACTTATGGGGAGCTTGAGTCTCGCGCGCTGAACCTGGCCGCCGAGTTGCAGCGGCGTTTCACCGCGAGCAACGAGGGCGAGCGGGTGGTGCTGGGCATTGCCACGCGCAACAGCAGCGACTGGCTGGTGGCTGACCTGGCCTGCCTGTTCGCCGGGGTGACGGCATTGCCGTTGCCCTTGGCGTTCAGCCAGTCCCAGGCCGAACACCTGGCCGCACGTTGCGACGGTTTCCTGGTCGATGCGGCGGGACAACGCACCTTGAGTGAGCGCTGGCTGCTGGATTTCCCCAAGGAGCGTTTGCGCCGTATCGATGAGCCGGCTATCGAGCAGCCCCTGCTGGAGGTGCCGGACGATGGCGAGTGGATCTGCAAGATCATCCATACCTCGGGTACCACCAGCCGGCCCAAGGGTGTACGCCTGAGCACGGCGGCAGTCGGCGCGGTACTGGCCTCCCTGCGCCAGGGCATGCCTGTCAATGCTCACCGGCGCTACCTGTCGCTGGTGCCGTTGAGCCTGCTGCTCGAGCAGGTGACAGCCGCGTACTTGCCGTTGCTGGCGGGCGGTACGGTGTTCTTCCTGCCGCAAGAGGAGCCGCTGCTGGGTGAGCCGGGGGCTTCGCCGCAACGCCTGATCGACTGGCTGCTGCGGGTCGAACCGACGGCCATGACCGTGCCGCCGGTGATGCTCAACCGTTTTTACGAACAACTGGCCCAAGGCGACGAGTCGAGCGAACAGCTGTCGCGCTATCTGCACTCGGGTGTGCATATCACCTGTGGTGGCGCGGCGGTCAGCGTCGACATTATCAAGGCCCTGGCCGAGGACGGCATCCCGGTATTCCAGGGTTACGGGCTGTCCGAAAACGCCTCGGTGGTGAGCATGAATACCGCTCGGGACCAGCGTCTGGGCAGCGTCGGCAAGCCGCTGGCGCATGTCCAGGTACGTATCGGCGCCGACCAGACCATCGAGGTCAAGCGCAGTTCGCTGTTCAGCGGTTATTCGGGGCTGGATCCCAGTGCCTGCTCGATGTCCGAGGATGGCTGGATGGATACCGGTGACCTGGGGTCGCTGGACGCCGACGGTTACCTGTATGTCCACGGACGCAAGAAGAATGTGATCTGTCTGCCCAATGGTCGCAATGTCAGCCCGGAACAGGTCGAGCTGGAATACCGCGAGTATCCGGGAGTGCGCGACGCCGCCGTGTTTTTCGATGACGTGCATGGCCTGGTGGCTTTGCTCTGCGTCGAGTCGCTGCCGGATCGAGTCGAACTGGCCAGCTGGTCTGGCCGGCGCTTCTCCGATATCGAGCGGCCCAGCCGCCTGTGGCTGCTGACCAAGGACGATCCGCTGCTCGAACAACTCTATACCGTGACCGGCCGCCCGAAACGCGCCGATATCGCCACCGTTTTCTCCACACTGCAAGGGAATGCAACTGATGAACTCGCCTGCCTATCACTCTGAAAGTCCAGCCGTCTCGATCATCGAGCCTCGCCACTTCAACAGCCTGGGCAAGCCCGAGCTGTACGAACTGCTGGGACACTACGGCATCGTACTGTTTCGCAACTGTGTCCATAACGCTGAGGATTTCAGTGCTTTTGTCCGGCAGAACAGCTCGCGGCTGAGCCTCGACCCGGCGCGGGTCATGGTCGGCGGCGCGGCGCAACTGGTGGACGCCGGGCGCGATGCGGTCGGCCTGCATTGCGAGAACGGCAACTCGCCGTTCTGGCCCGATATCACGTGGTTCTATTGCCAGGAAGCACCGCGCAAGGGTTCGCAAACCACCCTGTGCGACGGTGAGAAAGTCCTGACGAAACTGTCGCCCGATTGCCGCAAGTTCTTCGAGGACAACTCGATCCGCTACAGCCGCACCGTGGCCGGGGACAAGTGGCGCCGCCTGGTCTGCCACTACTCGTCGACGCTTTCGGATCCCAGCGCCGTGGTCATCGAGGACCTGCTGCAGATCATCGGCGACGACCCACGCACACGGATCACTTTCAACCCAGCCGATGACTCGATCCATTACGCCTTCAGCACGTCGGCAATTCTGGTCTCCGATTTCAGCCAGCGTCCGGCCTTCGCCAACAGCATTCTGGGTCCTTCCTTCAACTATGAAGCGCCGGTGATCGACACCGTCTCCGGCTTGCCGATCCCGGCCGAGTTCCTTGCCGAAATCGCTGCGGTGACCGCCCAGGAAACCTATCCGGTCGGCTGGCGCGACCATGACATGGTGATGATCGACAACCGCCGGGTCATGCATGGCCGCGAAGCCATCGTCGATGACCGCCGCCGCATCTTCAATGCCTTGAGCTACCGTTGAGACCTCCTATGAAGACCACTGACAAACTGATCATCACCGGCCAGTACGAGAGCTACACCGATGGCGACGGCCGCGAGATCGTCGACCTGAGCGGCGGCTTCGGCTTCCAGGTGCCGCCGGTGATCGAGGCGGTCAGCCGCCAGGCCGGCATCATGGGCTTGTCCAATCGGGTGCTGATGTCCGAACCACTGATTGGCTTGTGCCGAACCCTGGCCGAATTGTTGCCCGCGCCCCTGGTCAGTTCCTACGTCTGCAGTTCCGGCGACGAGGCGTTCGAGGGGGCCTTGAAACTGTGCAAGGGCCTCAAGCCCAGGGGCAACACCATCGTTTTCATCCAGGGCGGCGACTTCGGTTCGTTGAGCTATGGCCGGTGTCTGAGCGCCTCGCGTGACTATGAGGAAATCCAGAATTTCCTGGGCTTCAAGCGCGTGGCGATCCAGCAGGTCGCCGACCTGGACAAGGTCGATTGGGACGACTGCTTCGCGGTTTGCCATACCAGCACGGTGATCGATGACAGCGGCCGCCTGCGCCTGATCGAACAGGCGCTGCTCGATCAGCTGTATGCCCGGGCCGCCAAGGCGTCGGCTCCGGTGATCGCGGTCGATGTGCAGAGCTGCCTGGGCAGCCTCGGTAAGCTGTTCGGTTTCCAGTACTACCAGAACACCCCGGATATTGTCGTACTGGGCGGGGCCTTGGGGGGCGGGGCGATTCCCATCGGCACCTACACCTGCAGCGAAGAGATGGCCTATCGGGTCTACGGTCGCAGCAGTCCGGCCAAACATGGCAGCACCACGGCGGGTAACCCGATGGCCTGCGTGGCCGCGCTGACCGCGCTCGACTATGTACGCCAGCATGACTGTGCCAGGCAGTGCCTGGAAAACGGCCGGTTGCTGGCGCAGACGCTGGCTCCGCTGGGCGCTGTGGCTTGTGGTGCCTGGGTCAGCCTGCCGCTGCCTGGCGATCTCAAACCCGCCGAGTTGTGCCAGATCCTTTACGAACGTGGTGTTTACGTCAGCGTACCGCGCGGTCGCGAACTGATCCTGCGTTGCCCCGTTACCGCGCGCTCCGAAGCTGTCCAGCGTGCCGCCCAGATTATCAAGGAGACTCTCAGCCATGTCCTTAACTCTGCCGCATGAGCAACTGCTGGACGATTGCCAGCGCCACTGGAGTGCCTCGGCCGCCAAGCTCTATCGCCTGGGCAAGACCAGTGTCGAGCAGCACACTGACGGTATCTACGTTACCGACCATGCCGGCAAGCGGTTCATCGACTGTGCCTGCAGCTATGGCGTGTTCATTGTCGGCCATCGCAACCCGCTGGTCCGCGAGCAGGTGCAGAACCAGCTGAACCGCATGGCCTGGGTTCCGGAAGGTCGCGTGCATCCGTTGCAGCATGCCTTGTCCGAACGCCTGCGTGACCTGGTGCCGGGTCATTGGGGCGATGTCCAGTACATGGTCTCGGGGGCCGAGGCCGTCGAGCAGAGCCTGCGTTATGTGCTCAAGGTACAGCGCAACCGTCGCGGTATCGTGGTGATGAACGGCTCCTACCACGGCAAGACGCTGGCGGCGATGAGCATCCTTGGCCAGCAACAGCACCATCGCAGCTATGGCACCCAGGCACCCCAGGTGACTTACGTGCCCTATGGCGACTTTGCTGCCTTGCAGAAGGCGGTGGGCGAGGGTGTGTGTGCGGTGTATGTCGAGCCGATTCTCGGCGGGGCGCACCTGCAGGTGCCGCCGGTGGGTTACATGGCCAATATTCGCGCCTTGTGCGATGCGACCGATACCCTGTTGGTGGCCGACGAGATCCAGACCGGCTTCGGCCGTTGCGGCAAATGGTTTGCCGTGCAGTACGACGAAGTGGTGCCGGATATCATGATCCTCTCCAAGGGCCTGACTGGCGGCTACACCTCGTTTGCCTGCGCCATGTACAGCGAGCGGCTGAGCCGGCAGTTCCCGCTGGCCGAGATCGAACCCGACCAGCGCACCAATGGCGGGCACCCGGTGGGCTGCGCCTCGGCGCTGGCTGCCATCGACTACATCGAAGAACACGACCTGGTCGAGCAGTCGCGGATCAATGGCGGCCTGCTGCGTCACGGCCTGCAACGGTTGGCCGAGCGCTACCCGCAGATCGTCGAGGATGTGCCGGGTGTGGGGCTGATGACCGGTTTGCGCTTGCGTGGTTCGGTGTATGAGGCGCTGATGAGCATGGAGCTGGGCAAGCGCGGCATTCATGCCGGGCATTCGATGAATGAAAAGGCCCAGCGTCCGGTGCTGCGTTTCTACCCGCCACTGAATATCACGCCCGAGGCGTTGCGCCACGTGCTGACGATGACCGAAGAGTCGCTGGAAGCTATCGCTCGGCGGCCCAAGCTTGGGGGCAAGGCATTCTCCCTGGTGGTGCGCAACATGTACCAGATTCCCAACAAGCTGCTGCGCAGCAAGGCGCAGAGGTGAGCATGTTCAACCCCGATACCCTGACCTTGCGGGAAATGGCCGGCCTCTTGCGGCGCGGCGCGTTGACCAGCGTCGAGCTGCTGGAGTTCTATCTGCAGCGCATTGCCGAGCGCAACACGGGAATCAACGCCCTGATCCAGCTCGAGTCCGTCGACGCCTTGAAACGCCAGGCTCTGGAGGCCGATAAGTTGGCCGCCCAGGGCATCTTTCTGGGGCCTTTGCACGGCGTGCCGCTGACGAGCAAGGATGTCTGCCATGTGCGCGGTTTCCGCATGTCGCGCGGCCTGGAGGAACTGCTCGGCGAGCCCAGCCAGCAGGACGCCACGGCGGTCGCGCGGTTGCGTGAGGCGGGCGCGATCATTCTCGGCATCACCAACGTGCCCGAGCTGTGCATGGCGTTTGAAACCGAGAACCTGCTGTATGGTCGTACGCTCAATCCCTACGATGCGCGTCGGTCCGCCGGCGGCAGCAGTGGCGGTGAGGCGGCGGCCATCGCCGCCGGTTGCTCACCGGCCGGGCTGGCTTCGGATGCCTGCGGCAGCGTGCGGATTCCGGCGCATTTCAATGGCATCTGCGGGCTCAAGCTGACCCAGGGGCGGGTGCCCCTGACCGGCCAGTTCCCCAATGACCGCTCCGGGTTGTTCCACCTGCCCTCGGCGTTCGGGGTGATGGGTCGTTATGTCGATGACCTGGCAGTGCTCGGGCCGCTGATCAGTGGCGCCGACGGCCAGGATCCGGATACGGTCGATGTGCCGTTCGCCGAGAGCAAGCCTCTGGCCGAACTGCGGGTGGCATTGTCCTGGGCGTCCGATCGGACCCAGGTCAGCGCCGGCGTGAAGCAGGTATTGCAGCGTGTCGAGGCGTGCCTGCAAGGTGTGGTCGCCGGTGTGAGCCCGGCGGTTCCGCCGATGCTCGACGAGGCCTGCGATATCCTCTGGCGGGTGTTTATCAGCGGGGCAGATGGCGGTCGTAGCTGGCAACGGCTGTTCCAGGCGATGGGCAAGCAGACTTACACGCCGGCCATCGCGGAACTGGTTCGGCGCAGCGAGCAGGTCGAGCTGAGCGTGGATGAACTCAAGCGCGACTGGATCGCCATCGATACCTTCCGCTATCAGTTGGCGAAGTTCTTCGTCGAGCACGACCTGTTCATCTGCCCGGTTTACCCGGACGTGGCGTTCGCCCATGGCGAGTCGCTGGAGGATATTGATCGGTATGCCTTCGTGTTCCCGTTCAGTCTCTCGGGCTCGCCGGCGGTGGTCATCCGTGCCGGTCACGATTCGCAGACCGGCTTGCCGATCGGGATCCAACTGGTGGGGCCGCACTGGCAGGAGGACCGTCTGCTGGAAGTGGCGGCCTTCCTGGAGCGCCAGTTGGCACGCTGGACCCCGGTCATGTTCCAGGGCCCTGTAACCGGCTGACGTTGTTCAGGCCAGGGCGGGCCTGGTGCTGCGACTGCTCAGCACCAGCGCGACCATGCCGACGGCTACCAGCACGGCACCGACGGCTTCCACCAGCGTCGGTTGCTGGCGCAGCCAGAACCAGTGGAACAGGGTCACGAACAGCGTGTTGAGGTAGACATAGGAAATCACGGTCGAAGGGGCGATCACCCCGATGGCCCGATGCAGCAGCCAGAAGGTTGCCAGGGTGCCGAACAGCGCCAGGTACACCAGCCAGAACAGATCCCGCCCGGTCAGCAGCGTACCGCTGCGCCAACCTCCGCTGAATCCGCAAAACACCAGCAGAAACAGCGCGCCAAAGAGCATGTTCCAGAATGTCATCGCCACCGGATCGCGGCCGTTGAGAACGCCGGCCTTGAAGCGCTGGCTCAGTGGCGAATAGAGCGCCATGGCCAGGCAGCCGATGCTGAACACAATCACCGGATAGGGCGTTGGCAACTCGCCCGGTGCCGCGCCCTTGAGAATCAGCAGCACGGCGCCGAGCGCCGCGAGTGCCATCGGCAGCAGGCGCACTTTCAGGCTGGCGCTGGGCAGCAGCAGGGCCTCGAAACCAAGGGTCATCAAGGGCACCAGGGTGCACAGCGTCGCGGTGTTGACCGCGCTGGTATACCGCAGTGCTTCGAACAGCGAGCCGAAATAGGCTGCCAGCAGCAGGCCCAGTACGGCATGAGCCAGCAGCCCTCGGGCTGAAACCGGGGACTTGTTGTTCAAAAGCAGCAGTGGCAGGAACAGCAGGGCCGAAAACAGCAGGCGCAACCCGGTCAGCAGGATCGGATCAATCGATTGGCCGACCTCGGCCGCGGCAAAAAACGACGCGGCAATCAGCAGCGCCCAGATCAGCATGCCCCAATGAGCGGCAGCGAAACCGACTTGTTTCGTGGGTGTCTCCAGGAGTGGGTATGTATGAGTGCCCGTGTGGGCGCATGCCCCGGCCCGGGCGTGAGCACGGGCGGGGCAGGGGGACGGTGTGAGGTGATGCGAAGCGGTCCTTGCAGGTCAGGCCGGGCAGCCTGTCGGGAAACCCTGCAAGGACCGTCGATGACTATTGGATATGCTGGGCGTAGTGCTTGGGATTGAACCGCAGCACCATCAGGATCATCACCGCCATCACCGCCGCCAGCGACCACCAGGCCCATTCGAAACTGCCCAGCTGGTCGCGGATCATCCCGGCGATCAGCGGCGACAGGCCGGCGATCAGGTAGCCGATGCCTTGCACGAAGGCAGTCAGGCCGCCGGCACGACGCGGATCTTCCAGGTGATCGAGCGAGACGATCAGGCTCATCGGGAACAGGCCACCGATCCCCAGGCCCAGCAGGCATGGCCAGAGCAGGGTGAAGTGTTGCGGGCTGAGGATCAGGCCGCAGAAACCGGCGATGATCAGGGCCAGCAGCACAGCCAGCACCAGGCGCCGATCCTGGCTGCGGTTGGCCAGCGCCGGGGTCACCAGGCCGGAAATCACTTCCATGGCGGTCAACAGGCCCAGCAGCAGCCCGGCACTCTGTTCGCTCCAGCCCTTCTCTACATAGTAGGGGGCCAGCCAAGCCAGCACGCAGGTATAGGACGCCGTGCCGAGGCCGAAGAAAATCGCCAGCAACCAGGCCCGCGAATTACTGAAGAACGACTCTTGCCGGGTGCTGCCGGGCGCTGCTGGCAAGGCCGGAATCGCCGAGCGCTGGGCATACCAGACAACCAGCCCGACCAGTGCCAGCACCGCCCAGACCGCCATGCTGATCCGCCAACTGCCGGTCTGGGTCAGGACGAAGGGCGAGAACGACGCCGCGATCGCCGCGCCGCCCATGATCGAGGTGACGTACACCCCCATGAACAGCGAGACGTTGTTGCTGAAACGTGACTTGATCAGTGCCGGCATCACCGCCTGGATCAGGGCGATCCCGAGGCCGGCCAGGACTGCGCTGAGGATCAGTTCGGCGGTGCTGTCCAGGTACAGGCGCGAAGCGGTGGCCAGACCGATGACCAGCAGTGATACGACAATGGTGCGGTGTTCGCCGAAGCGTTGGGCCAGGCGCATGCCGAGAAACATCGCCAGGCCCATGGCCATGACCGGCAGCATGGTCAGCAGCGCGGCGGCGCTGAAACTCAGCGGTATATCGCCGCGAATAGCCGACAGCAGTGGACCGACAGCGGCCATCGATGGCCTCAGGTTGAGAGCGACCAGTACCACGCTGATCATCAGCCAGGTGGCATGAGCGCTTGACGCTCTAACGTTTTCCATGTGGGAGCCTTCCATGACAAAGCCCCAATTAGGCCATCTCGCGGGGGGCGGGGCAATTCGAAAAACTAATGGAGTCTATTGATAAATTAGGATTTACCGCCGGGCAGGATCAATGCCAAGGCGTCGTGACCGCCAAGGCCCGAGGGCATTGAGCCCCCGGGCTGTTTCAACCTCATGGCATTTGTGGCAGTTCTTCGGGACGCAGGTCGAACACCAGGACTTCGGCATCCACCCCGTTGGCCAGGGTCAGCAGGCGTTCCTTGCGCACCCGTACGCCGTCACCGGTCTGCAGCACCAGGCCGTTGAGTTCGACGCTGCCGCGCGCGACGTGCACATAGGCGTAGCGGTTCTCGGCCAGTTCCAGGCTGGCGCTTTCCTGGCCGTCGAACAGGCCGGCATAGACCCGCGCGTCCTGGCGTACTTTCAACGAACCCTGCTCTCCCTCGGGAGAGATGATCAGCGCCAGGCGGCCACGTTTCTGCTCGGCGCGAAAGTGCTGCTGCTGATAACGCGGGGTCGCGCCACTGACGGCAGGCACGATCCAGATCTGCAGGAAGTGCACCTGCTCACTGTGGGAGTGGTTGAACTCGCTATGGGCCACGCCGGTCCCGGCGCTCATCAGTTGTACATCGCCAGGGCGGATCACCGAACCGGTGCCTAGAGTGTACTTGTGTTCCAGGGCCCCCTCGAGCACATAGGAGAAAATCTCCATGTCCCGGTGCGGATGCTGGCCGAAGCCCTTGCCGGCCGCGACCCGGTCGTCGTTGATCACCAGCAGGTCGGAAAAACCCTGCTCGTTGAGGTTGCGATAATTGGCGAAGGAAAAGGTATGGAACGACTTCAACCAGCCATGGTTGGCGATGCCGCGATCAGAAGCCTTACGAAGGGTCAGCATGATGAATTCTCCTGCGGGGACGTTGATTCGTCCGAGTGAGGAGAAGCTTAATGTTTACCCGTTTGTTCAATAAGTAGATGAAAGCTGAAAGACCGTCTCCTTGGAGTTGACAGTGTGGGTCGGCTGTCCTGTATGCTCACGGCTTACCCCATTGTCTCCGATCCCTCTCAGCCGGCGACGCTGTGGGCGTGTCCTTTTGAATGTGAAGTGATGTCCAAGCGATGAAAACCGTGGCAATGGTGCTGTTTCATGATTTTCTGCTGCTCGATATGGCAGGGCCCATGGATGTGTTTTCCATGGCCAACCGTTATCTCAAGCCTGCCGATCACTATCAGCTCCTGACCATCGGCAGCGAGGCGGGCGCACTGCGTGCCTCCAATGGCGTGCGGGTCAATGCCGACCTGTGCATCGACCAGGCGCAGTCCGCGTATGACCTGTTGCTGGTGCCTGGCGGTCCGGGGGCCTATAACCGCAATCACCTGCCGCTGGTCAACTGGCTGCGACAGGCCGCAGGCAAGGCCACGACCTATGGCTCCATCTGTACCGGAGCGTTCGTGCTCGGGCATGCCGGCCTGCTCGATGGGCACCGTGTGACCACCCACTGGAATTACACGGAGCGGTTGAGCAAGGCCTTTCCCGCCGCCACGGTCGAAGTCGATCGGATCTGCCTGCGTGACGGTAACCTGCTGACCTCCGGTGGCGTCACCGCCGGTATCGACCTGGCGCTGGCGGTAGTGGCCGAGGATCACGGCAAGAAGGTCGCCCAGGACGTGGCGAAGGTTTTGCTGGTGGTGATGAAGCGCCATGGCGGGCAGGCGCAGTTCAGTCCACTGACCGCCGCCGTGGCGCCTCAGCAGACCCCGGTGACCTGGGTGCAGAACCATGTACTCGAACACCTTGGCGAAGCGTTCAGTGTCCAGAGCATGGCGGCCCTGGTGAACATGAGCCCCCGGCACTTCTCCCGGATGTTCCTGCGCGAGACCAGCATGACCCCCATGGCGTTCGTCCAGAGCGCCCGCATCGACCATGCCAGGAGCTTGCTGGAAACCACCGATCAGCCACTCAAGACCGTGGCCTATAAAAGTGGTTTTGGCAGTGTGCGGCACATGCGCTTTCTGTTCGGCGAAAAGCTCGGGCTGACCCCCCTCCAGTACCGCGAGCAGTTCAGTTAAGCCCTTTTTGTCCGCCTCGCGCATCGTGAAGTCCGTAACGCTCCCCCAGCGACAGTTTTTCCTTGATCCACGCCTGCCAAGATGGGTGCGGATATTTCTCAAGGGAGGCGTGGTTCCGCTGGATCATTTCGCGCATTGGCCCGTGCCGCGTCGAAATCGAACCTGGCGTGGGCCCGCGAGTGGACATGAGCAGCCTCAGACAATTGGATGGCGATGCGCTATTGCGTTTCGGCCCTTATGCCTTTCACCTGCGCCAACGCCTGGTCCTGGATGGAGAGAGGCCCCTGCGCATGGGCGGTCGGGCACTGGACATTCTGCAGGTGTTGCTCGAACACGCGGGCAGCGTGGTCAGCAAGGATGAACTGATCGCCCGTGTCTGGCCGACCTCGGTGGTCGAGGAAATCAACCTGCGCGTGCACATTGCCGCATGGCGCCGGGCCTTGGGCGATGGACAGGGAGGGCAGCGTTATATCGTCAACGTCCCGCAACGCGGCTACAGCTTTATCGCTTCGGTCCAGCGTGAGCAGACCGCGCTGCCGGCTTCGTTGGAGGCCGCGTTCAAGCCCCAGCATAACCTGCCGGCCCGGCTGACATCGGTGATCGGCCGCGATTCGCTGCTTGGCAGCCTGGTACGCCAGTTGCCGGGGCGTCGCTTCATGACCCTGACGGGCCCGGCCGGGGTCGGCAAGAGCACCACGGCGTTGCGCGTGGCCGAACTGCTTCTGCAGCACTACCGCGAGGGTGTCTGGTTGGTTGACCTGACCACGCTCGATGACCCGGCGCGACTGGTCGAACAGTTAGCCAGCAGTCTGGAGCTGGACCCGCAGCTGCATGGCTTGGTTGAACGGCATACCCTGTTGGTGCTGGATAACTGCGCCCATTTGCGCGATGGCTGCCGGGCCCTGGTCGAACGGCTGTTGGCGTTGGCCCCGCGGCTGTCGATCCTGGTCACCAGCCGTGAGCCACTGGGCGCCCGCGACGAGTATGTGCAGCGCCTGCCACCGTTGGCGGTACCGCCGGCTTCGGCGTTGCACAGCGTGGAGGAGGCCATGGGCTATTCGGCGGTTCAGTTGTTCGTCAGCCGCGCCCGTGCCTGCCAGCAGGACTTCGTACTGCGTGAGCAGGATCTGGTCGCGGTTCGCGAGATCTGTCGCCGGCTCGACGGTCTGCCCCTGGCTATAGAGCTGGCGGCGACCCAGATCGGCGCACTGGCGCTGGTGGGCCTGCAGGCCCAGCTCGACAACTGTTTTCAACTGCTGACCCAGGGCCGTCGTACCGCCGAGCCTCGCCACCGGACGCTGAAGGCGGCACTGGACTGGAGCTACGAGCGGCTGGCGCCCAAGGAGCAACTCCTGTTGCAGCGCCTGGCCGTGTTCAAGATGGGTTTCAGTGCGCAGGCGGCTGTCGCGGTCGCCTGTTGTGCACAGTTGCCAGCGGCGCAACTGCCGGAGTTGCTGGGGGGCCTGGTCGACAAGTCGTTACTGGTGGTGGAGCAGGGCGACAGCCTGTCGCGTTATCGTCTGTTCCATACCACCCGTACCTATGCCCTGGAACAGTTGGAGCGCAGTGGGCAGGCGCGCCTGCTGCACAGGCGCCATGCCGACTACGTGCGTCAGGCGCAGTGGGTATCAGGCTGACAGACGCGGTTCCAGCTGGTCGAGCAACCGCGCGGCGTCGAGCAGGTCTGGCATTTCGCAGCCTTCGCGGAACCGGGCATGGACCGGTGCGAGCAACTCATGCGCTGAACCGTAGCGCCCCTGTTGCTGCCACAGTCGCGCCAGCGAGGTGGCGCTGCGCAGTTCCCAGGCCAGTGCGCCCTGGGCCTGAGCCACGGCCACAGCCTTGAGCAACAGCGCTTCGGCGGCCTCCGGCTGACGCCCAGCCAGCAGTTTCTCGGCCTGGGCCCGCAGGATCTCCGCACTGCTCCAGCCGGCCGCGCCACTTTCGGCGCGCTGAAACAGCGCGTCATCGACGAAGCGACTATCGAGCGTCACCATGATTTCCTTCGTCAGGCCGCTGCTGGCAGGCATCAGTGTGGTCGGTGGCTGCCCGGCGATGACTTGTGCGTAATGCAGGCCCCAGCGATGGAACAGCAGGACCGAATGTTTCTGCGCCTGCTCCAGCAGCAGTTGCAGCAGTTCTCGAGCGGTCTGGGTGTCACCGTTGTAATAGGCGATCGGGCAGCCGGACAGCGCCAGGGTGTAGCAGATCGAGGTGCCATGGTTGACTTGCAGGGCCAGCTCCAGTGCCTGGCGTGCGGTGTGCCAGGCCTGCACCGGCAGACCCTGTTGCCAGAGGATCTGTGCCAGGACAGTCAGGGCGGCGACGCTCTGGTCGTACTGCACGACGAAGTCGCGGGTGAAACGGTTGACGTGATCGCTCTGGGCCAGGCGCTGGAGCACCTGTTCGGCGAGCTGTCGGGCCTGGTTCTGCTCGCCGGAGTAATGCAAGGCCAGCACTCGCAGGCGCTGGGTACCCAGCGACAACGGACTATCGCTCAGTGCCAACTGGTCGAATTGCCGGCTTTGCTCCAGAGCCAGCCTATAGTTGCCGTTGCTGAGGTTGGCGGTCATTTGGCCGGATACGGCCTTGAGCTGGCCGCCCAGATCGCCATGGTGCTCGGCCAGGGCCAGGGCACTGCTGAACGTGTCGAGGGTTTCGGTGCTGCCGCCCTGCGTGTGATAGCAGGTGTTGCCCAGGGCCAGTGTCAGCGCGATGCGCAAATGCGGGGAAGGGCTGACCTGCTTTTCGAGCAACGCGAGTGCCTTGCGCACATGGCCACCGTGCTCCTGGGGCAATGACAGCTCCTGCCACAACGGTGCTGACGCGGCGACCAGATGGATCGCCAGCGCTTGCGGCCCCAGTGGTCCCAGCCCCCAGTCCAGCGTCGCGCGCAAATCTTCCAGGCCGCGAGCGTAGCGCTCGATCCAGCGCTCGGTGCTGGTATGTTCCCACTCGGTCTGTGCCTGTTCCATCAGCGCCAGGCAGCGTTCGGCGTGGCGCAGCCGTGTTCCCGGCAGTTCGCAGGCTGACTCGAGCTTTTCCAGGGCGTAGCTGCGGGTAGTGTCGAGCAGCCGGTAAAACACCTCTGCGTCACCCACTTCGACGTTCAGCAACGATTTGGCGACCAATTGTGTGATCGAGGCGAACACCTCGCCGCTTTCAACGTTCGCGCCCTTGATCACCGCGGCTGCCGAGGCCAGGGTGAAGCTACCGCGAAAGATCCCCAACCGGCGCAGGCAAATCTGTTCGTTGGCAGTGAGCAGTTCGAAACTCCAGTCCAGGGTGGCGCGCAAGGTCTGGTGGCGAAGCATTGGCGTCTGGCTACCTTGGGCCAGCAGACGAAAGCTGTCATGCAACTGCGCGAGCACCCCTTCAAGGCCCAGGTTGTCGACCTGGGCGGCCGCCAGCTCGATGGCCAGTGGAATGCCATCCAGGCGTCGGCAGATCTCGATGACCAACGGCAGTTGTGCCTGGGTCAGTTCGAAGCTGTCCTGACAGGCCATCGCACGCTCGACGAACAGCTGCAGGGCAGGGAAATCCAGGGCCTGGGCGCTGTTCAAAGTGGTCAGCGGCGGCGGGCAATCGAGCGAATCCAGGCGTTGCACGAACTCACCTTCGGCCCGCAGGCTTTCGCGGCTGGTGGTCAGGATATGCACCTGAGGTGCTCCGCGCAGGAGTCTTTCGCACAGCGGCGCGACGGCG
>Ga0105244_10002084_pt1 | contig 15386 bp, 13 predicted proteins | sample KBSM44metaG_FD_80423 | JGI IMG/M metagenome (GOLD analysis project Ga0105244, IMG submission 80423) | Miscanthus rhizosphere microbial communities from Kellogg Biological Station, Michigan, USA - KBS M4-4 metaG | ecosystem: Host-associated > Plants > Roots > Rhizosphere > Soil | place... | reverse complement strand
TCACCAACGTCAGGCACAGGGATTATAAATGGACATCTCCGAACTTCTCGCATTCTCCGTCAAGAACAAGGCTTCGGACTTGCACCTGTCAGCCGGCCTGCCGCCGATGATACGGGTACACGGCGACGTGCGCCGCATCAACCTGCCGCCGCTGGAGCACAAGGACGTGCACGGCATGATTTATGACATCATGAACGACGGCCAGCGCAAGGTGTACGAGGAAATGCTGGAGATTGACTTCTCATTTGCAATCCCCGGCCTGGCGCGTTTCCGCGTCAACGCCTACAACCAGGAGCGCGGGGCGTCGGCGGTGCTGCGGACCATTCCGTCCAAGATCCTCAGCCTGGAAGACCTGAACGCGCCCAAGATCTTTGCCGAATTCGCGCTCAAGCCGCGCGGCCTGGTGCTGGTGACCGGGCCGACCGGTTCCGGCAAGTCGACCACGCTGGCGGCCATGATCAACCACCTCAACGAAAACGAGTACGGCCACATCCTGACGATTGAAGACCCGATCGAGTTCGTGCACGAGTCCAAGAAATGCCTGATCAACCAGCGCGAAGTCGGCCCGCACACGCTATCGTTCAACAACGCGCTGCGCTCGGCGCTGCGCGAAGACCCGGATGCCATCCTGGTCGGCGAGCTGCGCGACCTGGAAACCATCCGCCTGGCGCTGTCGGCGGCGGAGACCGGCCACCTGGTGTTCGGCACCCTGCACACCTCGTCGGCAGCCAAGACCATCGACCGTATCGTCGACGTGTTCCCGGCCGATGAAAAGGAAATGGTGCGCGCCATGCTGTCGGAATCGCTGCAGGCCGTGATTTCGCAGACGCTGCTGAAAACCAAGGACGGCGCCGGCCGCGTGGCCGCGCACGAAATCATGGTGGCGACGCCAGCCATCCGCAACCTGATCCGCGAAGCCAAGATCGCCCAGATGTACTCGGCGATCCAGACCGGCAGCGGGGTCGGCATGCAGACCCTGGACCAGAACCTGACCGACCTGGTCCGCCGCAACATCATCAGCAACGCCGCCGCCCGCAGCGCTGCCAAGATCCCGGACAACTTCCCCGGCTAAGGATTCATCATGGAACGCGATCAGGCCTCTAAATTCATGTTCGACCTGCTGCGCCTGATGCTGGCGAAGAAAGGTTCGGACTTGTTCATCACCGCCGGCTTCCCGCCTGCCATCAAGATCGATGGCAAGATGACGCCGTTGTCGGCGCAGGTGCTGACCTCGGCCCACACGCTGGACCTGGCCCGTTCCATCATGAACGACAAGCAGGCCGCCAATTTCGAGCTGACCAAGGAAGCCAACTTCGCCATCAGCCCCGGCGATATCGGCCGCTTCCGCGTCTCCGCGTTCGTGCAGATGAGCTCGGTCGGCATGGTGCTGCGGACCATCACCTCGGAGATCCCGAAACTGGAAGACCTCGGCCTGCCCGAGGTGCTCAAGGATGTGGTCATGTCCAAGCGCGGCCTGGTGATCATGGTCGGCGCCACCGGCTCCGGCAAGTCGACCACGCTGGCCGCCATGCTTGGCTACCGCAACGAAAACAGCTACGGCCACATCATCACGATTGAAGATCCGGTCGAGTACGTTCACCCGCACAAGAACTGCATCGTCACCCAGCGCGAAGTCGGGGTCGATACCGACGACTGGGAAGTGGCGCTGAAGAACACCCTGCGCCAGGCGCCGGACGTGATCCAGATCGGCGAGATCCGCGACCGCGAGACGATGGACCACGCCATCGCCTTCGCCGAAACCGGCCACCTGTGCCTGGCCACGCTGCACGCCAACAGCTCCAACCAGGCGCTGGACCGCATCATCAACTTCTTCCCGGAAGAGCGCCGCCAGCAGTTGCTGATGGATTTGTCGCTCAACCTGAAAGGCATGATTTCGCAGCGCCTGATTCCGAAGAAGGAATCCAAGGGCCGCGCGGTGGCGATTGAAATCATGCTCAACTCGCCGCTGATTTCCGACCTGATCTTCAAGGGCCAGGTGCACGAGATCAAGGAGCTGATGAAAAAATCCCGCGAGCTCGGTATGCAGACTTTTGACCAGTCGCTGTTCGACCTGCATGAAGCCGACCTTATCACCTACGAAGACGCCTTGCGCAACGCAGACTCGGTCAACGACCTGCGCCTGGCCATCAAGCTGGAAGGCAAGGCCGCGAAGAACCGCGACCTGTCCGCCGGCACCGAACATTTGGGTATCGTTTAATGAGCACTATTTTCGACATTTCCGCCGACAGCCTGTCGGGCCAACCCGTCAACCTGGGCCAGTACAAAGGCAAGGTCCTGTTGATCGTCAACACCGCCAGCAAATGCGGCTTCACGCCGCAGTACAAAGGACTGGAAGCGGTGTACCAGCAGTTTAAAGACCGCGGCGTCGAGGTGCTGGGCTTCCCCTGCAACCAGTTCGGCGCCCAGGAACCGGGCAACGCCGATGATATCGGCGCCTTCTGTGAAAAGAACTACGGCGTCAGCTTCCCGCTGTTCGCCAAGATCGACGTCAACGGCGACCACGCCCACCCGCTGTTCAAAAAACTGAAGCAGGATGCTCCCGGCATCCTCGGCACCGAAAGCATCAAGTGGAACTTCACCAAGTTCCTGATCCGCAAGGACGGCACAGTCTACAACCGCTACGCCCCGACTACCAAGCCGGAAGAGCTGACCGCCGACATTGAAATGCTGCTGGCCGAGTAATGCCCTTGCTCGGGAAAATACTGTCGCCGTGGCTCCGCATGGGAATGTATTCCCGGCTGTTCATCCCTATTTTCGTCATCATCGCGGTGGTGGTGGGCGTGCGCTATCACCTGCTGCTGCAATCTGAAACCAGCTACGCAAGCACGCGCTATCAGAAGGACGCCGGCGAACTGGCTGCACACCTGCGCAAGTACCTGGAACCGGCACTGGCCATACCCGACCGTGGCCAGCTCGATGCGGCCCTATCCTCCGCCCTGCTGCTCAACGCCGACCTGACGGCGGCGCGGCTCGATTACGCCGGCGGCCACCTTGAAGCACTGCGCAGCAAGCCCGCCGATGCGGCCTATCCCGGCTGGTTTACCCGCTTCACGCCGATTGCGCCCATCAACCGGAGTATCGAGATCGGCAACGCCACGCTGTCGCTGAGCTTTGAACCGACGCTGCCGCTGATGCAGGTGTGGCGCAATGTGCAGCAGCAGGCGGTGCTCTCGCTGGTCAACATCACCATCATCTACACGCTGCTGGGGATTATCATCTACGCCAACAAGCGCATGCTGCGCCGCCTGGCCGAGGCCACCCAGCGCTTCCAGAACGGCGAGCACGAGGTGCGCCTGCCGGTGCGCGGCACGCTGGAAGGACGCATGCTGGCGTCAACCTTCAACAACATGGCGCAGCGCGTGCAGGCGCTGGTGCACAAGCTGCAGCAAAGCCAGAACGATTTGAGCGCGCAACTGGCGCGCACCCTGCTCGCGCAGCAGCAGCTGCAGGTGGAGAAGGATCGCATCGAGGTGACGCTGGCTTCCATCGGCGACGCTGTCATCACCACCGACCTGGGCGGCCGCATCGAGACCATTAACGACGTGGCGCAGCAGTTGACCGGCTGGCCGGCGTCGAGCGCGCGCGGCATGGAGCTGCACCAGGTGTTTGTACTGGCGAATAACTTCGGCCAGCATTCGCTGCTCAAATCGATGCGGGCGATCTACGCCGGCGGTGAAGTGGTCAAGGTTGGCAACCAGAGCCTGCGCCACCGCATGGGCCAGACCTGCATCGTGGAGTACACCGCCAACGCCATCCGCGCGCCGCAAGGCGAGGTGCAAGGCTCGGTGCTGGTGTTCCGCGACGTGACCGAGCGCCGCCAGCTGATCCAGCAGATTTCGTGGCAGAGCAATCACGACATCCTCACCGGCCTGCCCAACCGCGCGGCGCTGGCGCATCGCTTCGAGCAGGAAGTGGAGCGGGCGCGCGAGCATAACTACCTGCTGGCCGTGTGCCTGTTCGACCTCGATCACTTCCAGCATGTGAACCAGTCGCTGGGCCAGGCCGTGGGCGACGAAATCCTCAAACAGGCCGCCAGCCGCCTGCACGACTTTGCTGGCCAGCGTCACTACGTGGCGCGCCTGGGCGGCGATGAATTCGTGCTGCTGCTGCCGGAGCTGGACGACCGCGCCGCCATTGAGAACGCGCTGGGCAAGCTGATGACCGACCTGGCGCGCGATTACATCTGCGATGGAGAAGCGGTGAGCATGTCCGCCAGCGTCGGTATTGCGGTCTACACTGGTAGCGATATCAGCGCGGACAGCCTGCTGCGCCACGCGGACCAGGCGCTGTACCAGGCCAAGATCACGGGCCGCAACCGCCACCACTTCTTCGATGCGGATCTCGATGAGCAGGTGCGCACACACCACAACCGCCGCACCGAAGTGCGCAACGCGCTGCTGGCCAATGAGCTGGTGCTGTACTACCAGCCCAAGCTCGATATGCGCAAAGGGCGTATCGTCGGCATGGAAGCGCTGCTGCGCTGGCAACACCCGGAACGCGGTGTGGTCGGGCCGGGCGAGTTCCTGCCGATCGTGGAGCACAGCGATGTGGTGGTCGATATCGGCGAATGGGTGGTACGCGAGGCGCTGCGCCAGCTGCAGTCGTGGCGCGCGTTCGATCCGCTGTGGGTGATCAGTGTGAACATCGCGGCACGCCACTTCCAGCGTCCCGATTTCGTTGAGCGGCTGACGGCGATACTGGCCGAATTCCCGGACGTGCCGCCGCATATGCTGGAGCTGGAAATCCTGGAATCGTCTGCGCTCAGCGATATCGCGCATATACGCAGCATCATGCAGGATTGCCAGGCGCTGGGCATCAGCTTTGCGCTCGATGATTTCGGCACCGGCTATTCCTCCATGTCCTACCTCAAGCGTCTGCCGGCCGATGTGCTGAAAATCGACCAGAGCTTTGTGCGCAATATGCTGGTGGATCGCGACGATCTGCATCTGGTCAGCGCGGTAATCGGTCTGGCGCGTTCGTTTGGATTGGGCGTGATTGCGGAAGGTGTCGAGACCATCGAACACGGCGCCATGCTGATGCGGCTCGGCTGCGATCTGGTGCAAGGCTACGGCATCGCGCGGCCGATGCCGGCGGATGATGTGCTGTCGTGGGTCGCCAGCTTCAATACGGCGGCCGTGTGGCAGGCCGCCGCCAGCCTGCCGCCTATCGTCAGCCTGCACGGCGAGCAGGATGGCGACGCCTCGCAGCTGGCTTTACTTTAAGGCGCGGTCGATCAGTTCTATCCAGTGCATCACCGGCGTTTCGGTGCCGGATTGCAGTTGCGCGCTGCAGCCGACGTTGGCGGAGACGATGGTCTGCGCGCCGGTGTCTGCGAGGTTGGCCAGCTTGCGGTCGCGCAGTTGCAGCGAGAGTTCCGGCTGCAGCAGCGAATAGCTGCCGGCCGAACCGCAGCACAGGTGGCTGTCGGCGCACAGCACGACATCCACTCCGACAGCACGCAGCACGCTTTCAACCTTGCCACGGATTTGCTGGCCGTGTTGCAGCGTGCATGGCGGATGATAGGCGACGCGGCCTGCATCGCTGATCCGCACGCGCTGCGCCAGTTCGGACTCGAACTGCGGCATGATCTCGCTCAGGTCTTTCGTCAATGCCGAGATGCGCGCGGCCTTTTCTGCATACACGTTGTCGTGCGCCAGCAGGTGTCCATACTCCTTCACCGTCACGCCGCAGCCAGATGCCGTCATGACGATAGCTTCGACCACGCCTTGCTGCACGTACGGCCACCACGCATCGATATTTCGGCGCATATCGTCCAGCGCCGCATCCTGCTCGTTCATGTGATGGCGCAGCGCGCCGCAGCAGCCGGCCTTGGGCGCGACCATCAACTGCACACCCAATGCATCGAGTACGCGCGCGGTGGCGGCGTTGATGTTGGGCGCCATCGCCGGCTGCGCGCAGCCGTCCAGCACCAGCATCTTGCGCGCATGCTCGCGCGCCGGCCACACGCCCGCATCTTGGCGCTGCGGAACCTTGTCCTGCAAGGCAGGCGACAGCAGCGGCCTGAATATCTGCCCTGCCTTCAGCGCTGCACCAAACACCGACTTGCGCGTCAAGCCCTCCACCAGCACTTTGCGCTTGATACGCTCACCCAGCGGCCGTGGCACGCGTTCCTCCACCACTTTGCGGCCGATATCCACCAGCCGCCCGTACTTCACGCCGGATGGACAGGTAGTCTCGCAGTTGCGGCAGGTGAGGCAGCGGTCGAGATGCAGCTGCGTGCTGGCCGTCACCTCCGCGCCTTCCAGCACCTGCTTGATCAGGTAGATGCGGCCGCGCGGCCCATCCAGCTCGTCACCCAGCAGCTGGTAAGTCGGACAGGTCGCGGTGCAGAAACCGCAGTGCACGCAGGCGCGCAGGATGGCGTCGGCTTCTTCGCCCTCGCGCGTGTGCTTGATGAAGTCCGCCAGATTAGTCTGCATACATGCGTCCGGGATTGAAGATGCCTTTCGGATCAAACGACTGCTTGAGCCGTTCATGGATTTTCGCCACCGCCGGCGCCAGCGGATGGAATACGCCCACACTCTTGTCGCCGCCACGGAACAGCGTCGCATGGCCACCGGCTGCGGCAACGCTGCTGCGTATCGCGGCCGCACGTTCGGCGTTATCGGCCGCATCGTCCTCCACCTTGAGCCAGCGCTGCGCACCGCCCCACTCTATCAACTGCTCGCCGCGCAGAATGATCGCGCTGGCGTGTGACGGCACCGACATGCGCCACAAACTGCCGCCACTGAAATAGCTATGCGCCTGGTCGCGCAGGGAAGCCCAGAACAGTGCCGCGTCGTCAGCGCTCAAAGGCTGGCCGCCCAGCTTGCGCTGCGCCGCCTCCACCGCCGCATCCGCGCCGGACAGGCGCAGTGACAGCACGCCATGGTGCCAGCAGCTGGCCGACACTGGCAACGGCTGGCCGGCCCATTCATTGAGCCGCGTGAGCGCATCGATCTCGCTCATCTCGAAACGCAGGCTGGCTTCGCGCAGCGGCGTTGGCAGCACCTTGAGCGACACTTCCAGTATCAGCCCCAGCGTGCCGAGCGAACCGGCTAGCAGGCGCGAGACGTCGTAGCCGGCCACATTCTTCATCACCTGTCCGCCGAAGCGCAGCACTTCGCCACGACCATCCATCAGGACCGCGCCAAGCACAAAGTCGCGCACCGCACCGGCGCTGGCGCGGCGCGGACCGGATAGCGCGCAGGCCACCACGCCGCCGATGGTCGACCCCTCATAGCGCGGCGGCTCAAACGCCAGCATCTGCTTGTGCTGCGCCAGCAAGGCCTCGATCTCCGCCAGCGGCGTGCCGCAGCGCGCGGTAATCACCAGCTCCGTCGGCTCGTACGACACGATGCCGCTGTTGACGCGCGTATCCAACACCTCGCCATTCAGTGCCTGCCCGTACCAGTCCTTGGTGCCGCCGCCGCGTATGCGCAACGGCTTTTTGGCAGCGCGAATACGTTCTGCAAATTCGTCGTAAATGGTCATCGTCAAAAACGCGGAAGGTTGGAGAACGGCAGCGCACCGCCGCTGACATGCATTTTGCCGAATTCGGCGCAGCGGTTCAGCGTGGGAATCGCCTTGTCGGGATTGAGCAAACCGGCAGGGTCGAAACTGCGCTTCACCGAGAAAAAGGCTTCCAGTTCCGCAGGCTTGAACTGCACGCACATGGAATTGATCTTCTCGATGCCCACGCCATGCTCGCCGGTGATGGTGCCGCCGACTTCCACGCACAGCGCCAGAATCTCCGCGCCAAACGCTTCGGCGCGGTGGAACTCATCGGGGATATTCGCGTTGAACAGGATCAGCGGATGCAGGTTACCGTCACCCGCATGGAACACATTGGCGCAACGCAGGCCGTACTTGGCTTCCATCGCCGCGATGCCGGCCAACACCTCGCCCAGACGCTTGCGCGGGATGGTGCCGTCCATGCAGTAGTAATCGGGCGAGATGCGGCCGGCAGCGGGGAATGCGTTCTTGCGGCCGGACCAGAACTTGAGGCGCTCCGCTTCCGACTGCGACACCGCAATCGCAATCGCGCCCGCCGTGTTGAGCACCGCCGTCATGCGGGCGATTTCCTCTTCCACTTCCTCCACCGTGCCGTCAGCTTCACACAGCAGGATGGCAGCGGCCTCGGTATCGTAGCCGGCTTTGACGAACGGCTCCACCATGCGCGAAGAGGTCTGGTCCATCATCTCCAGTCCTGCCGGGATAATGCCCGCAGCGATCAGCGCCGCCACCGCGTGGCAGCCCTTCACCACCTCGTCGAACGACGCCATGATCACGCGCGCAGTAGCAGGCTTGGGCACCAGCTTCACCGTCACCTCGCTGACGATGCCCAGCATGCCCTCCGAACCGATAAACACCGACAGCAGATCGAGCCCCGGCGCATCGAGCGCCTCGCTGCCCAGCTCCACCACCTCGCCGTCGATGGTCACCATGCGCACGCGCAGTACATTGTGGACCGTGAGGCCATACTTCAAACAATGCACACCGCCAGAATTCTCAGCCACGTTACCGCCGATGCTGCAGGCGATCTGCGACGACGGATCAGGCGCATAGTACAAGCCATGCTGCGCCACCGCTTCCGAAATCGCCAGGTTGCGCACCCCGGGCTGCACCACCGCCGTGCGCGAATACGCATCCATGCGTACGATGCGGTTGAGGCGCGCAGTCGACAGCAGTACCCCATCAGCAATCGGCATCGACCCGCCAGAGAGGCCAGTGCCCGCGCCGCGCGGTACCACCGGCACACCCAGTTCGCGGCACACATTGAGCACCGCCACCACTTGCGCCTCGCTATCCGGGAGCACCACAATCATCGGCAGCTGGCGGTAAGCGGCCAGGCCGTCACACTCATACGGACGGGTATCCTCCAACGAGGACAACACAGCCCGTTCCGGCAGCACCTGCCGCAACGCCGCCGCCACCTGCGCCCGCCGCGCGCCAAGATCAGTAACAGTGTTCATGGGATCGTGTACCTGAAAACACAGATTGAGACACGATTGTAAGCACAAACGCTGATTTGTTGTATTCTTTCGGGCGCAGCTTTATCAATGACTGGAACAGAGAGTATGGAACACAATTTCGAACAGGCTTGGCTCCTGGCGCTGGAAGAACGGTTCGGCGTGCAGGCCAAGGTCGCTCAGGTTGCGCTGGATGATCGTCCACGCATGCTGGTCTACTATTTTGAGGACTTCCCGGCCAAGGACATGACCACCGCCGTCACCGCCGGCCTGTCCAACGCTAATCACCCGGACTGGAAAAACGGCAAGCCGGAACTGTGCTTTTCGCTGTACACCAAGGACGCAGGCTGGGGCAGCGCTGCCGCCTATATCGCGCAATCGTTCTTCAACGACAGCTCGTTCCATTACCAGGCCTCGTTCAAGATCGACCGGCCGATGTCGAATGACAGCGCCATGAACGCCTGTTTCGTCTACCGCCCGCAGTTCATGAACGAAGAGCAGATCAAGTTCGAACTGCCTGACCGCACCATCTTCCTCGCCGGCCTGTTCCCGATGTACGACGAAGAAGTGCCGCTGTACGAATCCAAAGGCATCCAGGAATTCTGGAACACACCAGGCTTCGATCCCTACAACCCGCGCCGCGCCAGCATTGCACCGAAAGGCTGAACATCATGGGCAACCGACTCTCAAAAATCGCCACCCGCACCGGCGACGGCGGCACCACCGGCCTCGGTGACGGCAGCCGCACCGACAAGGACAGTGTGCGCATCAATTCCATCGGCGAGGTGGACGAACTGAATTCGCATATCGGCCTGCTGCTGTGCGAAGACATGCCGGCCGACCTGCGCGAAGAACTGGTCACCATCCAGCACGACCTGTTCGACCTGGGCGGCGAGTTGTGCATCCCCGGCTACCAGATGATCAAGGAAGCGCACGTCGAACGCCTCGACGCGCTGCTGGCCAAGTACAACGCCACCCTGCCGCCGCTGACGGAATTCATCCTGCCGGCCGGCTCGCGCGCCGCGGCGCAGGCTCACGTCTGCCGCACCGTGTGCCGCCGCGCAGAACGCGCCATCGTCACGCTGGGCAAGGCCGAGACCATTCACGAGCATCCGCGCCAGTATGTGAACCGTTTGTCGGATCTGCTGTTTGTGTTGTCGCGCGTGTTGAACCGCTACGCCGGCGGCAGCGACGTGCTGTGGCAGCACGAGCGCAAGCGCGGCTAATCAGTCGTCAAACAGCCGCGCCATCCCTTGCGCCATGCTGACGCGCGAGGCGGTGGCCGGATAGGCGCTGCTCACCAGCGCCGATTGCTCGCTGCCCGCCAGCTTGCGGTAGAAACTGACCATATCGGCCGCCGCCCACCCGGCGCGATGCGCCAGCACCATTCCCAACTGATCGGCCTCGGACTCCTGCAGGCTGGATAAGCCGGACAAGCGGATTTGCAGCGACAAGTCGCTGTCCAGCCGCGCCATCACCACCTCCAGCGGCACGGCCGGCAGGCGGTTCAGCAGCATCGCTTCGGAAAAGGTTTCGCGCGGATGTTCGGCCACCACGTGGGCTACTTCATGCGCCAACAAGGTAGCCAGCTCGCCATCGGTAAGCGCCAGCTGGCGCGCGAAGGCGCTGCCGACCAGGATCTTCCCGCCGGCCATGCATAGCGCGTCGATATCGGGATCGCTGGTAGTGTGGACTTCCCACTGCCATTGCGCGGCCTCCGGTTTCAGTTCGATAGCAGCGCGTATCAGCTCCGCGCTGATGTAGCGCAGCCGGGCCAGCAGGCGGCGGTCTTCATCCAGCTTTCCAGCCGCCGCCAGATCGACCGTGCGGTCGATGTAGCGCTCCTCCATGCTGGCATCCACTTCCTCGGCGCTGAAGACCAACTCCTGCGCCCGGCCAGATTCCGGCACCTGCGCCGAGGCGCTTGCCGCCACCAATAGCAAGCTTGCAAGGAACGGCTTCATCGTAGCCTCTGATATAAACTGTTTATATCAATATAGACCACGCTGCGCCGGAGGCAAGGAATTTCAGGCGGCGCTATAGCCCGGCAGTAGAGCGATTTGCGTGGACAGGTAATCCAGCAACAGCCTTGCACGCAGCGGCTGGTAACGACGCGATGGGGACAGCAGGTGCAGCGGCTGCGGTTGCCCGTGCCAGCTCGCCAGCACGCGCACCAGTTCACCGCTGTCGAGTAAATCCTGCACCAGCCATAAAGGACACAGTCCGATACCACCGCCCGCCGCCAGGCTTTCGCGGATCGCCAGCGCGTTGTTGACGCGATAGCGGCCTTGCGTCAGCACGGTTTCGGTGCGATCGCCCTTGTACAGCGTCAGCACGTCGCCGTCGGCCAGCCATGCGAAGCGGATGTAGTCGAAGCGCGCCAGGCCCTGCGGCTGCCGTGGTTTGCCATGCCCCTGCAAGTAGGACGGCGCAGCGACCAATTGACGCGGCGACACCGCCACCAGCCGGGCAATGGCGTCCGGCGGCAGATCATGTCCCTGACGGACTGCGATATCAACCCCCTCCTTCACCAGATCAACCATGCGGTCGTCCAGTATCAACTCAATATCGACTTGCGGATAGCGGGCGAGGAAAGGCGCCAACAAGGCGTTCAGGCGGAACTGGCCGAAGGCGGCCGGCGCGTTCACACGTATCAAGCCTGCCGGCGTTTCGGTCTGGCCGCGCGCTTCGGCCACGGCCTCCTGATATTCGGCCAGCACGCCCAGCGCACGCTGGTAGAAGCGGCTGCCCTGCGGCGTCGGCTGCAAGCTGGTGGTGCTGCGCTCCAGCAGGCGCACGCCCAGATCGCGCTCCAGCGCCGCCATCAATTTGCTGACCGTGGGCTGGGTCGTGCCTTCTTCGCGCGCCACAGCGGACAGGCTGCCCAGCTCCACGGCCCGTACAAAACAGCGTAACGATCGGATGGTATCCATCTGGCCCTCATTCCATATTTGAATGAAGTATAGTCAGTTTTACCTTCTTCTGCGCCGTATGGGAATGATCTATCGTGAGTCTTCAACAAGGAGGACATCATGAAAATCTGTATCGCCGCTGCCGCTCTGGCAGCAGTCATCGCTATGCCGGCAAGGGCGGAAAACTGGGTCGCAAGCTGGCAGGCCAGCCCGCATGCCACGTGGGCCGCGCAAGAGTTCACGCTGCCGACCGGCGTGCCGGCCACGCTGGAACGACAAACCGTGCGCGAGACGGCGCGCATCAGCGTGGGTGGGCAGCGCCTACGGGTGGTGTTTTCGAACCGCTACGGCACGCAGCCGCTGGTGATCGGCGAGGCGCATCTGTCGCGCGGGCCAGCATCACGGGGCGGCAACGGCGGGACCATTGGCAGCGCGGCGGACCACGCGCTGACGTTCGGCGGCCAGCGCAGCGTCGTCATTCCAGCCGGCGCGCCGGTGGTCAGCGATCCAGTAGAGATGCAGGTGGCGGCGCTCGAAAAACTTGCTGTCAACGTGTATCTTCCGGAGCGCACGCCGCAGGCAACCTTCCACTGGGGCGCGCAGCAAACCGGCTACATTGCCGACGGCAACCAGACCGGCACTGCGCGGCTGCAGAGCGCACAGCCCCTGCACGGGCGCGCCCTGCTCAGCGGAATCTGGGTCGACACCGCAGCGCCCACACCGGCGCTGGTGGTGTTCGGCGACTCGATCACGGACGGTAACGGCTCCACGCCGGACGCGGACCGCCGCTGGCCGGACTACTTGGCAGCTCGCCTCAGCAAGGATGGTGTGGCGGTGGTCAACGCCGGCATCTCCGGTGCGCGCCTGCTGGGCGACCGCATGGGCGTCAACGCTGCCGCGCGCTTCGAGCAGGACGTGCTGTCGCAGCCCGGCGTGCATACCGCCATTGTGCTGATGGGGATTAACGATATCGGCTGGCCGCAAAGCATATTCGCGCCGCAGGAAGCGCCGATGACGGCCTCGCGCATGATTGCCGCCTATCGCCAGCTGATCGCGCAAGCGCGCGCACGCAAGGTACGCATCGTCGGCGGCACGCTGCTGCCGTTTGAAGGAACGCAGATCGATGGCTACTACACGCCCGCCAAGGACGCGCTACGCCGTCAGGTCAACCAGTGGATCAGGGAGAGTGGAGAGTTCGACGCGGTGGCCGATTTTGATGCGCTGCTGCGCGATCCGGCCAACCCGGCGCGCATGCAGCCGCGCTTCGACAGCGGCGACCATCTACATCCCGGCGACGCGGGATACGAAGCGATGGCCGCCGGTCTGGCGCGTCTTCTTTAGCCGTTGTTGACGACCAGGCGCGGCTCGTCGCCGGCGTAGCGCTGTTTGATGGAAGCGGTGATGCCGGCGGCGTCGAGACCCACGCTGGCCAGCAGCTTGGCCGGATCTCCATGGTCGATGAACTTGTCCGGCAGGCCAAGCATCAGCACCGGCTTGACGATACCTTCCGCCGCCAGCGCTTCCGCCACGGCCGCACCGGCGCCGCCCATGATGCAGCCCTCCTCCACCGTCACGAAGTAATCGTGATCGGCGGCCAACTGCTTCACCAGCTCCACGTCCAGCGGCTTCACGAAGCGCATATTGGCCACGGTGGCATTCAGCGTTTCGCCAGCAGCCACCGAAGGCGCCACCATCGAGCCGAAGGCCAGGATGGCGATCTTCTGGCCCTGGCGCTTGATTTCGCCCTTGCCAATTTCGATCGACGTCAGTTCCTTCGACATCGCCGCGCCAACACCGGCGCCGCGTGGATAGCGGATCGCCGCCGGGCCGTTGTAGTGGTAGCCGGTGGTCAGCATCTGGCGGCATTCGTTTTCGTCCGATGCAGCCATCACCACCATGTTCGGGATGCAGCGCAGGTAAGCCAGGTCGTAGTTGCCGGCGTGGGTTGCGCCGTCCGCGCCCACCAGGCCTGCGCGGTCCAGCGCAAAGGTCACGTCCAGGTTTTGCAGCGCCACGTCGTGGATCAGCTGATCGTAAGCACGCTGCAGGAAGGTCGAGTAAATCGCCACCACCGGCTTCAGCCCTTCGCAGGCCAGGCCGGCGCCGAAGGTCACCGAATGCTGCTCGGCGATGCCGACGTCGAAGTAACGGTCAGGATATTCCTGGTCGAAGCGCACCATGCCCGAACCTTCGCGCATGGCCGGCGTAATGCCGACCAGCTTCTTGTCGGCGGCGGCCATGTCGCACAGCCAGTCGCCAAAGACTTCGGTGTAGGTTTTCTTCGACGGCGCGGCGGCCGGCTTGATGCCTTCCGCCGGATTGAACTTGGGCGTGCCGTGGTACAGGATAGGCTCGGCCTCGGCCAGCTTGTAGCCCTGCCCTTTCTTGGTCACCACATGCAGGAACTGCGGACCTTTCAGCTGCTTGATGTTCTGCAGCGTCGGGATCAGCGAATCGAGGTCATGGCCGTCGATCGGGCCGATGTAGTTGAAGCCGAATTCCTCGAACATGGTGGCCGGAACCACCATGCCTTTGGCGTGTTCTTCCAGCTTCTTCGCCAGTTCCAGTACCGGGGCAGGCAGCATCGACTTGCCGACGTTCTTGGCGGCGGCGTAGAACTTCCCGGACATCAGGCGCGCCAGGTAGCGATTCAGCGCTCCCACCGGCGGCGAGATCGACATGTCGTTATCGTTCAGGATCACCAGCAGGTTGACGTCTTCCTGCACGCCGGCGTTGTTCAGCGCTTCGAACGCCATGCCGGCGGTCATCGAGCCGTCGCCGATCACGGCGATGGCGTGGCGATGCTCGCCCTTGATCTTGGCCGCCTGCGCCATGCCCAGCGCCGCCGAGATGGAGGTCGACGAGTGCGCGGTGCCGAAGGTGTCGTATTCCGATTCGTCGCGTTTCGGGAAACCCGAAATGCCACCCAGCTGGCGCAGCGTGTGCATGCGGTCGCGGCGACCGGTCAGGATCTTGTGCGAATACGTCTGGTGGCCCACGTCCCACACGATGCGGTCGTGCGGCGTGTTGAACACGTAGTGCAGCGCCACCGTCAGCTCCACCGTGCCCAGATTGGACGACAAATGGCCGCCCGTCTTGGACACGGAATCCAGCAGGTAAGCGCGCAGTTCATGCGCCAGCGGCGTCAGTTGGCTGTACGGCAGTTTGCGTACATCGGCCGGGGAATCTATTTTTTCGAGCAAGTTCATTTATGCCTTCCGCTGCACGATCAGGTCCGCGAGTTCGCGTAATCGCAAAGCTTTTTCTCCAAACGGTGCGAGCGCTGCGTGCGCGTCGAGCCGCAATTTTTCCGCCAGCGCGCGCGATGGTTCCAGACCCAGTATCGATACATAGGTCGGTTTGTTGTCGGCGGCGTCCTTGCCGGCGGTTTTACCCAGCGTGGCCGAATCGGCCGTCGCGTCAAGCACATCGTCCACCACCTGGAACGCCAGGCCGATGGCGCGCGCGTAGATATTCAGCG
>Ga0105244_10002080_pt1 | contig 15407 bp, 10 predicted proteins | sample KBSM44metaG_FD_80423 | JGI IMG/M metagenome (GOLD analysis project Ga0105244, IMG submission 80423) | Miscanthus rhizosphere microbial communities from Kellogg Biological Station, Michigan, USA - KBS M4-4 metaG | ecosystem: Host-associated > Plants > Roots > Rhizosphere > Soil | place... | reverse complement strand
TCCAACAAGGCGCGGCTGTCGCAGATCCAGGATGGCCGCTGGAAGGTCGTTCTCGACTACGACCAGGCGAAGTGATCTCTCTCACCTGACGAACTGGAGCATTCCATGCAAATCGACCGGATCGCGCGCTTCGGCGCCGCGGCTGTGCTGGGTCTTGCGGGCGCCGCTGCGTCGGCCCAGACCCAGGGCATCGGCAAGGACGAGATCACCCTGGGCAGCGTTCTGGACCTCTCGGGCCCGGTCGCGGGCTACGGCAAGGACGTGCGCAACGGCCTGCTCATGGGGGTGGCCGAGTTCAACGCGCAGGGCGGGGCGCACGGGCGCAAGCTGCGCCTGCTGGTCGAGGACAACGGCTACGACCCCAAGCGCACCGTGCTGGCGGCCCAGAAGCTGGTGAACCAGGACAAGGTGTTTGCGCTCGTCGGCACCTTCGGCACGCCGCACGCGCTGGCGGCGATGCAGGTGCAGGCGCCTAAGGGCGTTTTCAGCCTGTTCCCGATGGCGCTGTCGCGTGACATGTACGAGCCACTGAGCAAGCTCAAGTACGCGATGCTGCCGTCATCGGTGGACCAGATCCGCGGCGTAGTGCCAGGGATCTATCAGCGCAGCAAGGCGCGCAAGGCCTGCACCCTGTACCAAGACGACGACTACGGGCGCGAGGTGGTGCAGGGCGCCGAGGCCGGCTTGCAGTCGATCGGTGCGGTGCTCGCCGAGCGCACCAGCTACAAGCGTGGCGCGACCGACTTCTCATCGCAGGTCGCGCGGCTGAAGTCGGCCGACTGCGACTTCGTGGTCCTCGGCACCGTGATCCGCGAGACGGTGGGTGCGATCACCGAGGCGCGCAAGCTGCAGTACGCGCCGACCTTCGTGGCAGCCTCGACCGCCTACTCGGACTTGATCCCGAAACTGGGCGGCAAGGACATGGACGGCCTCTACGCGGTGACCACCGCGCAACAGCCCTACCTCGACGATGCATCGCCGGCCATTGCTGCCTGGGCGTCGCGCTACCAGGCGCAGTTCAAGGAAGCGCCGACCGTCTTCTCGGTCTATGGCTTCACGATGATCGAACTGTTGGCCAAGGGCCTGCGCAAGGCCGGTCCCGATCTCGATGCCGAGCGTTTCGGCAAGGCGATGGACAGCCTGGGTGACGTGCCGGGCGACATGTTCGGCAATCCGCCCATGCACTTCTCGCCGACGCGGCACCTGGGCTCGGACCGGTCGCGTCTTTCGCAACTGCAGGGCGGCCGCTGGAAGGTCGTGCTGGACTACGACCAGATGCAATGAAGGGATGCCGATGAACCGCAAGGTGATTGTTGCCGGCGTAGGCATGCTGCCCTTCGCCAAGCCCGGGGCCAGCGAGAGCTACCCAATGCTCGGCGCGCGCGCCGCCAAGGCTGCGCTGGACGATGCGCGGGTCGACTACCAGTCGGTGAACCAAGTCTACGCCGGCTACGTCTATGGCGACTCCTGCAGCGGGCAGGCGGCGGTCTACCACGTCGGGCTCACCAGCGTGCCGGTGATCAACGTCAACAACAACTGCGCCACCGGCTCCACCGCGCTGTTCCTGGCGCGCCAGGCGGTGGCCAGCGGCGCGGCAGAGTGCGTGCTGGCCCTGGGGTTCGAACAGATGGCGCGCGGCGCGCTGGGTGTGCATTTCCAGGACCGTCCCGATCCCTCGCAACGCCTGCTCGACACCATGCAGCAGATCCAGGGAACGGACGCCGAGGCGCCCATTGCGGCGCAGCTGTTCGGGGGCGCCGGGCGCATGCACATGCAGCTCTACGGCACCCGCGCCGACACCTTCGCTCGCATCGCGGTCAAGGCGCGACGCCATGCGCAGAACAACCCCAACGCGATCTTCCGCCAGCCCCTGACGCTCGACGAAGTGCTGGCCTCGCCGGCCGTGTTCGACCCGTTGACCCGGCTGCAGTGCTGTCCGCCGACCTGCGGCGGTGCCGCAGCCGTGCTGTGCTCAGAGGACTTTGCACGTCGCCATAGCCTGGACGCCCGCGTCCGGATCGCGGCGCAGGCCATGAGCACCGACGGCAACAGCAGCTTTGACGAGAAGGACATGCGCAAGCTGGTCGGCTACGACCTGACGCGCCGGGCGGCGCAGCAGGTGTACGAGGCAGCCGGCATCGGCCCCGACGACGTCCCGGTGGCCGAGCTGCACGACTGCTTCACCACCAACGAGCTGCTGAGCTACGAGGCGTTGGGCTTCGCGCCCGAGGGCGGTGCCGAGCGTTTCGTGCTCGACGGCGACAACACCTACGGTGGTCGCGTCGTGACCAATCCTTCGGGCGGCTTGTTGTCCAAAGGCCATCCGCTGGGTGCGACCGGGCTGGCCCAATGCGCCGAGCTGGTGTGGCAACTGCGCGGGCAGGCCGGCGCCCGGCAGGTCGAGGGCGCGCGTGTCGCTCTGCAGCACAATCTGGGGCTCGGCGGCGCCTGCGTGGTGACGCTCTACCAACGGGACTGAGGCCGTGCACGGCGATGGAACCCTGACCCCGGTCCGTCGCCACGGCGGCGCGGACGTGACGAACCTCGAGGAGCCTGCCATGCCGACCGGCACCCCCGGTCACACAGACGATCCCACTCGCCGGAGTGCCGCGCCTCCGGTCACGGTGCCGCAGCCCGCGCTGCGAGCGTTCCCGCTGGCCGGCAAACTTCGCCCACCGCTTGCCACGGCGTTCGAGCTGCAGCGCACCGAAATCTGCGAGCGCATCTTCAATGCCGGCGCCGCGCGGCTGGTGTTGTTGCGTGCGCCAGCGGGCTTCGGCAAGACCACGGTGATGCTGCAGGTGCGCCGGCGCTTCGAGGAAACCGGACTGCAACAGGCCTGGCTCACGCTCGATCGCGCCGACAACGATGTCGGGCGCTTTCTGGCGGCGTTGACGGCTTCGCTGGAGCCGCTGATTCCTGCGCTACGCAAGCTGCAGCCGCTCGACGGACAGGGGCCGGACGAACTCGCCTTCGCCTTGATCGACACAGTGGCGGCGCATCCGGCACCGCTGGCGTTGTTCCTTGACGACTTCGAGGTGCTGCAGAGCCCCGTCGTGCTCGGCCTGGTCCAGGAGTTGATCGATCAGTTGCCGCGCGGCGCGCAGCTGATCATCGGCTCGCGCGGAGTGCCCGAGCTGGGGCTGGGCCGGCTTCGCGCACGGGGTCGACTGCTCGAAGTCGAGCCGACGCAGTTGCGCTTTTCCGAGGCTGAGGTCGATGGATTCCTGCGCCAGCAGCGCGGCCTCACCTTGCAGCCGGAGGACATCCGTCGCCTGCACCGCAGCACCGAGGGCTGGGCTGCGGCGCTGTGGCTGGCGTCCGTGACGCTGGAGCACCGCGACGAGCCGGGCCGGTTCATCGCCGGCTTCTCGGGGTCGAACGCGGCGGTGGTCGACTACCTGGTGGAAGACGTGCTCTCGCGGCAGTCCGACGATGTGCGCGGTTTCCTGTTGCGCACCAGCATCCTGGCTCAGCTCAATCCGTCGCTGTGCGATGCCGTGTGCCAGCGCGACGACAGTGCCGCCATGTTGCGCGTCCTCGAACAGGCCCATCTGTTCCTCATCCCGCTGCAGGCCGACCACAGCGAGTACCGATACCACGGCATGTTCGCGGAGTTCCTGCGGGCCCAGCTGGCCCGACAGCACGCGCAGGAGATTCCGGCGCTGCACAGCGCCGCTGCGCAGTGGTTCCTGGGCGTCGGGCGCCCGGTGCCGGCGATCGAGCATGCGCTCGCGGCCAGGGACCTGGCGCTCGCGTTTCCGCTGCTCGAGGCCGAGGCCCATTCGCTGCTCGACCAGGGGCGTGTCAGGCTGCTGTCGCGCTGGCTCGATCCGCTGCTTGAAGCCGGGCAGCTTGCCGACCGTCCGATGCTCCAGGTGCTGCACGCCTGGGCTGTCTGCCTGGCGCGCGGACCGCGGGCCGCAGCCCCGTTGCTCGAGCGGCTGGAGCAGCGCACCGACGATGACGTCGAGGTGCGCGCCCACCGGCTGGCGATGAAACCCTTGCTGATGGTGCTGACAGACCGTATCGATGAGGCGATGCCGCTGACCACCGAGCTGTTGGTGGCGCTGCCCGTCGAGGCCACCTTCGCGCGCGGCTTCCTGGAAGTGGTGCTGGCCAACCTAGCCATGATCGCAGGGCGCTACCACGAGGCCCTTCGCCTGGTCGATGCGGCGCGCAGCCGCCAGCCCGAGCACAGCAGCAGCTTCAACTTCGCCCTGTCCGAGGCGGCGGAGGGCGCGGTCGATCTGACGCAGGGCCGGCTGCGCAAGGCCATCGCACGCCTGCGGCTGGCGGTGAGTGCGGGCACGGTCGATCCTTCGCGCGCCACCAATGGCAACGCCATGGCCGGCGTGCTGCTGGCCGAGGCCTTGTATGAAGCCGACCAGTGCGAGCAAGCCGAGCGCCTGCTGGCGGTCTACATCCCGCTGATCTGCCGGGTCGGCATTCCGGACCAGTTGATCTGCGCGCACGTGATCATGGCCCGCATCGCGCTCGACCAAGGCGATGCCGACCGCGCGCAGCAGTTGCTCACCGAACTCGAGCACATTGGACACCGCGACGGGCTGTCGCGCGTGGTGGCGAGCGCGCGGCTCGAACGCGTGCGCATGGCGGTGGTGGAAGGCCGACTCGCGCGTGCCAGGACCGAACTCGATCGCTGCAACGACAAGCTGCTGTGGGCGCGCGTCTCGCGCCTCTCGTTGCGCGCCAATGTGGTCGAGACCTACGACGTGGCGCAGGCGCGTTGGTCGATCGCCAGCGGCCACGCCGCGGAGATGGTTGCTCCGCTGCGCCAGGAGCTTGACGCCGCCGAACGCGCTCAGCGCGAGCGCCGGGCGCTCACATTGCGGCTCCTGCTGGCCCAGGCCCTCTACCGGGACGAGCAGCGCAACAAGGCGATGCGCGTGCTGGCCAAGGCCGTTTGCCTCGCGGCCTCCGAAGGGTACGTGCGCGCCTTTCTTGACGAAGGCCCGCTGGTGCTGACGATGCTGCGCGACCTGCGCTCCGCGCCCAATGCGCTGCTGGACGAGGATGCTGCCGTCTCCGACGATGCCCCGTTGGCTTTCATCGACCGGATGCTGCGCGAGCCGATCACTGCCGTCGCAGGCGGCGAAGCGATCGCAACCGAGGCGGGCCAGCGCATGGGCGCGTCAACGCCCAGTGAGCTGCTCACTCGCAAGGAGATCCAGGTCATGCGGCTGGCGGCCGAGGGCCTGTCGAACGACCAGATCGCGGAGCGTCTCTTCGTCGCCGAGACCACGGTGCGTACACACCTGCGCAACATCAACGTCAAGCTCGATGCGCGCAACCGGATGGAGGCGATCGCGTTCGCGCGGCGCGCGGGACTCATCGCCTGAGCGTCCCGGCTTCGCGTGGGGAAAAGCGCCGGCGCAATCTCGTCGGATGCGACGATATCGAGGCGCCATGCCGATTGCACACTCGGCGCCGTGTCGCGACGACCTCTGTGGCGCGACCCCACAAGAATCCGGAGACTTTCATGCCCCTCACCCTGGCGCTGCACAAGGCACGACGTGAACATCCCGACCGGCTGGCGGCCATTTGCGGCGACCGGCGTACCACCTACGCGGAGCTGCATGCGCAGGTCGCGCAACTGGCGGGCGGCCTGCACGCCGCGGGCGTGCGCCGCGGCGACCGCGTGCTCGTGCTGGCACCCAATACCGACCGCTTCCTGGCCGTGGCCTACGCCGCATGGTGGCTTGGCGCGGTGCTGACGCCGCTCAATTGCCGCTGGAGCGTTGACGAACTGGCCTTTGCGCTGGCCGACAGCGGCGCCAGCGTGCTGCTGCTGGACGACGCCTTCGTGCCGCTGCTGCCGGCCCTGCGCGAGAAGTCGCAGTCGACGCCCACCGTCGTTGCCATAGGTGAATCTGGCAAGGCGCCCGAAGGCGCGTGGCGCTACGAGGAACTGCTCGGGCACGGCGCTCCCATGGACGATGCCTATGTCGGGGGCGATGCGCCGGCGGTGCTGCTCTACACCGGCGGCACCACGGGCCGCTCGAAGGGCGTGCTGCTGTCGCATGGTGGACTCCTCGGCAACACACTCGCGTCCATCGCCATCGGCGAGCGCGCGCCCGGGGCGATCTGCCTGCACGCGCTGCCGATGTTCCACGTCGGCGGCCTGGCGGTCGTGCTGCAGGCCATGGTGGGTCAGTGCACGCAGCTGATGCTGCCGGTCTTCGACCCGGCCGTGTTCCTGGCGTTGATCGCGCGCGAACGCGTGACCGAGGCGGCGCTGGTGCCCACCATGATCAAGCGTGTGGTGGACCACCCGGACATCTGCAGCCGCGACCTGTCGAGCCTGAAACGCATGTACTACGGCGCCTCACCAATCGACGGCACATTGCTGGAGCAGACCATCGCATGCCTGCCCGATGTCGGGTTCACCCAGTTCTACGGCATGACCGAGACCGCGGGCATCGCGGTGGCGTTGCCGGCCTGGTGCCACAGCGCTGAGAGCCGTGCGCGAGGCCGCCACCTGGCCGCGGGCGTGCCGACACCCTGCATGGAGGTGCGGGTGGTGGACCCGGAGGGGAATGACCTGCCCGCCGACGCGGTCGGCGAGATCTGGCTGCGCGGCCCGGGTGTCATGCTGGGCTACTGGAACCTGCCTGAGCAGACCGCGCAGGTGCTGCACCAGGGCTGGATGCGCACAGGCGACGGCGGTCGGCTCGACCCCGAGGGCCTGCTGCATATCGTGGACCGGCTGAAGGACATGATCGTCAGCGGCGGCGAGAACATCTACTCGACCGAAGTCGAGAACGCGATCCTCTCGCTGCCCGGCGTGGCCCAGTGCGCGGTGCTCGGCGTGCCCGATGCCGACTGGGGCGAGCGCGTGCACGCGGTGCTGGTGCTGCAGCCCGGCGCGCAGATCGACGAGGCCCGCGTGATCGCGCACTGCAAGGAGCGGATCGCCGGCTACAAGTGCCCGCGCAGCGTCGAGTTTCGCAGCGAATTGCCGGTGTCTGGCGCCGGCAAGCTGCTCAAGCACCAGCTGCGCGAAGCGTACTGGCAAGGCCGCGAGCGCCGCGTCGCCTGAAGGAACACCACCCCATGAACCGAAACCTCTTCCGTCCCGAGCACGAACTCTTCCGCGACAGCGTGCGTCGCTTCCTGCAGCAGCATGTCGGCCCGAAGCTCGAGGGCTGGGCCGAGCGGGGCTGCTTCGACCGCGCGGTGTTCAGCACCGCCGGCGAACTCGGCCTGCTGTGCCCGACCGTGCCCGAGGCCTATGGTGGCCCCAGCGCCGACTTGCTGTACTCAGCCGTGGTGCTCGAGGAAGCGGCGCCGTACAGCAACTTCGGGTTGTCGCTGACGATGCACTCCGAGATCGTCACCAACTACTTCCTGCACTTCGCCAGCGAGACGCTGAAGGCGAAGTGGCTGCCGCGCATGGTCAGCGGAGAGGCCGTCGCGGCGCTCGCGATGACCGAGCCCGACGGCGGCTCCGACGTGAAGGCGGTGCGTGCCACCGCGCTGCGCGAAGGGGACCACTATCGGCTCAATGGCGCCAAGACCTTCATCTCGAATGCCACCACCTGCGACCTCGTGGTGGTGGTTGCCAAGACCGACCCGGCGGCCGGAGCCAAGGGCGTCAGCCTGCTCGTGGTCGACACCACGCTGCCCGGCGTGAAGAAAGGTTCGCCGCTCAAGAAAATCGGCCTCAAGGCGCAGGACACCGGCGAGTTGTTCTTCGAGGATGTCTTGGTGCCCGTCGACCACCTGCTTGGCGAGGAGGGGCGCGGCTTCGCGTACCTGATGCAGGAGCTGCCCTGGGAGCGGCTGCAGATCGCGGTGTCGGCCATCGCTGCCGCGGAAGACGCCTACCGCATGACGGTCGAGTACGTGCGCGGCCGCCGTGCCTTCGGCCAGGCTGTCGCAGATTTCCAGAACACCCGCTTCGTGCTGGCCGAATTGAAGACTGAGATCCGCATCGGTCGCACGTTTGTCGACCGATGCCTGCAGCAGCTCATGCAAGGCGAGCTCGACGCCGAAGCCGCCTCGATGGCCAAGTATTGGTGCAGCGACCTGCAATGCAAGGTGGTCGACGCCTGCGTGCAGCTGCATGGCGGCTATGGCTTCATGGCCGAGGTGCCGATCGCGAGGGCGTACGTTGACGCACGCGCACAGCGGATCTATGGCGGCACCAACGAGATCATGAAGGAGCTCATCTCGCGCAACCTCTGAGCGGGCCGAATTCGTCGGATGCGACGATACCGGGCGGGTTCGCTGCGGCGACAGTTCCAGGCATGGGACATCAACCGCACAACGGCATCGCAGTGGCCGGCATCACACTGCAATTCCAGGACGCGGTCGCCACGATCGCGATCGACCTTCCCCAACCCAAGAACAGCTTTCGCGTCGAGAACGCTAAGGCCCTCGGCGCCCAGCTCGATGCTGCGCTCGAAGGCGGCGCGCGCTGCGTGGTGCTGCGCGGCGCCAGTGCGGTGTTCTCGGCGGGCTGGGACATCGGTTCCATCGACCCCGCCGCAGATGACCCGATGGCCATGATCGGTCAGGTGGTCGGCCCGCTGTGCCAGCGGCTGCGGGCTCTGCCCGTGCCCACCATCGCCGCGGTGGCGGGGCCCGCGCTGGGCTTTGGCTTCGGGCTGGCGCTGTGCTGCGACATGGTCCTGGCAGAAGAAGACGCGCTCTTCGGCAGTCCGTTCCGGCACATCGGCATGGTGCCCGACACCGGCGCCCACAACATCCTGCTGAGCCGCACGGGCTTTGCATTGGCCTCCGAGCTGATCTACACCGGTCGCCTCGTGAACGGCACCGAGGCCACCGCGCTGCGCCTGGTCAATCGAGCAGTGCCCACGGGTGCCGTGGCGGAAGAGGCGCAGAAGCTGGCGCAGAACATCGCGAGCGGGCCGACCGCGGCCTTCCGCCTGTCGAAAGAGGTGCTTCTGGAAGGCGGTGATTTCGATTCGATGCTCGCCCACGAAGCACGCCAGCTGCAGAAGGTGTTCGCCACTGACGACCTGAAGGAGGGCATTGCAGCCTTCCAGCAGCGCCGTCGCCCCGCTTTCACGGGCCGCTGATTCGCGCGCCGAGGCACTCCACAACCAACGACAAGAACCCTAAGGACGACAGATGACAGAAGCCTACATTCTCGACGCCGTGCGCACACCACGCGGCCGGGGGCGCGCCAACGGCGCGCTGCATGAAGTCGCACCGGCGCGCCTCGCCGCCCAGGTACTCCAGCAGATCCGCGACCGCAACCGGCTGGATACGGCGCTGGTCAACGATGTGATCCTCGGCTGCGCCGAGCCGGCGCTGGAGCAGGCGTCGAACATCGGCAAGGCCGCAGTGTTCGCGGCCGGCTACGACCATGCGGTGCCGGGCGTGCAGCTCAACCGATTCTGCGGCTCAGGGCTGGAGGCCTGCAACTTCGCCTCGGCGCTGGTCAAGTCGGGCCAGGCCGAACTGGCCATCGGCGGGGGCGTGGAGAGCATGTCGCGCGTGCCCATGTTCGTCGGCGGCGGGCCCTGGATCACCGACCCGCAGATCACCATTCCGAACCACATCGTGCCGCAGGGCGTGTCGGCCGACCTGATCGCCTCGCTCTACGGCTTCAGCCGCCAGGACGTCGACAGCTACGCGGTGGAAAGCCAGTGCCGCGCAGCCGTCGCCTGGGCCGAGGGTCGCTTCGCGAAATCGGTGGTGCCTGTGCGCGACATGAACGGCGTGGAGATCCTGGCGCAGGACGAGCACGTCCGCGCCGACACCACGATGGACACGCTGGCCAAGCTCGAGGCTTCCTTTTCCGTGCAGGGCGAGAAGATGGGCTTCGACGCGATGGCGCTGCAGCGCTACCCGGCGCTCGGTGCGATCACGCATGTGCACCACGCCGGCAATTCGTCGGGCATCGTCGACGGCGCCTCGGCGGTGCTGATCGGCTCGCGCGAAATGGCCGACCGGCTCGGGCTGAAGCCGCGCGCGCGCGTGGTGTCCTTCGGCACCATCGGCAGCGAGCCGACCATCATGCTGACCGGCCCCGCGCCGGCCGCCGAAGCAGCGCTCAAGCGGGCCCGCATGAGCGCCGGCGACATCGATCTGTTCGAGTGCAACGAGGCCTTCGCCGCGGTGGTGCTGCGCTTCATGCAGGCGCTGCGCGTGCCGCACGACAAGGTCAACGTCAACGGTGGGGCCATCGCGATGGGCCATCCACTGGGGGCGACCGGCGGCATGCTGCTGGGCACGCTGCTTGACGAACTCGAACGCCGCGACTTGTCGACCGGCTTGGTCACGCTGTGCGTGGGCGGTGGCATGGGTTCGGTGATGGTGATTGAACGCGTCTGACGCAGGAGCAAGAAAAATGATCGACTACACGCTCGATGCCGACGGCATCGCCACCCTGACCTGGAACGTGGCCGACCGGCCGATGAACGTGCTGAACCTGGCGTCCATCGCCGCCTTCGACGCGGCGGTCCAGCGCGCCATCGGCGACAGCGCCGTGAAGGGCGTCATCGTCACCTCGTCGCGGCCCGAATTCGTGGCTGGCGGCGACCTCGACCTGATCCGCCGCATTCGCACGGCCGAGGAATCGATGGCCAGCTCCGGCCCCTTCAGCCGCACGCTGCGCACGCTGGAGACCTCGGGCAAGCCCTTCGTCGCCGCGATCAACGGCACGGCGCTGGGCGGCGGGCTCGAGATCTGCCTGGCCTGCCATCGTCGGATCGTCGCGGACGACGCGAAGATCCAGCTTGGCGTGCCCGAAGTCTTGCTGGGCTTGCTGCCGGCCGCTGGCGGTACTCAACGCCTGCCGCGCATGATCGGCATCAAGGCCGCGCTGCCCTACCTGCTCGAAGGCCGCAAGGTCGCACCGGCGCAGGCACTCGAAGCCGGCTTCATCGACGAAGTGGTGCCGGCCGACCAGTTGCTGTCGCGCGCCAAGGCCTGGGTGCTGGCCGAAGGTCCGCAAGCCACCGTCAAGTCCTGGGACGCCAAGGGCTTCAAGTTTCCGGGCGGTACGCCGCAGACGCCGGGGCCGACGCAGCTGTACTTCGGCATTGCCGGCAACCTGCTGGGCAAGACGCAGGGCCTGTATCCCGCACCCGAAGCCATCCTGGCGTGCGTGTACGACGGCTGCCAGGTCGGCATCGACGCCGGACTGAAGATCGAGCAGCGGCAGTTCGCGCACTTGGCGACTTCGGCGGCGACCAAGAACATGATCCGCACACTCTTCTATTCGATGGGCGAGGCCAACCGGCTCGCGCACCGACCCAAGAACGTGCCCAAGCGCGACTACACGCGCATCGGCGTGTTGGGCGCCGGCATGATGGGCGCGGGCCTGGCGCACGTGAGCGCGCTGGCCGGCCTGCAGGTGGTGCTGCTGGACACCAGCCTCGAAGCGGCGGAGAGGGGCAAGGCCTACGGCGCGAAGATCCTCGACGCCCAGGTTGCCAAGGGCCGGATGACCGCCGACGTGCGCGACCGCACGCTGGCGCTGATAGAGCCGACCACAGACTACGCGGCGCTGGCGGAGTGTCAGATCGTGATCGAGGCGGTGTTCGAAGATCGCGCCGTCAAGGCTGAGGCCACCCGCCGGGCTGAGGCCGCGATAGCGCCCGACGCGATCTTCGCGTCGAACACCTCGACGCTGCCGATCACCGGGCTGGCCGAGGTGTCGGCGCGGCCTGCGCAGTTCGTCGGCCTGCATTTCTTCTCGCCGGTCGAGAAGATGCCACTGGTCGAGGTGATCCGCGGCAAGGCGACCGCCGAGGCCACCATTGCCCAGGCACTCGACTTCGTGAAGCGCATCCGCAAGACGCCGATCGTGGTCAACGACTGCCCGGCGTTCTATGCCAACCGTGCCTTCGGCATGTTCCCCTACGAGGCCATGACGATGCTGGCCGAAGGCGTGAACCCCAACCTGATCGAGAACGCCGGCCGCATGGCGGGCATGCCGATGCCGCCGCTCGCGCTCATCGACGAGTTCTCGGCCGAGTTGCTCTACAAGGCGCTCAAGCAAAGCCGAATGGACCAGGGCGCCGCCTATCGCGAACAGCCGCAGGACGCCGTGCTCGTGACCATGGTGGAGAAACTCGGGCGGCTCGGCCGCAAGGTGGGCAAGGGCTTCTACGACCACCCGGCCGACGGAAAGAAGACCTTGTGGCCGGGCCTGGCGGAGCTTTATCCGCTCGCCGCCGATCAGCCGGACGTGGAGCAGGTGCGCCGGCGTTTGATGCATGCGCAGTCGCTCGAGGCGGCGCGCTGCCTGGCCGAGGGCGTGGTCAGCGCACGTGATGCCGATGTCGGTTCGTTGCTGGGCTGGGGATTTCCGGTGGCCCTGGGTGGCGCGGTCAGCCACATCGATACCGTGGGTGCGGCGCGCTTTGTCGAGGAGTGCGACCACCTGGCGCGTCATCACGGTGAACGCTTCGAGGTGCCATCGGCACTGCGCGAGCTGGCGGCTGCGGGTGGCCGCTATCTGGAGGCTTGAAGTGGCCGCGCTTCTTCATGGCGTGAGCTTCATCGCGCTGGCCGGCAGGGGCTGACATGGACTACTCCGGCCGCTACCGCCCGGTTCGCCCGCTGCGACCGGAGGACGACTTCAACCATCCGGTCGAAGCGCATCCCTTCTTCAACGAGAGCCGCTACGTCCATCTGATCGATGGACGTCAGCGCGTCGGCGGCTGGTTCCGGATCGGACAGCGCGCGAACCAGGGCTTTTCCGAGATGACCGTGTGCCTGTACCTTCCGGACGGACGCGTGGGCTTTATGTTCGCGAAGCCTGGGACGATCAGCCAGGACGGCGTCGAAGCCGCCGGGCTGCGCTTCGACTTCGATCAGCCTATGCAGCGTTCGCGTTTGCACTACGCCGGGCCGGTCCACGTGATGGCAGATGGTGCGGCGATGGAGAACCCGCGAGCCGCCTTTACACCGCAATCACAGGTGGATGCCGAGATCGCGTTGGTCTTCGAAGCCGTAGCACCCGCTCACGGCGGCGAATTGCTGGGCGACGAGGGCGAGCCCTTCGACGAAGGGAAGGGGCGCTACTTTGCACGGGCGCACTACGACCAGTCAGTGAGAGGGCAGGGCACGCTGCGCGTCGGAGAGACCTCCTGGGAGATTTCAGGCCATGGCCTGCGCGATCATTCCTGGGGTCCACGGCTGTGGCAAGCGATTCCGTGGTATCGCTGGTTTCCCTGCACGTTCGGCGATGGCTTGGCGATGTGCGTGATCGTGGTTCAGAAGGGCGACGGAGAACTGCTGGAAACGGGCTACGTGCACGACGGCAGCGGCCGCCTGCGCCATGTGCACAGCGTGCGGCTGCAGACGCGCTATGACGCGCGAAGCTATCCCACGGGCTTCTCTCTGAGCTTCGAGAACGACGTGGGCCAACGCTACGACATCGAGGGCGAAGTGCTCGCTAGCGTGCCGTGCCGGCATTGGCGCAAGCTGCCCGATGGGCGCACCGACAAGTCGCGGATCATGGAGTGCATGACGCGCTATCGCCTGGGCGAGCGCGTCGGCTTCGGCATGGCGGAGTATCTCGACCATCAGGATCCTGCTGACGGTGACGCGTTCGAGGGCATCCGTGCAGGCCGTTGACGCAGATCGATTGCTGATGGCACTGCGTCGCCACCGCCCCGATGCGTCGGCCATTGCTGCGCTGAGAGCGGTTTCAGGTGGTGCGAGCCAGGAGGTCTGGTCTTTCGATGCCTTGTCGCCGCGTGGCGCGCAGGGGCTGATCCTGCGGCGTAGCCGCCAATGGAGTGAGAGCGGCCAGCAAGGCAGCGCAGGCATGGCCGCCGAGGCCGCGTTGTTGCGATCCGCCCTGGAGGCCGGTGTGCCGGTGCCCGAGGTGATCGGCGAACTGTTGCCATCCGACGGGCTGGGCGATGGCTACCTGATGCGACGGGTGGAGGGTGAGTCGTCGGCTCGCGCGATTCTTCGCAATTCGGATTTTGCGCAGGCACGGTGCACCCTGGCTGCCGAATGCGGCGCACTGATGGCTCGAATCCATGCGATGCCGGAGGCGAAGTTACCTTGTCTGCGCCGCGGCGGTGCGGTGCAGGAGCATCGACATTGGGAAGCGGCACATCGCGCCAACGGCACGCTGCGGCCGGTGTTCGAGCTGGCGCTGCGCTGGCTTGCGGAACATGAGCCCGCGGATAGCGAGCCATTGGTGCTCGTTCACGGCGATTTCCGCAACGGCAACCTCATGGTAGGCGCGGACGGCGTGCGGGCGGTGCTTGACTGGGAGCTCGCGCACCTGGGCGATCCGATGGAGGATTTGGGATGGTTTTGTGTCAATTCTTGGCGCTTCGGTAACGTGGGGCTGGAGGCCGGAGGCCTGGGCACACGGGCGCAGCTCTTCGCTGGCTACGAGGCCGAATCGGGGCGGCGTGTGGATGAGGAGCGCGTTCACTACTGGCAGGTTCTGGGCACCCTGAAGTGGGGTATCACATGCGACGCGATGGGGCTAGCCTGGCGCAACGGGAGCGACCGCAGCATCGAGCGGCTCGCTATCGCGCGGCGTGTCTCGGAAGTCGAGGTCGATCTGCTGGTTGCGATGGGCGAGATTCGGCCGGCGCTCCTGCGCGAGCGGGCAGACCGCGAAATTGGCGTCTTCGAGCCGGACAACCCAGAGCCGCCGCCGGCCTCCGCTGAAGAGCTCACCATCGCAATTTCCGAGTTGATGCTTGCCTCCACCGCAACCGGCGTAGGCAGAACGAATCGCGACGCCCGAATCGGCGTCAGCCTGCAGTCCACGCTAGCGCGCGAGAGTGAGATGGGCGCGCGCCTAGCGAGCGAGGAGGCCGATCGCATCCACCAGATACTTGGCATGCAAGCTGGACTGGAGCGGCTTCGCGCAGTACTTTGCACAGCCATTCGGAATCGCAGTTCAGTCTGTGATGCTGCAACGTTGAGCGCTCACTTGTGGGCTACCGCGCTGGGTCAACTTGCCATCGATCAACCGCACTATCAGTGGCGCCATATCGGCTCAGATACAAATCCAACCTATCTTGAGCGACTGTCCGAATGTCTGGAAGTTGCGCGCGACGATGAACGGGCATAAGCGAATGGGCTCATTGCTGCAGTTGATCGTGATTTATCAACGTCGGCGAGAATCAACGTTCCTTCGGCGGGCGAGATGCGATCCAGGCATCAAGTTCGTCTTTCCGGTAGCTCTGCTTTGACTCTCGTTGGCTTCAGAGGCGCGACGCGCGTGTCCTCGAGGCGAGCCAGTTTTCAATTTCGCTTTCCAGCCAACCGACGCTTGAACTGCCGAGTTTCACCTGCTTGGGAAAGGTGGGGTCATAGCGCGGGGAGTTTGCGTCGAGTCGGTCATATATGGCCGAGCGCGACAACGAGGTTCGGGCCTCGACTTGGCGCCGGCGCAAGATCACGGTGGCAGTGCTGTGCTGCGTGGG
>Ga0105244_10002079_pt1 | contig 15407 bp, 11 predicted proteins | sample KBSM44metaG_FD_80423 | JGI IMG/M metagenome (GOLD analysis project Ga0105244, IMG submission 80423) | Miscanthus rhizosphere microbial communities from Kellogg Biological Station, Michigan, USA - KBS M4-4 metaG | ecosystem: Host-associated > Plants > Roots > Rhizosphere > Soil | place... | reverse complement strand
GTTGTATCAAACAGCCAGTGTTGATAGTCTTCAAACGGCATCGTTTCGACATCGTAACCTGCACGCTTCACGGCTTCTACCAAGGCATCATACCGAATCGGCTCTGGATTACAGATATGGAATACACGTCCGGCTGTATCCTGACGTAAGGCCAGATGCACGATTGCTTCGCTGGCATAGTTGATCGGGGTAAAGTCCATCAGCCAGTCCGCGGCAGGGGCTTTGCCCAGCAATAACATTGCTTTGATCATGCGGTAGATCGCATTGCTATCGATATTGGTCTGAAAACGACCCGTACGAGAATCACATGTCAGGTTGCCTGCACGGTAGATACTGACTGGCACGCCTTCTTCTGCGGCGGTCATGAGTACTTTCTCCGCTTCGAGCTTACTGTCGGAGTAAACGTTGTCCACATGTAAATCTTCCGGGAAACGGTCATATTGCAATGTCGATTCCCATTGTCCACTGAGGGCCAGGTCTTCGGGTATGCCCATCGTTGATATGTGATGGAACGAAGCCCCTTTTTTGTTACGTATCAGGTCTAACAGAGCAACTGTGCCCTCGACATTGGTTTTAGCGAACTGCGCCGCCTCCCCGAAATGACGAACATCAGCCGCGCAGTGAATGATACGGTCAATCCTTGACTCAAGCAACGATTGTTGCTCAGCGTCAAGACCCAGGCTCTTTTCCTCCAAATTCCCCTCAACAATCACAACACGATCTTCAAGCTGGTCAGCAAGTTGTTTGCCGAAATAACCCTGCATCACTTTGCTTAAACGTGCCATTGCTGTCGTGCCATCGCTTGGGCGACGAACAAGCGCGTAGATCCGTGCCGAAGACGTCACAATTAACTGTTGCAGTACATGTGAGCCCAGATAACCGGTTGCACCCGTCAATAGCACATGCTCAGGCTGAAGAATGTTCGGATATCCAAGCTGTGGAGACAGTTCCACCGGATGTTCGGAAAGCTGCGTGATGATCCCATTTGCAGTGGTTGTCCGTTTCGCTGGTTCACGTTGCTCCGTTAAAAGTATGGCTCGGCGAGCAAGAGCACGAATTGTTTTTTCTGCAAAGAAATCAGCGATTTTCAGCTGCGGATAATGTGGTTTCAGAAGAACCAGTACATGGATGACTCGCAGGGAGTCGCCACCAATACTGAAGAAACTGTCTTCGACACCAAATTCTTCGTGTTGTAAAATCTCCTTCCAAGCATGAAAGAGTATAGATTCCGTTTCTGTCTCAGGCATCACGCGGTCTGGCTGATCGGTATGACGTTCAGCATGTGGCATGGACACCATGGCCTTACGGTTGATTTTTCCTGTTGGGGCAATAGGCATCTCATCCAGCTGGCAAATCCATTTGGGTACGAAGTACGATGGAAGTTTCTCTGAAAGTGTTGCTTTGATATCCGTTACGGAAAGGGTGCTTCCATCTTTGGACGTAAAGTAACCCACGAGCATGTTTTGGCCGTCCGCTTCCTTCTTTGCAATAACGGCAACATCCTGGATCTGTTCCAGTCTGGCCAGATGATCTTCGATTTCACCGATTTCGATTCGGTGACCCCGAATTTTCAGCTGAGAGTCACTGCGTCCCACATATTCCAGTAATCCGGTATCCAGCATTTTGGCAATATCACCGGACTTGTAGATTTTCTCACCAATCGCAAACGGATTATCAATAAAGGATTGCTCTGTGCGTTCTGGCAGGTTCAAGTACCCTTTGGCAAGTGCAGGAGTTGCGATATACACTTCGCCTGGTACGCCTACAGGGCATAACTGGTGCTCTTCGTTGACAATGTATACTTTGTAATTATGAATAGGTCTGCCAATCGGAATATTAACAACGTGTCCCGGGACCTGTTCACTAATCCGGTGTGTCGTGGTGGCCACGGTGCATTCTGTTGGTCCATATACATTAACGATGTCAATCTGATTGCCAAATTTCCGTTGGAAAGCCCGAACCTGCTCCCCGTAGAGAGCTTCCCCAGCTACGGTGATGATACGGACTTTTTCCAGTTTATGAAAGCCTTCATCTGACAGATAAGAGGCCAGTTGATTAAAGAAAATCGTTGGCAATATCGTAATAATGGTCGTCCCTGTTCTTTGGATTGCACTTGCAAACTCTTCAATAGATACTCGTTCTTCCGCCGATAACAGATAAAGCTCGGCTCCATAGAACAGAGCACCGATCGTATCCCATACGGATGCATCGAAGCTGTATGTGGCAAACTGCGTTAACACATCGCCAGGTTGAATGTCGCAGTCACGCTGTACAACACTGCCCAGATTGGTGACACCCCGGTGAGCGATCAGTGCACCTTTCGGTCTGCCAGTAGAGCCTGAAGTATAGATGACGTAAGCGAGATCATCAGGTTTGATATCCAGGTTCGGATTGCTGGCAGCAAATCCTGCAAGTCGTCCGTCCACGGAAAGAATGTGACGTACCGTAGAAATGCCGGAAAACAATGCTTTAGCTTGATCGAACGAGGCTTCTGTTGTCAGTACAAACGGAGAAGCCGTATCTTCGACAATGTAACTGTTCCGTTCTTGCGGATGTTCGGGATCAATCGGCACGTAGGCACCGCCTGCTTTAAGAACACCGAGCAACGAGATAATCGTATCCAGGCTGCGATCCATAAAAATACTGACAAATTCACCTTGCTTTAATCCGTTGGATATTAACACGCGAGCAACCTGATTCGCGCGTTCATTTAATTCCCGGTACGTATAACTCGCTGAAAGTGAGGTGATCGCCGGAGAATTCGGGTATGCCGCAGCGACGGCTTCAAACCAGCCATGGATGGTCGGATGCGCTGGCTCAAGTACCGCGGTGTCATTCATTTCCCGATAGAGCAATCGGTCTGAAGCAGTCAGTATGTCTACTGCACCGATTGCTTTGTGATCATCACGCAAGAGAGCGAGAAGTAATGTTTGAAAATACTCCGCATATCGCAATATCGTTGATTCTTGTAACAACGAACGGTCATAAAACAGATCGAGAATCATCTCGTTCTGATCATAACGCACGTTCCAATTCATCACCTGAGGTGCCTGAGGCAACTGGACACTGTTTAGCATAAACAGTGTCTCAGGATATCCTCCGGTTTGTTGTATATAAGGAATCTGAAGTTGCCGTGTAATTTGTTCGAATAATTCACTGAAAGTTGTCTTGCCCTGAAGCTCTAATGAAAGATAAGAAGCTGCCTGATCCGGAGCAAGTACTCCAATCGCGAGCTCCTCTTCAGCAGACAATCGGAATAACAAGGCTGCATAAGCTGAAAGGAATGCAGGGTACACCATCTGTTCCCCAAACTTCTGATTAAGTTCACGACTCAATGACGCTTTCAATGTAATATGAGTAGACTCATAAGAGAATGTTTGCTGGCGACGTCCATAATCCAATGGAATCTGAAGAACAGGCAAGCCAGATTCCACGGAGTGGGAGAAAGATTGGTTTTCAATCACTTCAGGTATCCTCCTTGGTTGAAACCGAGTGTTAGTTATTTTTTTTATTGCTGTTTGCTTACATTGAAATGAGAAATCAATTCCTGTAGTTCTTCAGACATATCGTTGAGTCGAGTAGAGGAGTCTACCAACGTAATCAGAGAAGCCTTTTGCTCGTCTACAGATACAGAGATCTTTTCACTGCTATCAGCTGTCTTGCTTACACTTGCAGACAAGTCATCCGCTGTTGCGGTCATCTCTTCTGTGCCTGCTGAAATTTCCTGGGTTGCACTTGAAACTTCCTGGATTTGGTGGGATACCTTTTTCGCTGCTTCCAGGATTTCATCAAATAATTGACCGGTTTGATCCGCTACGGAGAGACCTGTATCTACTTCAGAAGTACCTTGTTCCATGGCTTGTACAGCTTGTTTAATACCGGCCTGAATCTCTTGAATCAATACGCCAACCTGACTGGTTGCCTGTTCGGACTGTTCGGCGAGCTTACGTACTTCGCCAGCAACTACCGCAAAACCTCTTCCTTCTTCACCTACACGAGCCGCCTCAATGGATGCATTAAGAGCAAGCAAATTAGTTTGGCTTGAGATCCCCGAGATTATGTTCAGAATATCACCGATTTCCTGTGAACGGCTCTCCAGCACTTCGATCGCTGAAGCTGTATTTTTCACAGATTGCGTAATCAGGTTCATTTGCTCGGATACCTGACGAACTACAGTATTACCTTGTTGTGAACGACGCTCCATCTCATAGGCTTCGTCCGCAACACTTGCGGAACTACTCGCAATGGTCTGGATTACGGTAGCCATCTCGGACATTGCGCGTGCACTATCACGGGTAGCCTGTTCTTGTGAACGGATGTTTGTACTAATATGAGTAACGTTATTGTTAATGGAGTCTGCATTTTCACTGTTGCGCTCAGAGACTTCATAGAGTTCCTTCGCAGACTGGTTTACTTCCTGGGAAGTCATTTGCACTTTAACGATCGTGTCGTTGATACGGCGTACCATGACATTGAATTTTTCGTTTACAAGTCCCAGATCGTCTTTTCCTGTCGGGATGTTGACATCCAGATTACCTCTGCTGACTTCATCGATGCCTTTGATCAGATGACGAATCGGAGAGAGGGTATTTTTCACGACAAGATATTGAATAATGAGGAACAGAAGCAAGAACGCTACCAGAATAATAACTCCATTTAATAACAAGGAATTCAGACCTTTTGGAACTGCGCTGGCATCCGCATCCACAGCGAAGTATGCAAAAATTTTGCCGTTGCTGTCTTTGATCGGATAAGCAATGGTCGTCCAGGTTCCGAAGTCATCGGAATAAAAGGTGGTGAACGTTGGACGATCGGTATTTAGCATCTCTTTCAGAGCATTGGCTACAACGACAGGTTGTTCGTACATATCGCCAATATTTACATTGTCGCTCTGAAAAGCCTCTCTCAGGTTTGTTGGCATCGCAACAAGGGAAGTTAACCGTTTGTTGTCGCCGCCAAGCTCCACACCGAAGATATAGGCTTGTGCAATGTTAGGATAATATTTTTGCATTTCGTCGAAATAAGCTCTTAGTTTCGTCTGAGCAGTACCTTCGTAGCTGCGCTCTGTAATTGCAGTTTGTACATCTGCCGCATTGATATCTTGAGCCCACTTTTTCGTAATCTGCGCTACTTGTCCATGCAGTTGATCAACCAGAATCGTTCTTTGGAAGTAATAACTGCTTGCAATCAGAGCCACGCCAATAATGATGATGTTGGTAAATGAGAGCAATAGGTTTTTAGAGAAAAACGACATGTTTTTCCAACTCAATGATTTCACTAAACTCCACTCCTGATCTTCTGTAAATTAAAAATCTGTAAGATGCGCTTTTGGAGCAAAAAGTTACTTCATTCTGTCATCTCCTTCTAAAGGGAAAGTGCGACAATGGTCTTGGTTTCTTAGTCACTATGCAAGACTTATGTACCTTTTGAATCCAGTGTGTCTAATTATTAAAACACATCTATATCTATTATGTCGTGTAAAATGTCGTTAATTTGAATAGTTTTGTTAAAACTTTTTTAATATTTTACGTATTTATGGACATATCTTTCTTTTTATAGGTAATTAGTACTGTTTATTTTTAAAAATTGCCATTTTTTAGTTTCATTCTGTATTCTATAACATAGCGGGAAAAATTACACCATTTATCATCAGAAAGCCGATCTTAATCTGTTCAGGAAGCTTGGATATACATCGGATGAGGTTTTATCTATAATAACTACATAATGGTTTATACAAATTAATGAGCAGGCGGGGGTTAAATAATGAATCTGAAGCAGATTGCAGCAGAACATGCGGCAGCGTTCGTTGAAGATGGAATGAAAGTTGGTTTGGGCACGGGCTCAACCGCATATTATGCGATATGTCGAATTGGGGAGCGGGTTCGGGAAGGTCTGAACATTCAGGCAGTAGCTACCTCAGAGGCTTCAGACAAGCTGGCACGAGAATGGGGTATTCCGATTATTCCTTTTGACCAGATTGGACGACTAGATCTGACGATTGATGGGGCGGATGAAGTGGATCCAGATTTTAACCTGATCAAAGGCGGTGGAGGAGCTCTATTGCGTGAAAAAATAGTGGCAGCAAATAGCGATAAGCTGATCATTGTTGCTGACGGTAGCAAGTCTGTACAAAAACTGGGGAAATTCCCTTTACCGGTCGAGGTTGTACCCTTTGCATCGGAATGGACTTTTCAGGCGCTTGAAAACATGGGATGTCAGCCGGAGTGGCGGATGGATGGGCAAAAACAATACCTTACGGATAACGGAAATCTGATTGCAGACTGCCATCTGGGGGCCATTGCCGATGCTTCCGAACTTAACGTACAACTGAATATGTTACCAGGTGTCGTGGATAATGGACTATTTGTGAAGATGGCGGACGTTGTGATCATTGCCAAAGAAGACGGCAGTATCGACGAACTTCACCGTCCGTAACGAATTTGACGGAAAGTTGGTGTCATGATCTAGAATGAGAGAATTTTCCCTTAGAGATGATGAGCTTGTTCTTCGAATCGTGGAGCAAGATGACCTTACTGAACTATATGAGCTGATTTATAAGGATGACAATCCCGAATGGAAAAAGTGGGATGCACCTTATTATCCGCTGGAGCATGAGCCATACGAGCGTTTTGTGCAGCATACACTTGCACGGTTGGAAGCAGATCAAAAAGCAGGGCGGCCAGCATCCCTTCGAATCATTGAGGCAGACGGAGAAATCGTTGGACTGATCAGTTATTATATTGAAGATCCGTTATCGATGTGGCTTGAGATGGGAATTATCATCTACAAACCTTCTCGATGGGGGAGGGGGATCGGTACACGTTCACTTTATATGTGGTCAGGTCATTTATTTGAAAATCTGCCCATCGTGAGGGTTGGACTGACTACGTGGTCTGGTAATGAGCGAATGATGCAGGCTGCAACAAAGATCGGACTGCAAATCGAGGGGCGGATGCGGAAGTGCCGGCTCGTTCTTGGAGAGTACTATGATTCAATTCGGATGGGCATGCTCCGCGAGGAGTGGGAGCAGAAGTTATCCGGTGAAACGGACGGAAATGTATATAACTGATGGAGGATTATAGAAATGCTGAAAACGGAGGATAACCGGGAGTTGTCATTGCAATTGTTTGTGGTTCTTATTCGCGCATACAATTCAGTGACATCACGTTCCAATCGGGACATCCAAAGCCATGGACTCAATTCCACAGAATTCGGAGTACTTGACTTGTTATATCATAAAGGACCACAGGCTTTGCAAAAGATCGGTGAAAAAGTATTGATGTCTAGTGGCAATATTACGTATGTTGTTGACAAGTTACAAAACAAGAATTTGCTTTTTCGGCGTCCCTCCAAGGAGGATCGCCGGGTTATATATGCGGAATTGACGGAAGAAGGTAAACAGTTATTCACGCAAATATTTCCACAGCATCATCAAGTCATTATTGACATTCTGGAGGGGCTTGAACCATCCGAAAAAGTTGAGGCGATACGCCTACTGAAGAAACTAGGGCTTGCTGCAGAAGGCAAAACGGACCTGCGTATATAACGTGGATCCGTTTTTTTTTTGTGTCTTCAACATACCTCGGATACTGGCTATATGGCTTGCGTATAGCTACATAATATAGGAAGATTGTTTTATATCATCGAAATGATATAGAACTCTTCATGTATACTAGATTAGTAGAGTTTCCTAAACGGAATGATATACATGATATAGATTTATGCGGCACAGGATGCAGGGCAAAGGAGGAATGCGTCGATGAGTCATCGGGAGGCCGGAGAACGTTTACTTCAAGATGCAGAAATCTTGGCTGAGAAAATAACCGAAATGCAGTATCGGTTGCAGCCCGACTTAATGGAACGTTTCGGTCCAATTGGAAAAATAAGAACCAAGCAGGACTCACAGTACAGTCTGAGCTATCTGGCAGAAAGTGTGCTTGTGAAAAGTCCCGGTTTGTTCACTCACTATATATCGTGGTTAAAAGTTCTGCTTGCCGGCTATCAGGTATCTACGGAAGATCTGGAAATGAATCTTCAGTTGATTAAAGAGGCGTTAAATGAAGAAATCGAACAACCTCACCGTGAGTTTCTGTTGGAATATCTGGAGATGGGGATCGATGTAATGAAGCATATGGATACCCAGGCCAGCTTTATTCATGCATCCATGCCCTACGGGCTCGAAGCAAAGACGTATTTGCAACATTTGCTAGATAATAAACGCAAGGAAGCTTTCGAAATTGTAGAGTCAGAACTGAATGATGGTGCAACGATCCGCGATATGTATCGCTACATTTTTCAGCCTGTTCAATACGAGATCGGCCGGTTGTGGCAACGGGGCCAGATTAGTGTTGGTCAGGAACACTTTTGCACAGCAGCAACACAATCATTTATTTCTCGTTTGTACTCCAGATGGCTGATTGGACCGAATAAGGGAAAAAAACTGGTTGCAGCCTGTGTGGGGAGTGAACAGCACGAGATTGGGTTACGCATGCTTACAGATGTATTCGAAATGGAAGGCTGGGATACGTATTATCTTGGAGCCAATTTTCCAAATGGAAGCATTGTGGAAGCAATCAAGCGACATGAGAGTGATGTAATAGCAATTTCGGTGACGATGACTTATCATCTTCATCTGGCTAAAGAGTTGATTGAACGTATTCGCAACCATGCAGAAACGGCTCATGTCAAAGTGATGGTTGGCGGTTATCCGTTTAATATAGACAAAGAATTATGGCGAACAGTCGGTGCTGATGGTTATGCACCTGGAGCAGAAGAGGCTGTTGCTATCGCTGAGCGTCTGCTTAATCATCCGGTGTCGCTTGACAATGTAAGTACGGCAAGTGAATAGGAAAGGGATGAAGGGATGCCGAGTGACAATGAAGAGATACAGAGACTGCGTAAAACGATTGAGCAGTTATCTGACCAACTGATTCGAAGCAAGGAGCAAGAGGAACGCACTCTTTCAGCATTTTCTGATATGAATAATGAGCTTGTGACGCTTCAGCGGCAACTTTCCAAGAACAATGCGGGTCTTGAGTCAGCACGTCAGAAGGCTGTAGCATCTGACGAATCCAAAAGTGCTTTTATGGCGGTCATCAGCCACGACTTTCGGACACCGTTAAACGGAATATTGGGGATGGCTGAGTTGTTAGCGTTATCGCCTTTATCGGAGGAGCAGAAGGATTCAGTAATTGTTATCCAGGAGGCAGCCAAGCTTTTGCTCAAATTAATTCAGGATCTTCTGGATTTTTCCAAGCTTGAAGCAGGTCAATTGCGTCTTGAACAAGGAGAGGTAAAGCTCCAAGAGATTATGGATTACATCTTGCGTCTGCTTAAGCCCCAGATTGATAAGAAAAGAAATCGCATGATCATGGATTGTGACCCAGAAGTCGCCGCCGTGCTTGAAGGAGATTCCACCCGAATTACACAAATATTGATTAACCTGATTCAGAACGCAAACAAATTCACTACCGATGGATCTGTTAAGGTGGAAGTTAAGCTTGTAAGGCAGCAGGCACGCACTCAGCTTGTACGCTTCGAGGTGCATGATAGGGGAATTGGTATTTCAGAAGAAGATCAGATAAGTTTGTTCGAACCCTATATGCAGACAGAGCAGGGACGTTCGAAAGAGTATGAGGGTACAGGTCTTGGTTTATCGATCTGCAAGTCACTTGTTCAATTAATGGACGGAGAGATCGGAATCAGGAGTAAGGAAGGGGAAGGTTCCACTTTCTGGTTTGAGCTTGAACTTGGGCTACACTTGGTGGAAAGCAAAGAGAGTGCCCAGTTAACGGTAGCTGACGAAACTTCGGATCTTACAAATGATGCCAAAAACGATGTTGGCGATGCAACGAAGAACAGCTCTAAAGATGCACCTGAGCAAGATGCTCGCACCTTGCCCATTCTACTGGCTGATGATAATGTTATTAACCGTCAGCTTGTTCAACTGCAACTCAAAAAGCTGGGTTTTACTAAACTCGAATGTGTATCCAGTGGGGAAGAGGCTGTAAATGCGTTTCGTGATAAAACATACAGTTTGATTTTGATGGATAGTATGATGCCCGTTATGGACGGGATTGAAGCAACACGCCAGATCCGTGCAATAGAGCAGGATGAGATGCGTCCATCGACGCCGATTATTGCAATGACAGGCAATGTAATGCAAAGTGAGAAGGACAAGTGTTATGAGGCTGGAATGAATGACTTTATCGGTAAGCCATTTACCTTAGAGGTGCTCGATACGACCATTCGGAAGTGGCACTCGGCATCGAAACCTGTACAGATTCTGAATATGGACGTTGTCCGTGAGATTGCTGAATTAAATACGGATGGGAGCCAAACGTTGCTCAGTATGTTGCTGGAGATGTACCGGGCGGAAACGCCAGGTAAAATTGAGGACTTGCGCAGACATGTTGTTTCAGCCGATCATAAGGCGGCGGCCGAGACTGCCCATGACTTGAAATCAGGAAGTCTAAGCCTCGGAATTAGTTATCTCTCAACGTTGTTCAGCCAGATTGAGAAATACGCGAAACAGGAACTAACCCATCAAGCAGAACCACTGCTTGATAAGCTACTTCCCGCGTACCAGGCCGCTTGCGGAGCGCTGCAGCAGGCTAATAAAAGTTGAAGCATGCTAGGTTATGACGGCATTATAATTGATTTAAATATGGAGTCGCTTTAACTCATAGACTGAAATGGAGGATTTTTTACATGATATTTTACGGGCTGGCGGCTCTCATCATCATCATAATAGCTCTGCTGTGGGTTGGAGGACTTTATTTCTTCAAGACAGCGATTCGGCGTACGCCGAAAACATTTTTGGCGGATAATCCGAATCTTAAAACGGAAGTGGAAGATGAACTGATCAGTACTGTTGGTGATTTACAATGGCTTGATGCTCAGGATACCAAGACCGTGACCATCCAGTCTCAAGATGGATTGAGACTCTCTGGCATCTGGCTTCCTTCAAAGAATAAGTCTGCAAAGACAGTTATACTGGCTCATGGCTACTCGGGGAAAGGCAGAGAAATGGCGGGCTTCGCCCGATTTTACGCTGAAACCCTGGGTTATCACGTATTAATGCCGGATGATCGCGGACATGGTCAGAGTGAAGGAGAGGTCATCGGATTTGGCTGGTTGGATCGGAAAGATTATGTTCAGTGGATCGGATGGGTGCTGGGACATGCAGGACTAAATACAGATATTATTCTGCATGGCATATCGATGGGAGGTGCGACTGTGCTGATGACAGGCGGGGAAGAGCTGCCTGATCAGGTCAGAGCCATTGTATCGGACTGTGCCTATACATCGGTTGAGGAGGAATTGACGTTCCAGTTGAAGCAGTTGTACAAGCTACCACCCTTTCCATTCATTCCGGTGACCAGTTTGATTACAAAATGGAAAGCCGGATACTCATTTAAAGAAGCATCTGCACTGAAGCAACTCGCCAAAGTTAACGTACCGGTCCTGTTCATCCATGGTGAGGCGGACACGTTTGTGCCAACGGAAATGGTATATCGCTTGTACGAAGCCTGTAAGGCAGAGAAGGAACTGCTGACGATTCCTCGTGCAGGTCACGGAACGGCCTTTCAGGTTGATCGCGACAAATATAAAGCGGTGCTGGGAGCTTTTTTGCAGAAACATATGCCACTTTGAGATAACGGTTCACCAATGGAGGGAGATAGATATGCCACGTTTTTCAAGAGAATGCTCGTATTGTCATCAACCTATGAGAGAAGATGAATTCAAATGTAAGTCGTGCGGCAATATGGTAACGACCAAAACGGCCAAGCCAGATCAGCCATATATGTCGGAGTATGAAGAATCGACATTGGATCGTTATTCTATGGTGCTGCTCGTGATCATTACGTTGTTTTTTGCGCCCATTGCAATGACCATTGGTGGAATACTGTTGTTTAATGACTATGCCAGTAAACGGGATGCGGGGAAAATACTTGTCACGGCCAGTTTAATTATGATAGTAATTTATATGATTCTTTTCTTCTTTTTTAGGTGAACGTTACTGTAAAGGTCTAAATCCATTGCAGGAGGTAACTGAATGCGGGAAGAACAATTTGAGGCTGCTCGTCAAGCCGAAGCGGGATATCATTCTAACTTTTATAAAAACAATGAATTGTTTGAAGACGGAACATGGATGTCCAGACCCATGCCTATGGTGATGGAGATGTTGGAACGTTTGCTTGTTCATAAACAGGAATTACGTGTACTTGACCTGGGATGTGGTGTGGGCAGACATACGATTCCGATTGCACAACGTCTGGCAGATACAAACAGCGAGGTTATTGGCGTGGATCTGTTGGATGAAGCGGTAGACGGACTTCGCAAGTATGCGAAAGAGTATGAGGTGGATCACATCGTTCAGGCCGAAAAAGCAGATGTTGAGCATTACCGGATTCAACCGAAAGCTTTTGACTTTATTGCGGCCTGTTCCTGTCTCGAACACACATCTAGCAAAGAGGCTTTTCTCGAAACAGTGGAACGATTAAAAGAGGGAACCCGGCTCGGAGGTATCCATTGTATTACGATGAGTACCAGTGTGGAGGAAAAAGAAATCCAGACAGGCCGTCAGATTGAGCCATTGATTGAATTGAACCTGCCGACATCCGAAGTCATGGCTTTACTGGAACAAGCCTACGAGGGCTGGAATATTCTGTTTAAGGAGCATGTAACCCAGACGATCCAAGAAGAGAAATATGATAAACCGACAGAGTTTCGTTGCGAGTTGCTTCGGTTTGCTGTGCAGAAAGACTAAGTACTTATATTGGAGGAATTGTTTTGTTGAAAAATTTGAAGCCACGACTGCAGGAGCCGGAGGTACAGGAGCTGCTCTCTTACGCTGTATTCCCAGACCCGGATCAGGTTAATGAAACGGTACAGCAATATGTGACACAAAGTAACCTGTTTCTGACGGGATATGAGGATGAAGAACAGCTGGTTGGTCTAATTGGCTATGAACATACGGGAGCGAGCGAAATTACCATTCGCCATATTGCAGTTCTGCCCGAGAACCGTTTCAAAAATTATGGGCGGGGCATGATTTCACAGCTTCTTGCAGAGTACAATCCGGATACTTTGATCGCAGAGACAGATCAGGAAGCGGTGGAGTTTTACCGAAACACAGGATTTGTCGTTTATAGTCTCGGTGAACTGTATCCAGGCGTGGAGAGATTCCGCTGTGTGCTTGAGAAAGAGGACGATGAGCAGGAAGCTTAGCAAGGGATGTGCTTTAAAACGTTTTGCGTATAATCATATACGATTAAATCAGATAGGATATTTGGCTTGGCAAAAGTGCTGAGCCAGATGTCCTGTTTTTTTGTTTAAGGAGTAGGAAAAAAGTATTGCTTCACAACATAGTTTCATTATAGAATAGTTTTATTGATGAATAGTTCGTTATGTGAACTAGTTTTGAAAGGAGAAAAATATATGAACATTCCAGATGCCAAAAGTTTGGTGAATCGTTATCTGGATGCATCTTTCCTGGTTAACAAGCGGTTTGATACCCAGATACGGGAAAAGGTAGGGCAAACGGTCACAACGGATCAGTTTTGTGCACTGCGCCTCATACATGAAAAGCCTGCCTGCACCCCGTCGGATCTTGCGGAGCTCCTGTGTGTGGGCAAGAGTAGCATTACGGCTCTGGTCAACAAGCTGGCTGACCGGAATCTGGTGCATCGTGCAGGGGATGAACGTGATCGTCGTGTTATCTATCTGACTCTGACCGAGGCTGGTCTTCAGATTTACAAGGAGACTGAGCTGGAAATTCAGAAGGTTCTTGAACCTTACTTGAAACATTTTACACCAGAAGCGGTCCAGAACTTTATTGAATCTTTTGAGAAGCTTGCAGCGTTACTAACACAAGAAGAAGGGCTGGAGAAGTAATGAGAGCGATATTAAAAGGACGCTGGTGGATCATGGGGCTGTGGATTGTCGCCGCAGCTGTATTGATGTTTACCGCGCCAAACATGAGCGAATTAATTCGTGAAAAAGGACAGTTTTCCGTGCCGGAGGGGTACTCTTCCACAAACGCAGCGGCAATTTTGAATGAAGCCGCAGCCCAAAATGGAGAACAAAAAGGAACTTCTATTGCACTGGTGTTCTATAATCCAGATGGTCTTGGCACAACAGGTAAACAAGAGGCAGAAAAGGCGGTTAAACTGCTTGAGGCCGATAAACAAAAACTCGGCATTCTGTCTGTTCTGGAACCATTCTCACAGCCGGAACTGTCAGACAAAATGATCTCGAAGGACGGTAAAACCATTCTGACTTCACTCTCCATTGAGATGGGTGACCGCACGGTAAAGGAAATGCGGAACGATCTGAATGATGCGCTGGAATCAGTGAATGTCGAGCATTATATTACAGGTAAAGGGTTAATTGATGAAGATACGATTGAGAGTTCTCAGGAAGGACTCAAGAAATCGGAATACATTACGGTTGTCTTTATTTTGCTTATTCTGTTCCTCGTGTTCCGCTCGTTCGTGGCACCATTCGTACCGCTGCTGACGGTGGGCATCAGTTACATCGTATCCCAGCAGATTGTTGCGTTCCTGGTCGATGGGGTTAACTTCCCGCTCTCTACGTTCACACAGATCTTTATGGTTGCAGTCATGTTCGGGATCGGTACAGACTACTGCATTCTATTGATCAGCCGGTTCAAGGAAGAACTTGCGCACCATGAGAACACATGGGATGCCATTATAGCTACATATCGCACCGCAGGTAAAACAGTATTTTTCTCTGCTCTGGCAGTGCTGGTTGGATTCGTGGCCATCGGTTTCGCCCAGTTTATGTTGTACCGTTCTGCGGTCGCTGTCGCTGTAGGGATTGCCGTGATGATGCTGGCACTCGTGACGATTGTGCCGTTCTTTATGGCTGTGCTGGGCAGAAAGTTATTCTGGCCATCCAAAGGATCGCTCGAACATGCCGAGAGCAAAATCTACGGTGCAGCAGGTAAATTCTCACTTAAACGTCCGTGGGCAGCTCTGTTGATTGTTGCCGCAGTTACGGTGCCTCTTTTGTCAACATATGACGGGAAATTATCATTCAACAGTCTGGATGAGATTGGTGACAAATACGATTCGGTCAAAGCTTTTAATATTATTTCAGATAGCTTCGGGCCAGGAGAATCCCTGCCGGGTCAGATCGTCATTCAGAATGACGAAACGATGGATAATGCCAAATATATGGCTGTGGCAGAGAAGATCAGCCGCGAAGTAGAGAAGGTTCCCGGTGTTGCTGGTGTTCGTAGTATGACACGTCCAACGGGGGATGAGATCAAAGATTTTGAAGTAACAAAACAGGTAGGTACACTATCGGATGGTCTGGGCGAGGGCAAGACAGGTCTGGATAAAATCAGCGATGGTCTTAGCAAAGCTAGTAATGAATTG
>Ga0105244_10002068_pt1 | contig 15445 bp, 13 predicted proteins | sample KBSM44metaG_FD_80423 | JGI IMG/M metagenome (GOLD analysis project Ga0105244, IMG submission 80423) | Miscanthus rhizosphere microbial communities from Kellogg Biological Station, Michigan, USA - KBS M4-4 metaG | ecosystem: Host-associated > Plants > Roots > Rhizosphere > Soil | place... | reverse complement strand
TGATGGTCCTCGATCTGATGCTGCCTGGCGAAGATGGCCTCTCTATTTGCCGCCGCCTGCGTAGTCAGAGCAACCCGATGCCGATCATCATGGTGACGGCGAAAGGGGAAGAAGTGGATCGTATCGTTGGCCTCGAAATCGGCGCTGATGACTATATTCCAAAACCGTTCAACCCGCGCGAACTGCTGGCCCGTATCCGTGCGGTCCTGCGCCGTCAGGCCAATGAACTGCCGGGTGCGCCTTCCCAGGAAGAGGCGGTCATCGCCTTTGGTAAATTCAAACTGAACCTCGGCACCCGTGAAATGTTCCGCGAAGATGAGCCAATGCCATTGACCAGCGGTGAGTTCGCGGTACTGAAAGCGCTGGTCAGCCATCCGCGTGAGCCGCTCTCCCGCGATAAGCTGATGAACCTGGCGCGCGGTCGCGAATATTCCGCAATGGAACGTTCCATCGACGTACAGATCTCCCGCCTGCGCCGCATGGTGGAAGAGGACCCGGCGCACCCGCGCTATATCCAGACCGTATGGGGCCTGGGCTACGTCTTCGTGCCGGACGGTTCTAAAGCATGAGGCGAATGCGCTTTTCGCCGCGAAGTTCATTTGCACGCACGCTGTTACTGATTGTCACTCTGCTGTTTGTCAGCCTGGTGACAACTTATCTCGTGGTGCTGAACTTCGCGATTTTACCCAGCCTTCAGCAGTTTAATAAGGTTCTCGCCTACGAAGTACGTATGCTGATGACCGATAAACTGCAACTGGAGGATGGGACTCAACTGGTGGTTCCACCGGCGTTTCGTCGTGAGATTTATCGCGAATTGGGTATTTCGCTATATTCGAACGAAGCCGCTGAAGACGCCGGTTTGCGTTGGGCGCAGCATTATGAATTCTTAAGCCAGCAGATGGCGCAGCAACTGGGTGGCCCGACGGAAGTACGTGTTGAGGTCAACAAGAGCTCGCCGGTGGTCTGGTTGAAAACCTGGCTTTCCCCCAATATCTGGGTGCGCGTTCCCCTGACGGAAATCCATCAGGGGGACTTTTCACCGCTTTTCCGCTACACCCTGGCGATCATGCTGCTGGCGATTGGGGGGGCGTGGCTGTTTATTCGTATTCAAAACCGACCCCTTGTCGACCTTGAACATGCCGCGCTTAAGGTGGGGAAAGGGCATATTCCACAACCGCTGCGCGAGTATGGCGCTTCCGAGGTTCGCTCCGTGACGCGTGCCTTTAACCAGATGGCAGCCGGTGTGAAGCAACTGGCGGATGACCGAACGCTGCTGATGGCCGGGGTAAGTCATGATTTGCGGACGCCATTAACCCGTATTCGCCTCGCGACCGAAATGATGGCCGAAGAAGATGGCTATCTGGCGGAATCGATCAATAAAGATATCGAAGAGTGCAACGCCATTATCGAGCAGTTTATTGACTACCTGCGCACCGGGCAGGAGATGCCGATGGAACTGGCCGAGCTGAACGCCGTTCTCGGCGAAGTGGTGGCCGCAGAAAGTGGTTATGAGCGTGAAATAGAAACGGCGCTTCATGAGGGCGACATTCAGGTTCGCATGCATCCGCTTTCCATTAAGCGCGCGCTGGCCAACATGGTGGTGAACGCCGCCCGGTATGGCAATGGCTGGATTAAAGTCAGCAGCGGTACGGAACTCAATCGCGCCTGGTTCCAGGTGGAAGATGACGGTCCGGGTATCAAGCCTGAGCAACGAAAGCATCTGTTCCAGCCATTTGTTCGCGGCGACAGCGCACGAAGCACCAGCGGTACCGGGCTTGGGCTGGCGATTGTTCAGCGTATTGTCGACAACCACAATGGTTTGCTGGAGCTGGGTGTTAGCGAGCGTGGCGGGCTGTCTATTCGGGCCTGGTTACCCATCCCGGTCACCCGCGTCAGCGTGCAAGCTAAAGAGAACGCATAAACAAAACCCGCCATCTGGCGGGTTTTGTTTGTTACGTGTTGCAAAATTACAGTTTTGGTCCGGCGCTGACCAGCGCTGCGCCTGCGGCGGTATCCGTGTACTTCTCAAAGTTGCTGATGAAGAGCTTAGCCAGTTGAGTGGCTTTCTCCTGCCACTGTTCTGGGGAGGCGTAGGTATTGCGAGGATCAAGGATCCGGCTTTCAACTCCCGGTAACTCGGTTGGAATGGCCAGGTTAAACATCGGCAGCGTAAACGTCTCTGCATCATCCAGCGCGCCGTCGAGGATCGCGTCAATAATGGCACGCGTATCCTTAATGGAGATGCGCTTGCCCGTTCCATTCCAGCCCGTATTCACCAGGTAAGCTTGTGCGCCGGCTGCCTGCATCCGTTTTACCAGCACTTCTGCATACTGAGTGGGGTGCAATGAAAGGAAAGCGGCGCCGAAGCAGGCTGAGAAGGTGGGGGTCGGTTCCGTCACGCCACGCTCTGTTCCCGCAAGCTTTGCCGTAAAGCCGGACAGGAAGTGATACTGCGTCTGGTTCGCCGTCAGCCGGGAAACCGGAGGAAGTACGCCAAACGCATCCGCCGTCAGGAAAATCACTTTGGTGGCATGGCCCGCTTTCGACACTGGCTTGACGATATTATCGATGTGGTAGATCGGGTAGGAAACCCGGGTATTTTCCGTTTTCGATGCATCATCATAATCAATGCTGCCGTCCGCCCGCACGGTGACGTTTTCCAGCAGCGCGTCGCGTCGGATGGCGTGGAAGATATCCGGTTCAGCCTCTTCAGAGAGCCTGATGGTTTTGGCGTAACACCCGCCTTCAAAGTTAAACACGCCGTCATCGTCCCAGCCGTGCTCATCATCGCCACTCAGCCGACCTTTCGGCTCAGTCGAGAGGGTCGTTTTGCCGGTGCCGGACAGGCCAAAGAAAACAGCGACATCGCCCTTTTCACCGACGTTGGCGGAACAGTGCATAGACGCGATGCCTTTCAGCGGCAGAAGGTAGTTCATCATTGAGAACATCCCTTTCTTCATTTCGCCGCCGTACCAGGTACCGCCGATCAACTGAATGCGCTCGGTGAGGTTAAATGCCACAAAGTTTTCTGAGTTCATCCCCTGTTCTTTCCACAGCGGGTTGGTGCATTTCGCCCCGTTCATGACGATAAAGTCAGGGTTGAAATCGGCGAGTTCTTCGTCGGTGGGGCGGATGAACATGTTCTTCACGAAGTGTGCCTGCCAGGCCACTTCTGTGACGAAACGAACAGTGAGACGGGTATCCGGGTTGGCGCCGCAAAAAGCGTCGATAATAAACAGTCGCTTACCGGAAAGTTGTTGCGTCACCAGATCTTTAAGATGTTGCCAGGTTTCAGGTGCGAGCGGTTTGTTGTCGTTCTTACCTTTGCCTTTATCAGACCACCAGACGCTATCGCGGGTGGTATCGTCACGGACGATATACTTATCTTTCGGCGAGCGGCCTGTAAATATGCCGGTGTCGACGGCGACACCCCCAGAATTCCTTAACACGCCTCGCTCATATCCTTCCAGGTCTGGACGGAGCTCTTCCTGATACAACGTATCGTAGTCGGGGTTGTAAACGATATCCTGAACATCATTGATACCATAAGCCTTGAGATCCTGCGGGGTTAAATCTTTAACGCGCATGTCACTTCTCCTTAGCCAAGATGTACTGCCTGAAATTGTAGGGTTGTTATCACGTCCTTGACCGCGACACGGCTCATAGATTTACGCATCTCGACAAACCCTTATCGATGGAAAACACTGTGATATCCGTCATGAAGCGAGACAGATTTTGGCAATCATAGCCATTATGATCGGGAAAATGTTCTTAAAGCGACATAAAGCGATATTTTTAACGGTCATATTGTGACTGTAATCGCTTTCATGAAAGTAAATTACGTAAGGCTTTCATATAACGTATTAGCGGAAACGTGACGTGCCAAACAAAAGCGCCACCCCAGGGGGCGGCGCTTAAGAGTGAACGAAGGGGGAAGGTTAATGCACCTGCGGATCGGCAGGGGAGGCGTTGTTACGGATTTCGGCAATATCCATAGCATTGAAGAGATAGTGACTGCCGCAGTAGTCACAGTTCATATCAATTTCACCTTCTTCGGCAATGATACTGTCAACTTCGTTATCCGGTAGCGTTCTAAGCGCATCCGCGCAACGTTCACGCGAGCAGGTACATTTGAATTCAACGTCCTGCGGATCGTACAGGCGGACCTCTTCTTCATGGTACAGGCGGTGCAAAACGTCTTCCGCCGCGAGCGTAAGAAGTTCATCGGCCTTAATGGTTTCAGTCAGAATGCTCAGGTGCTCGAAATCTGCGGCCTGGGTCTCCTGCGCCGGCAGAACCTGGAGCAACATGCCGCCCGCAGCCGGCGTACCTGCAACTTCACCTGTGCGAATAAACAGACGTGTAGGCAACTGCTCTGAACGCAGGAAGTAATCTTCAAGGCACGCTGCCAGCGTATCACCTTCCAGTCCAACCACACCCTGGTAACGCTCGCCTTCCTCAGGCGTAATGGTAATAACCAGGTAGCCATTACCCACCAGCGTTTTCAGGTCCGCGCCTTCAGGAATCTCACCCTGAACGCGCGCCACGCCGCGCATCTGCTGACGGTTGTTGCCGTTAATTACCGCCAGGCTCATCGGGCCATCTCCCTGCAACTGCACGGTAATGTCACCTGCAAATTTCAGGGTCGCCGTTAAAAGGCTGGTGGCGACCAGCAACTCACCCAAAATGGTTTTCACCGGCAGGGGGTAATTGTGGTTTTCCAGCATCTGTTTCCAGGTTTCCGATACGGTTACCAGCTCGCCGCGCACGGCATAGTTTTCAAACAGATAGCGGTGTAATTGGTCGTGTTGAGCCATAATTTTCTCTCTTGCAGGTGGGCGCTACTGGCTGTCACCGTGTTTAAATTTCATCAGGTCGCGGCGTTCTTTCTTGTCCGGGCGGCGATCGGGGTGGGGCATCGTTAACGCATTGAGTTTACGTGCCTGCGCCATTTTCTCGCGCTTTTCGATACTTTCGGCCGTCTCTTCGTACAGCGTAACGGCCTCGTCGGCAGGGCGACGCTGTTCGGTAATGCCTTTAATCATCACCGTGCGTTCATCATTTCCCTGTCGCAGCGTCAGCATGGCGTTCAGCTCGACGACTTTACTCGGCTTGCTGCGCTGACCGTTGTAATGCACTTTCCCGCCTTCAATCATTTCGCGAGCCAGGGCGCGCGTTTTATAAAAGCGCGCTGCCCACAGCCATTTATCCAGACGGACGTTTTGCTCGGGCTGCTGTTTCATTACCTCTCCTTCACGCTGAGCGCGGGAATCAGGTGGCGATAATCGTTCATGCCGGGGTGACGTAGATAGCTTTTATCCGCCAGACCAGAGTCCGGGGTTGTCACCCCGAGGCAATAACGAATACCAAATTGGGCGGCGGCATCCAGAATCGGCTCGCTGTCATCAATAAACAGCGTGCGTTCCGGATTTAAGCCGGTTTCTTGTGCCACGGCCTGCCACAAACGCTGGTCCTCTTTCGGATAACCAAATGTGTGGGTGGAAAGTAATAAATCAAGGTGTGCTGCAAGCCCGGTGTGTTCAAGTTTAACAGCCAGGTTGTGCGGGTGGGCATTGGTCAACAGGATGCGTCTTTTACCGCACTTTTGCAGCGCATCAAGAAAAGGGACCGTATCTTCACGCAACACCGCCTTCGGACCCTGCTGAGTGGTCATCGCGCAGATATCGAGCCCTAAGCGTTCGCTCCAGAAATCCAGACAGTACCAGTTTAGCGTATGCTGAACGGCATGATATTCCTGGCGAATGATGTGCTGGGCTTCCGCAGGCGTAATCCCTTCTTTCGCGCCGAACGTTTCCGGGACCAGGGTCTGCCAGAAGTAATTATCGAACGCGAGGTCAAGAAGCGTGCCGTCCATATCCAGCAGGACGGTATCCACGTCTCGCCAGTCGATATCAAAATGCATAGAAAACTCCAGCCAGAAAGAAGAGTGCGCGACAGGTTAACATACCCGACGCGCAAGCAGTTTATCAGGTCAGGCTTTCAGGGGCAGGGATGAGTTTTGGGTTCAGGCAGTTTTCATAATACTGCTGAATGTCAGCCAGGCGTGTACGGTTACGTTGATAACGACGGAGCGCCTGCACGCCGTTATAGAGACTGCAAACGATCATCGCCAGCAGCAACAGCGTCGTACCGATATAGCGCCACAGGCCGGATGCATCAGGAATGCGGTGCAGGCTGACGTGTCGGGTACCGTTAGCATCGGTGGAGATGTTGGTGATAATGCCTTCAGCACTGAACGGCGTCTGCATCAACATCTCCGCCAGTCGCTGGAATTCGTTCCATTGTTCCGTTGCCGGGTAGTCGTACAGAGCCATCGGTGGGTAGGGCTGATCGACCAGTTCACTGCCCTCTTCGCTGACAATCAAAAAACCACCGGGGGCCGGGCTGTTAAGCGACTGCGCCGCGCGCGTAGTTTCTCGCATAATAAAGGGGGCCGTTGAGGTGGTGACCAGATTATCGAGAGATTCTGCGCTGACGGGACGTAATAGCACATTCACACCGGTCAGTTTACCCGCGCTGGCGCGGGTGGTCAGGGTGTCCCAGTCTTTGCTGTTACCGAGATTAACCAGGGCGTTTTTAAGCCGCAGACAATCGTCATCAGCGGCACACAAATCCTGCGTTTTCAAGACAATGTCTGCAAAGTCATCCAGCAATACCATGCCCGATTTTTGAATCGCCGAGCGCAGGGCAGGGCTGACGCGGGAGTTATCCTCAGGTTTAGGATGCAACTGACGGTTGACGGCCTGCACCAGGGCGGTGGCTTTGGTCACCGTCTCTGACTCTGGCAGCGGCAATGGCGGGGCGTCATTCCAGATAATCTGCGAACAGTCGAACGGCGTAAACGGAGAACTCTGACGGGTCGTCCAGTTAGCGGATGTTGGAATACTACACATGCCCGTACTGTGGATACGAAGCGAGTCCCCAACGCGCAGCCCGGCGGACTCGAGCTCACTGACTTTGGTGGCTTCGATGGTTTGTGCGCCTTTAATCCAGGAAAGCGTAAACTTGATAGGCATGTCCAACGGCACCCAGACCAATAGCATGACCAGTACTGCCAGCGCACCCATAGAAATAACGGCACTTCGTACCCAATGCTGCAACGGGAAATGAGTGACTTCATCATGAAGTGACAGGAAGCGCCCCTGGCGGACAACGTGGCGATCGAGATAAATATCAATGTCGCTTTGCTGGCCCAGATCCTGTGCGATATAAGGCTGCCAGTGTCGGGGATAAATTAAATCAATAATCCCAAGCGAGATGTTATTGATTTGCTCCTGATTATTCTCGCCGAACAGGCCCCAGCGTTTTGGCGTGCCACGCAGGCAGTGAATTTCCCGGAGTGCGTTTTTTGCAGGTGGGGCGAATAACCCCCAGAGCCCGGCGGCTAAAAGAAGGATCCCGCCCCCCGCAAGCCAAAGGACAAAGACCTCCGGCGTCACCAGACAGAAAAAGAACAGCAAGAAGGCAGCGGCAATGAGTAATGCTTCCCGGAGGCCATCGGGCCGGCTAAGCGCATACTCCTGGGGCGTTTCGTGGCGTATGTTGAGCAGCTCAATCTGCTCTGTCTCTTCGCCGCGAATAGCAGAATGCGTCGCTGAAACCTGTTCTGGCATCAGCGTTTGTTCGTCGTAGCGCGATTCACTCAGATTGTGACCATTGAGTGAAATAACCAGCGGTAGGGTGTCAGTGCGGATCAGCTCAACGCTGTTTTCATCCGTGATGTACTGCTCCCAGAACGGAGGTAAATGGACTTCAACAGAATCGAGGTAATAGCGCCATTTGTTAGGCGCATCCGTCGTAATGCCGTAGCGGGTAATAGCCTGGGTCAGATGAATAACGGTGTTGCTTTGCGCATTAAGGGCCAGTGAGACGGGAGCCGTTGTCGCACCTGTTGGGCCAGGCACCTGGCGGCTACGGGAAAGCGCATCCAGATAGCTTTCAACCGCACTGCGCTCTTCTGGTTTCAATTTACGGGTCGTCGCACCTGCAAAAGCCTGAAGGTGTGGTAAACGATATCGCCTCTGCGATCTCATTCGGTATACCCACCCGGCGACGAGTGCGCAGGCCAGCATAGCAGCGAAAAAAATCAAAATGGTGCTCATGCTTTTCCCATCTTACTTGTAGTAGCAGGTGTAGTCAGTTGCACCTTTTCCCATGGATATTATCAGCATAATCAAATAGTTGGCAGGCAAAAATATGTTCTTACTCTTTTCGTGCCTCGCAGCCTTGGAAAGGGTAGCAAAGCAGGCCTAAGGCGAATATCAGCAAATTCTTAGTTTAATTTCAACCTCTTGACTTTTAGGTTTATTTGGGAAAGGGCTGAAAGGAGGTTGCGAAAATGTAAATGAGGGGCAAATGACATTGCCCAAACGCGGTTCTGTGTCGCACAATAATGTCAGTATTCTCTGGAAAGACCGATAATAATGAGCGAATCATTGCAAAAACCCACCATTCTTAACGTAGAGACCGTTGCCTCTTCACGACTGTTTAACGTTGAAAGCGTGGATCTGGAATTCAGTAATGGTGTACGTCGCGTTTATGAACGTATGCGTCCGTCCAACCGCGAAGCAGTGATGATCGTGCCGATTGTTGACGATCACATTATCCTTATTCGCGAATACGCCGTGGGCACTGAATCCTATGAACTTGGGTTTTCAAAAGGGTTAATTGATCCTGGTGAAAACATGTATGAAGCAGCAAATCGGGAACTGAAGGAAGAGGTCGGCTTTGGGGCAAGGGAACTGACGTTTCTGAAAAAACTCAGCATGGCACCCTCTTACTTTTCCAGCAAAATGAATATCCTGCTGGCCGAAGATCTTTACCCTGAATCATTGCCGGGAGATGAACCGGAACCGTTGCCTCAGGTTCGCTGGCCGCTGGCACATTTAATGGATCTGCTGGAAGAACCGGACTTCAACGAAGCCCGTAACGTCAGTGCGCTGTTTCTGCTCAGAGAGTGGTTGAAAGGGCAAGGACGGTTATAAAAAAAGGCGCTTTCGCGCCTTTTTTGTCAGAACAGTTCGTGTGTTTCACCATTATCAATGATGGTGGTTCCCACTTCATGAACGGCTTGTTGGGTCGGTTGAGTGCCTTCAATAAAGTACTCTTGTCGACTGCTGCCTCCGCTGGCCAGTTGCCCGGTACCGCGATCGATATTCACCGTCACGATGCCCGGTGGGGGCGTCAGCGGTTCTTCTGGCACGCCGCTCAGGACGGCTTGCATATAAGCGTCCCATGCCGGTTGTGCACTCTTGGCGCCACCTTCATAACCCGAAATCTGATCTTTAATCGCCCCGGATGCCGTGGTACGACCCAGATCACGGCGATGATCGTCAAAACCGATCCATACCGAAGTCACAACACCCGGACCATAACCCGAGAACCAGGCGTCTTTCGAGCTGTTTGTGGTGCCCGTTTTACCGCCGATATCGTTACGTTTCAGATCGCGCCCGGCGCGCCAGCCCGTCCCCTGCCAGCCCGGTTCGCCAAAGACGTTACTGTTCAGGGCGCTTTTGATTAAGAAAGCCAATGGCGTGTTAATGACATGAGGTGCATACTCCTGGCCACCGCTTCTGGCAACCAAATCCTGATTCGCCTGTTCCAACTGCGGCATAGGCACACCCGAATTAGGCTGCTCCTGAGAGGTTGCGACGTTTTCCATGTCTTTATTTTCGAGTACGTTTGACTTCGGCGTATCACCATAAATCACCGGAATATCGCAATCGGCACAGGCAATTTTCGGTTTAGCTTCAAACAGCACACCGCCCTGGTCATTTTCGATTTTGGTAATGAAGTAAGGGTCAACGAGGAAGCCGCCGTTCGCCATCACGGCGTAGCCGCGGGCAACCTGCATAGGGGTGAAGGATGCGGAACCCAGTGCCAGCGACTCGGTATGAACGATGTTTTGTGCCGGGAAGCCGAAACGTTGCAGATATTCTGCGGCATAGTCGACACCCATGGCGCGCATGGCACGTACCATCACCACGTTTTTCGACTGCCCTAGTCCCTGACGCAGACGAATTGGCCCGGAATATTCATCAGGTGAGTTCTTTGGACGCCAGTCTGAACCTGCACCCGCATCCCAACGAGAAATAGGCACGTCGTTGAGGATGCTGGCCAGCGTCAGGCCTTTGTCCATTGCTGCGGTATAGAGGAACGGCTTGATGTTTGAGCCAACCTGACGCAACGCCTGGGTGGCGCGGTTAAATTTGCTCTGGTTGAAATCAAAACCGCCGACCAGGGCAAGCACTGCGCCATCACGTGGGTTGATTGAGACCAGCGCTGAGTTGACGTCCGGCACCTGTGCCAACCACCAGCCCTCATTCACCGGGCGCACCCATATTTGTTGGCCCGTCTGCACAACATCCGTGACTTTGCGCGGTGTTGGCCCTTGCTGGGTATCGGAACGATACGGTCGTGCCCAGCGTACGCCCTCCATATGCAGCGAAACAGAGGTGCCATCTGCCAGCGTGGCCATCGCTTCCTGCGGATTCGCTGCGGTAACGACTGCGGGTTCAAGAGGACCATAAGAAGGCAACGCTTTCAGGGAGTCAGCGATCTTTTTACTGTCCCAGGCGGCTTCACCGGGTTTCCACAGCACATTAGACGGACCACGATAGCCGTGGCGCATGTCGTAATCCATTACGTTATTCCGTACGGCGTCCTGCGCAGACTGCTGCACTTTACGGGTAATGGTGGTGTAAACACGGTAGCCATCTTCGTAGGCTTTCTCGCCATAGCGCGCCATCATTTCCTGACGCACCATTTCAGAGAGATAAGGGGCAGAGAAGGCGATTTCTGGCGCATGGTAATCGGCTTCGATAGCTTCAGCACGGGCCTCTGCGTATTGCGTCTGCGTGATATAGCCCTCACTGACCATACGCGACAGCACCACGTTGCGTCGCGATGTGGCGCGATCCAGGGAGTAAAGCGGGTTGAACGTTGAAGGGGCTTTGGGCAGACCCGCAATCACCGCCATCTCACTCAGCGTGAGCTGATCGGCGTTTTTACCGAAGTAGACCTGCGCGGCTGCGCCTACGCCATATGCGCGATAACCGAGGTAAATCTTGTTGAGATACAGCTCAAGGATCTCGTCTTTTGTCAGCAGCTGTTCAATACGGATCGCCAGAAAGACTTCTTTGATCTTACGCATCAGGGTGCGTTCAGGACTCAGGAAGAAATTTCGCGCCAGCTGCTGCGTAATGGTACTTGCGCCCTGAGATGCGTGACCGGAAAACAGCGCAACGCTGGCGGCACGGAAAATCCCCACGGGGTCAACGCCATGATGCTCGTAAAAACGGCTGTCTTCGGTGGCAATAAACGCTTTCACCATGACGGGTGGAATTTGACTTAAGGTCAATGGAATGCGTCGTTTTTCCCCGTATTGCGCAATCAGTTCGCCATCGGCGCTGTAGACCTGCATCGGGATTTGCAGTCGCACGTCTTTGAGCGTGGCGACATCAGGTAGCTGCGGTTCAATATATTTGTATAAGCCATAAATCGAACCTGCTCCCAGCAGAATGCAACAGACTGCAAGGATGAATAAATACTTTACGAACTTCACCGAAGGATTCCCATTTAGTTTCATTTGGGCAGTTTATAAACAACCGCGCGGTAGTATAAATGCAAGCCTGATGCATTGATAGAGCAGTTATCTTTCCCGACGATAAGGAGATCGTAATTTATGGCATTCGGGCTTTGGCAGATTGGGCTGCATATTCAGCAAGATAGCGTGGTTAGCGTTGCGCTGACCCACGGGCGATCGGGCTGGGCGCTGCGGCGCTGGTGGCAGATGCCGCTTCCTTGCGGAACGGTAGAAAATGGGCAGCTTCGATTGCCGCAGCACCTGCTTACGGTGCTGGCACCCTGGCGGCAGTCACTCCCGCAACGGCACCGCGTACGGTTAGCTTTTCCTGCTGCGCGAACCCTGCAAAAACAGGTGCCGCGACCGGCAATGAAATTGCGAGAGAAAGCCCTGACGCAATGGCTTTCTCACAACGTGGCCCGTGAACTGGAAATGGCGGCAACAGACCTGCGTTTTGATTATGTCGAAGACACGCTGGCACCTGCCTATAGCGTGACTGCGGCGCAGCATAAAGAAGTGGCTGAACTACTGAGCCTGGCAAAATCTCTGCGTTTAAACGTTGCGGCTGTGACGCCGGATGCCTGTGCGCTGCAACCGCTCATTCCTTTCCTTAATCCTCCCGCTCGCTGCCTGATCTGGCGGGATAGCACGCAGTGGCTATGGGCAACACGAGAGGCATGGGGGCGACAGCCCGGTGATGAAAAGCTCTCTATTTCAAATCTGGCTGCGCGCCTCGGGTTATCTGAGGTCGACGTTGCCCAGTGTTCTGATGAGCAATGCGATTTTGATCCCTGGCACGCCGTTGCACAACGTCATCCCCCCTTACCGGTTGCAGGTGCGGGTTTTGCCGTTGCCATTGGTCTGGCGTTAGGGAGTGTTCTGTGAGCAGGCACGTGGTAAACCTCATCCCATGGCGGGAGCAGCGCCGCTATCACTGTCGCCGCTTCTGGCTACTGTTTTTTGTGCTCGCGCTCATGGGTATTTCGCTGGTGACGATGGGGTGGCAGGCCAGTGCCAGTCTCAGGCGTCAGGACGCTTCGCTATGGTTGCAATCAGATGCAGATGTCCTGAGCCGGATCGCCTCTCGCGAACCCCTCTTCCAGGCAAAGCATGCGCAGTGGTTGAAACAGCAGGCCAGCGCCCGGCAGCGGCAAATCACACGGTTGTGGCATCAGCGGTTAGGGGCGCTTGCCGAGCAGATGCCTGAGAGTGCCTGGCTGACAACGCTGCATTTTCATGAGGGCAAGCTTGAGCTGGCGGGCGCGACCCGCTCTTTCGCGGCACTCAGTCAGCTTGAGCAGGCCCTGAGCACAACTCAGGGGTTTCGCTTACAGCCAACGGGTGCCACTGAACGTGATGCACAGGGTCACTGGCATTTCCGTTATCAGCTTGAAAAGGAGACGGAAGATGCCCCGTGACCTTGAGTTTTGGTATGGCCTTTCGCCCCGGTTACGTGCGCTGACGGCCAGTCTCCTGGTGCTACTGGCACTGGCGTTCTGCTGGTGCATGGTGATTCGCCCCATCGAAGCCGAACAGTTTTCATTAGAGGCTCAGCGACAGGCCCAGCAACAAACGAGGCAGCTTCGCTGGAAGACGCTGATGAATCTCAGACCGCCTGACGTGTCAGCAAGCGAAGAGAAGGTCACTGCCTTCACCCCTTTGTCGTTTCAGTCTTTGGGAAGAGAGTTGATTCGCTGGCAACCCACCGCCGGGGGAGGAGAAATGGTACTGGCGTCCAAATGGGAGGCAGTGCCACCGACTTTTTTGCACCTCGCAGAGCGCAACATGCTGGCCGTTGGATTTACCGTGGCGATGAAAGAGAACGCGCTACATTTCACGTTACTACTGGAGCGGGGGGAGGGTGGCTAAACGTATTGCACTCACTTGTCTGCTGGTCTTGCCGTTGCTGACCGGTATGCGTGACCCTTTTCGTCCTCTACCCGATCGCTGCCAGTTCGCCCTGTTGGGTGCATGGCGTCTGCAAGGGGTGGTGATGGTGGATGAGAACCCCGTTGGGATCGCGCAGGATCCCGCTGGTCGCTGGCGGCGCTTGCGTGAGCAAGAGACGCTGCTCGCTGGCTGGAAAATTGTGCGTATTAATAAAGAAGAGGTGGCACTGGAGAACGGGCACGGATGTAACACCGCAAGCTGGCGCATGAATCGAGAAGGAACTCAGGATGATAAAACGCGTAACGGCAATACTCTGCCTTTGCCTGGCGACGACCAATCTCAGCGCGAAGGCAAAAGAGAAAAATAAGGAACAGGAAAAACCACCCCGACTGGTTACCCTGATGGTGGATGACGTCCCGGTCAGGCAGGTGCTTCAGGCGCTGGCAGAACAGGAGAAACACAATCTGGTTATCTCGAAGGACGTGGATGGCACCCTGTCGCTCCATCTGGTGGACGTGCCCTGGAAGCAGGCGCTGCAGACGGTCATTTCAAGCACGGGTTTAACGATGCGCACTGAAGGCAATATTTTGCATGTGCACTCGGCGGCATGGCAGCAACAGCAGCGGGATGCACGCGACGCGGCGCTGGAAAAACAAAAGCAAAATCTGCCGCTGGAAGAGCGTAGTCTCACATTGCGTTACGCCGATGCCGAGGAGCTGGCGAAAGCTGGCGGGAAATTGCTCAGCCCCAAAGGGGCAGTGACCGTGGATAAGCGACTGAATCGCCTGCTGTTACGCGACAATAAAGCAGCACTCAATGCATTAGAAAAATGGGTTGTGCAGATGGACCTGCCCATTGAGCAGGTTGAGCTGGCGGCCCATATCGTCACTATTAATGAAAAAAGTCTGCGGGAACTGGGGGTGAAATGGGGGCTGGGTGAGGCAACAAAACCCGGTAAACGTGGGCAGGTATCAACACTGTCTGCTGATTTGTCGGTAGAAAGTGCCACTACCCGGGTGGGTTTTAACATTGGCAGTATCAATGGGCGCTTACTGGACCTCGAACTCTCTGCCCTTGAGCAAAAACAGCAACTGGAGATCATCGCCAGTCCGCGCCTGCTCACGTCCCACATGCAGCCTGCCAGTATTAAACAGGGCAGTGAAATTCCCTATCAAGTCTCCAGCGGCGAAAGCGGCGCTACGTCAGTAGAATTTAAAGAGGCGGTGCTCGGGATGGAAGTGACCCCAACGGTTCTGCCGGAAGGGCGAGTGCGTTTAAAACTGCGTATCACCCAGAATGTCCCCGGTCAGGTTCTCCAGCAGGCAGACGGTGAAGTTCTGGCGATTGATAAGCAAGAGATAGAAACCCTGGTGGAGATTAAGAGTGGTGAGACGCTGGCGCTGGGCGGCATCTTCTCGCAAAAGAATAAGGCAGCAAGCGACAGTATGCCCGTTCTCGGTCGCATTCCCTGGGTAGGGCAGCTCTTCCGCCATGACGGGAAAGATAATGAACGCCGTGAACTGGTGGTCTTTATTACGCCGCGTTTAGTGCCTGTTCATTGATTGATACCTTTTCTCTGCCGCTTTTTGGGCTGAACTCGATACAGGTGTTTGACGTGAGAGATGATTTAGCTTACAAGGAGTACCGATTTGAGTGTCAGCGAATGCCAACTACCATAAATGATGTCTACGGGTAGTTAGTGATTTATTCAGTTGCCAAACCAGTCATAGTACTGAGATAATTTTTGGTCTGACTCTCGAACTTACGTATATGAGGTTTCAGTTCATGTCCTGCTCCGCAAGGTAACAACGAAGCAGGTTTATCATCAACGAATAGTCTTAGTAGTACCGAAAAAATGGCAGAGAAACGCAATATCTTTCTGGTTGGGCCTATGGGTGCCGGCAAAAGCACTATTGGGCGTCAGTTAGCTCAACAACTCAATATGGAATT
>Ga0105244_10002067_pt1 | contig 15453 bp, 9 predicted proteins | sample KBSM44metaG_FD_80423 | JGI IMG/M metagenome (GOLD analysis project Ga0105244, IMG submission 80423) | Miscanthus rhizosphere microbial communities from Kellogg Biological Station, Michigan, USA - KBS M4-4 metaG | ecosystem: Host-associated > Plants > Roots > Rhizosphere > Soil | place: Michigan... | reverse complement strand
TTCTTGGTCGGGGCGAGAGGATTCGAACCTCCGGTCTCTACGTCCCGAACGCGCTTTTCGCTACTATTAGCGTACCCAAGGTTGCGTAACTCATTATCAATCAAATACTTACTAGTATAGAGTTTTCCGCTGTGGAAAGGGAAGTCAGTGGCAAAAAACGAAAATTGCCACTGTTTTGCCACTGATTTTTGAACTGCTACCACTATTATCGATCTGCCATTTGGAGTCCGCTAAACGTCTCCAACGGATATGGAGCTAGCCTTCGGTCGAAGGTGATCCAGGGGTCGCGGTCGCAGCCTGAAGGGCTACGGCTGGCAGATGGGCGGTTAGCGGGCTGCTTCGTTGGTGGTCTCGGATACATGAAGGTGCGTCATCGTTTGCCAGCGAGGCTAGCGCCGCTTGCGCTTGGACGCGCGCGCTTTCTCTTTACGTAGCGCGGCCTTTTCAAGCTTGACGTGCTGATTCCATTCCTGCGCCGCGCGAGCTGCAGCGGCGTAAATTCCAGGGCTGAACTTCATGCTGGAAAACATGTCGAGCAAAATCGGTGACGGTTCGGCACCGTGTTTCAGCATGTAGGGTATTTGCCGCGCGAAGATCAGAGAGAAGAGTCCGGCGCAGAATATGCTGATCTGGTACCACAGTGCTTCATACTCAGGCATCGATTTCGACTGTACATTTAGCAAAATCAGAATCGTAATGGCATACAACCCCGCAAACAGAATGCACAGCGTAGCACGTACGCGCAACGGAAGCTTGTGACCGGCTACCTTGATTGCTGCGCATTCGCGAATGGCAGAGATCGCATACAGAAAGAACGGCAAGCCAAGCAAGGCCAGATCGAGGCTGTACCAGCTATATCGGTCGGACGACCGCAAATTCAACAGAACCAGTGTTAGTCCGGTGAAGCCACATACATAAAGGTCCGTTTTGTTTTCAGCATAAAACTTTTTCCAGTACGGTGAACTGCGTCCTGTCATTGCAGCCGAAAAATCGCACAGGTATAGCGTTGCCGCGCCCCACATCACCGAACCGAAGCCTAATTTGTATGTGGCTTGGAGCAAACCGCTCGAAGGCAGGAAGAGACCCCATATCGTGCCGATTAGGCAAGCTGAAATAACCAAGTACTTCGCAACGCCAAATGGGAGTATCAAGTCGCGTAGATTAGACACGGCGGCGTGCGAGGCTATAAATGGCCAAAGCATACACAGAACGACGGCCGAAATCACGCCCATCACCGCGCTAACAAACACCAGATTGGCCAACATAGTTTGCGTGCTAAGTCCTTGGTGCCTAGCCAAGCTGGCGATGAATGCAGCGCCATGACCGATGTCCCACTGAATGTACGTTCCGGCCGCTACCGCAAGCACTGCGCCTGCGAGTAATACCAGCATGAATTGGAACGCAAATTTCTTTCGCATAGTCGGCAGATCGGCAGACCAGCATGCGATCAGCGCCAACACGGTGGAGCAGACCAAGCCTGCTGCAAGTCCAAGCAATGAACCGAATAGCGCGGTAAATTCCCATGTTGTCGAATTGTTTGCGCTGGCTGCAAAGCCGCTTGAGATAAGCCAGCATAAGAGCGCCAGCAGACCGAAGGAGAAGGTGCTCACGGCGGTGCCGAAAGCTACGCAGAGTGCCGCTGTACCTATTGTTGGGAAAAATGGTTTCATCGACTCTTTGGATGGTCACAAAAAAAATGGCGTGATAATTGGTGAATTTTTCGGTTTGACAAGATGTTATTCTGAACGACACGTTTAAGTGCAGTCAACGTACCCTAAACAACCTCTCGTTAATGAATAGCCATGTCTAAGTCACTTTCGGAATACAAGCGCTTCTTGGTCAAAAGCCAGGCTGGGTTTTCGGAATACGAGAAGAAGCTGGCAAGGCTCGTGCTGGACAACTTCGCTGCCGTCGAAGCGTGCGGAACAGCTGGGGGCAGGCGAGGGAAATTAATTGCGAAGCTGATAGTGGACAAGGGAGACGCCGCTTCGGGCGACTTGGATTTCGAGGCAGATGCTGCGCCCGAAGACGCTGGGAAAATCATCCGGCTTTCCAGTATCAAAGTACAGAATTTCAGAGGCTTCTCCGTTGAGCATACGTTGGAGTTTAAAAATCTCTACACATTTGTTTATGGGCCGAACGGTACCGGGAAATCCAGTCTTTGCGAGGCATTGGAATACGGACTTCTCGGATCGATCAATGAAGCTGATGCGAAAAGGATTGACGTCGCTACCTATATCCGCAATTCGATAACTCGGAAATCTGACTTGCCTGTTCTGCTTGGCGTGACCGCAGACGGAAAAAAGAACGTTCAGGTCAAGGCCGATCCGAAGAACTATGAATTTTGCTTCATCGAGAAGAACCGGATCGATGGGTTTGCGCGCGTGGCGGCGAACACCGCTTCGACGCAACAGGCAAGGCTAGCTGCCCTTTTCGGACTAGATGAGTTCAATGGATTCGCTACTCAGTTTAACGACCACTTCGAAAACTATATCGATGTTGCCGGCCAGAAGTCTAAGGAACTGGCGGACAAGGAAAAGCAGATCGCGGGGCAGAAGGCGATCTTACTGCAGGTGCCGGAAAAAGATAAAGAGGTCAAGGGAAGGCAAGACGCTGTTTTAGCGAAATACCCTGCGCATAAAACCCTCGACGAACTTCGCGAGTGGGTGGCAGGTCCAGACGGGAATAGTGGAACGGTAAAGGCGAATCATGTGGAGATAGCCCGGCTAAACGGGCTGAAGCCCATCCCCGATCCTAGTGTCGACGCAATTTCTGCGGAAGTAACGCGGCTCTCCGGCTTGATTGAAGAGAGGAGGGCCACGCGATTGGCTCTGGCGGCATACAAGGATCAGCTTTCCCTTGGTGAATTGTATTCGGCCATTCTCAAAAACCAGGAGAAGACGGGTGATAAGTGTCCAGCGTGTGAATCTGCTCTTTATGTTGATGGAAAACTTGTGGTGCCTGTTGATCCCTACAGGAACGCGGCAGAAAAGCTGAAGCAATTTGAGGGCGCTATTAAACAAGAGGCTCGTATCAACGAAATCACTGGGCTGCTTAACGAACGCTGGCCAAGATTAGCATCAAAGGTAGAGGGCTTAGCGTCTTCGGCGAATGTGATTGCGTTCGCAAAGATTCCTGAAATTGAAACGCTCAAGGCCGCCAGCGAAAGTGTGATTAACTCGAAGACTCTGGAAGAGGCCTTGGCTCTGCTGGCGCGACAGGCTGCGCTATTGGATGAGTTTAAGGCCGCGGTCGTGGCATTTAATACCGCAGTTGGGAAAGCGAAGGCAGAAGCGACGAAGCTAGAAGCCCTGAACGCTGAATTGTCGAAGGTGTTAATTGAGATTGTTTCGATTCGGACTACGGTCGACCTGAATGCCAACAACGCGAGGGCCGCAGCCGTGGCAATCGAAAAATTCAAGGAGGATAACGACGTACTCATTAAGCTTGTAGAGGCCGAGAAACCTATAGTCACGCGTAATGGTAAGTATCTGGCGGCCTATGAGAGTTTTCGCGAAAAGCTAATGAAGTACAACGTGAATCTGCCGCTAGCGCTGGCAGCAGACCTTAATGAAAAGACGCTCAAGTTCTACAACGCGATCAATAAGCATGACCATGTTTCAGATCGCTTGAAATCGCTTGCGCTGCCTATTGCGACTGGGCAGAAGATAGAGATCGAGTTCATGGGCGGCCAGAAATGCGACGCTCTCCAAGTGCTGAGCGAAGGGCACATCCGGTGCTTGGGACTCGCCATCTTACTCTCAAAGATCGTCCGGGATGACCTCCCATTCCTGATCTTTGATGACGTCGTGAATTCGATAGACGACGAGCATCGGGGCGGTATAGTGGACCTCATACTCGGGGACGACGAGATCCGGAAGCGGCAACTAATAATCACGACTCACGGAGAGGATTTCGTGAAGCGGTTGGAAAACGCCATTCCAAAGGCCGCCTACAAAGTGACCGTCTGCAGGATCGATTTCCTCGTACCCATCGATTCGAAGCAGATCGTCGTTAAACTGGATTCGCCGAGGCATTATCTCGAACTAGCGGAGCGCGGGCTCCAGGATGGACGGATTCGTGACTGCCTGAGCTATCTCCGCAAGTCGCTTGAGGAGGTTTTGAACAGGCTGTGGAAGAAGATCGGGAACAAGGATTTCTCCGCGCAGATCCAGGTCGGACTCCGGACTCCAGGCGGATCACCGGACTTGATGGCGCTTGCCGGAGGCCTCCTGAAGTTCCTCGAGAAGAAGGACGTTACCGTATTCAAGGGAGTCATCCCGGAGCTTGTTGCGATCATCGGCAAGAAGGATACGCATGCCGTCGAATGGAACTACCTGAACAAGGGAACCCACGAGGAGGAGCGTGTCGAGGAATTCGACACGGCACTAGTGAGAGAGATGCTTGCATCCGTCATCGCAATCGAGGCGGCAATCGAGGCGGACGGAACCACTCCTCCGGTACTGGCTGGTCCCGTTTCCCCGATTCCATCAGTGAATCCTCCATAGAGAGCCTTATGCCTACTGCGAAACGTCATCCCAACCTTTCCGTGGTCCTGGCCCGCGACTCGCAGAAGTCCGAGGCGCCCTTCATGTGCCCCAAATGCTGTGCTGAGGTGGTTCTGCACAAGGGGAGCATCAAGGTTCACCATTTCAAGCACAAACCACCGGTCTTCTGCAAACGGGGCGAAGGAGAGTCGGAGCAGCACATGGGAGCAAAACTCGCCATTTATGACGCGCTGAGGAACGAGCCGAACGTCAGCGGTCTCGAACTGGAAAAGGATTTCGGAATTTCGGTGGCGGATGTGTTCGCGTTCATATCCAACGTGCCCGTCGCGCTAGAGATCCAGCGAAGCAACCTCAGCGTCAACGATATTACGCAGCGGACGGAAAACTACCACCAGCTGGGCATCGCCGTACTTTGGATCGCCCTACACCGGCCTGAGCTGGAATCTGAGAAGTATAGCCCCAACGCCTGGGAGAAGTGGTGCCACGCGGCGTATTTCGGCCGGGTCTACTACTGGGCTGGTGGACAGTCCCTTCGTCCCACCCATTTCGATGCACTCACCTTACACGTTGCATCGACCGAGTGGTACGAATCGGGTGGTGAGCACAGAAGCGCTGGTGGCTACGACCGGGTGTCGAAGCGCTATAGGCGGCCAAACCATGGCGCGGTAGTGACCATTTCCCAGTCGTTCCGCGCCACTAACAAGGATGCCTTCGCAAAAGGCACGGTATCGGTACCGGCCTGCCGTCTTTTTGTGGACGGACAGGGTACGTGGTGGAAGAAATAGGCAGAAGAGGATAACCAGCGCCACTGATTTGCCATTGATCGGCGGCCTGCAAACGAAAACAGCGGGTCGTGTATCCCGCTGTCTTTTCTAAGGAATTCTTGGTCGGGGCGAGAGGATTCGAACCTCCGATCTCTACGTCCCGAACGTAGCGCTTTACCGGACTAAGCTACGCCCCGACTATGGCTTTTATTACATCAGATTTTTAAACTCTTTTCAACTCGGTACGTTTGACTCGTCGGCGGGGTAGCGGACGCCGATCTGGGCGCGGATGGTGTCGAGCACTTTCATCAGGTCCAGCGTTTCGGCATGCGTCATGCCCGGGCTTTCGAGCAGGCCTGCGCGCAGGCAGCGGCCGGCTTCGATGGCCTCGTGGACGTAGCCGTTGCCGAGGAAAGGCGTAGCAACCGTGCGTGTGACGCCGCTGCTCAGTTTCACCGTCAGCGTTTGCGCCAGGTGGAACATGCCCTCCATGCGCACGCTGCCCAGCGTGCCCGATACCGTCAGCTCGGAAGGCGTGCGTGCACGCAGCGTGCAGCTGTTGATCGACATGGTCCCGCCCTGGTGCCTGATGGTGAAGCCGGTCGTCATGTCGACGCCGGCTTCGCTGAGGATGGCTTGCGCCTGCACCGACTCCGCAGGCCCCAGCAGCGCGCACGCTATCGACAGCGGATAGATACCCAGATCGAGCAGCGCTCCGCCACCGAGTTCGCGCTTGTTGACGCGGTTTTCCGGATCGCTGCTGGCAACGAAGCCAAGGTCCGCATGCACGGAATTGACCACGCCGATTTCACCGGACGCGATGATGCGCTTCACTTCCGCCAGCGCCGGCATGTAGCGTGTCCACATGGCCTCCATCAGGAACAGCTTGCGCTCGCGCGCTTCCGCCACCACTTGCTGCGCTTCGCGCAGATTGATGGTGAACGGTTTTTCGCACAGCACTGCCTTGCCGCCGCGCAGGGCGAGCAGGGTGTTCTCGGCATGCATGGGATGCGGCGTGCCGATGTAGATGATGTCCAGGCCCGGCGCGCTGGCCAGTTCTTCATACGAGCCGTAGACGGCGGGCTGGCCGAAGTCCTGCGCGAAGGCCGCTGCGCTTTCAACGCTGCGCGAGCCAACGGCGGCCAGCACCGCGTCCGGCGTGTCTTTCAATGCGTTGGCGAAGTCGCGCGCGATGCGGCCGGTGCCGAGGATGCCCCAGCGGATAATGTCGCTCATGTGTGTCCTCAGATGTTGGCGTCGATGTTCAGGAAAGCTTTGAGCGCGGCCACCGCCATGGCGTGGTCTTCCGCGCCCGGCAGGCCGCTCACGGTCAGCGTGCCGATGCGGCCTTTGCCTTTGACGACCAGCGGGAAGGAGCCGCCGTGTGCCGCGAACTCTTTCATGTCCAGGCCCGGCAGCGCGTCGTAGTCGCCGCCGGCGTTCTTCACTTCGGTGTGGGTGTAGAACGAGCTGTGGCCGGTGCGGTTGACCAGGTTGCTCTTGCGGCGGATCCAGTTGGCGTTGTCGGCGTTGGTGCCCGGCATGCCGTGGTAGAACAGCATGGTGCCGTCCTGCGTGATGTTGACCGCCACTGATTTGCCGGCGGCGCGCGCCAGCTCAACCACTTTCAGGCCCAGCGCCAGTGCGGTGTCGTTGTTGAAGCTGTCGAATTGCAGCACTTCTTCCTGGTGGATCAGCGTGGACAGTTCTACTTTTTGTTCCATTGATGCTCCTGCGGTGAGTTGATCAAGCGCGGCCGAGACGTACACCAGCGGCGCGTTCCAGTTGATGGCGATTTCGTTGCTGGCGTAGCTGCACACGTGGTCGAGGTACGCGGTGGCGGGCAGCTTGGCCGGGTAGGCGACCGGGCAGTCTTTTTTGTCTTGCTGGCCGGGCTGCGGACCGCCGACCAGGAAGCCCGGCACTGGCGCCGCCACTTTGTCCGCCTCCGATGGGCGGTGATGCGGATGCATGGCCGGCCGCGCGCCGAAGCCGGTGACGAAGGAGTAGCCGGTGGCGTTCCGGCCCAGCACATAGTCCAGGCTCGACTGTGCCGCGTTCAGGTATTCCACCTTGCCGTTCAGGCGATAGCCCTGCAGCAGCATCATGGCCTGGTTCAGCGCCCCGGCGTTGCTGCCCCAGACGAAATCCTGCTCTTGCAGGGGCACGCGGTAGGCCGAGTTGCGCCAGCCCGCCGCCAGGCTCGCGGCCAGGCCGTCGATGCGGCTTTCGATCAGCTTGCGGTCGGCCGCCGGCGTCAGGTGCGCGCGGTGCTGCGCCAGCGAGATCCACGCCAGCCCGCCGACGTCGCCCCATGAGGGCGTGGTCGCCGCCAGCTGGTCCGCTTTGATGGCGCGGTAGTAGCTGTCCTTGCCGGTGCCGATGTACAGCTCCGCCGCCGCCCATGCGAATTCGTCGCCGAGATGGGCGTCGCCATATTCGCCGGTCTGGATATCCGCCGGGTTTTTGAACACCATCGCCGGATTGGCTTGCGCCCAGTTCCACGCCGCTTCCGCCGCCTTCATCATGCGCGCCGACAGGCCGGGGCGCTGCTGCTCGTAGGCCTTGAAGATACGGCTGGCCGTGGCCATGGTGGCCGCGAAGTCGAGTGCGGCGGCGGTGCCTTTCTGCACCACGTAGCGCGGCGCTTGCGCCTGATCCGGCATCACCATGCCGTCAAAGCCTTTATTGGTCAGCTTGTGATACACGCCGCCGTCATTGGGGTCCTGCATGGTCAGCATCCAGTCGAGGTTCCACAGCGCCTCGTTGAGGATGTCCGGCAGGCCGTTGCCCGATTCCGGGATGTTCAGGTTTTGCCTGGCGAAGTATTGCGGGAAGTGCTCGAACGCGGCCAGCAGGGTGTAGGTCGAGATGCCGGAGTTGACGATGTATTTGTTGTAGTCGCCGGCGTCGTACCAGCCTTTGGCGCTGGACAGCACGCTGCCTTCGGGCCGCTGCTTCGAGGCCGCCGATGCGTGCACCAGCACTTTGTCGTCCGGGTGGCCGGCCGGACGCGCGTAGACGCCTGCGTATTGCGACGGCAGGGCGATGCTGGCGCGGTTCAGGTAGTAAGCCTTGATGGCCGCCGCGTTGAGCGCTCGGTAGGCGTCGGCGCGGATCACGAAGCGGTCGGACGCCTGCTGGCCGTCGATCTTGAGGCGGTATTCGCCCGGCGTGCGCAGCGCCGAGAAGTCCGCCAGCCGCACTGTTTCCGCCGACGCTTTCCACACGGCCGGCGCACCGAGCTTGCCGCTGAAGACGGTCTTGCCGGTGTCTGCTGCCACCACCTCGAAGCTGGCGGCCGCGCCATCGGTCACCACGGCCAGCTTTTCCGCCTGCGGCGCGAAACCCAGCTGGTTGAGGCGGATGGCGGCGTGGCCGTCGGCTGCGGCTGCAAGGGCGATCAGGGGCAACAGTGTCGCAAATTTCACTATAAGTCTCCGTTTTAATTAGTTATGAAAGCGTTTTCATCATACATCATGCGCTGCTGGGATAAACTTTGCGCTCACCTTTTACCCAAGGAGTTTTGATGCGTATTCAAACTGGCATGACCATTGCCGCCGCCTGCTTCGCCACCTGCGCCAGCGCCGCGCCATCCCTCGTCGCCGTGCAGTGCGGCCAACTCCTTGATACGCAAGCGGGCAAGCTGCTCGGCGAAACCACGGTGATCATCGACGGCAAGCGCATCACGCAAGTGGTGGCGGGCCGCCAGGCGCCGGCTGGCGCTACGGTCATCGATCTCGCCGGCCAGACCTGCCTGCCAGGCCTGATCGACAGCCACACCCACCTCACCGGCCAGACCAGCCCCACCGGCTACTCCGACCAGTTCCGCTGGAATATCGCCGACTACGCGATCCGCTCCACCAACTACGCGCGCGTGACGCTGCTGGCCGGCTTCACCACGGTGCGCAACCTGGGCGACAACGCCAACGCATCGATCTCGCTGCGCAACGCCATCAACGCTGGCGTGGTGCCTGGCCCGCGCATTTTCACCGCCGGCAAGGCGGTCGGCTCCACCGGCGGCCACGCCGACGACAGCGACGGCTACCGCGCCGACCTGATGGCCGACTATGGCGCCAAGGACGGCATCATCAACAGCGCCGCCGATGCGTGGAAGGCGGTGCGCCAGCACTACAAGGATGGCGCGGATCTGATCAAGATCATGCCGTCCGGCGGTGTGCTCGATGAAAGCAAGAGCGCCGACAATGCGCAGATGACGATCGAGGAAATCAAGGCGGTGGTTGCCGCCGCCAAGGATTACGAAATGACGGTGGCCGCGCACGCGCACGGCGCCGAAGCAATCCGCCGCTCCGTCATCGCCGGCGTCGATTCGATCGAGCACGGCACCTACATGAACGATGAAGACATGAAGCTGATGAAGGAGCACGGCACCTTCTACGTGCCGACCATCATCGCCGGCAAGTACGTCGAAGGCAAAGCCAAGGTGCCGGGCTACTTCCCGCCGCAAGTGGCGGTGAAGGCCGCCGCCATCGGCCCGCTGATCCAGGGCACGGCGGGCCGCGCCTACAAGGCCGGCGTGAAGATCGCCTTCGGCACCGACGCCGCCGTTTATCCGCACGGCGAGAACGCCAAGGAATTCGGCTACATGGTGGAAGCGGGCATGCCGCCGCTGGCCGCCATCCAGGCCGCCACCACGCAAGCGGCCGCGCTGCTCAAGCAGGAGAAAGACCTGGGCAGCATCAGCGCCGGCAAGCTGGCCGATCTGGTGGCCGTGCCGGGCAATCCGCTGGCCGATATCAGCCTGATGACCAAGGTCAGCTTCGTGATGAAGGAGGGCGTGGTGTACAAGCAGGCCGACAAACCGCTGCCGTTCGTCGCCAACGCTGAGGAAGGCATCGCGCCGAAAGACGTGGATTTCGGCCTGTAGTCAGCAGGAACAGCCTGTTTTCAGTAGCACGATACAATCGGCGATCCCGGTTGTATCCGTAGCCACCCATTTGCGAGCCCATGAATATTCAAAAGAGAAATAATGTGCGTGTGACCGGTAACGGCGAAGTCACCATGGTGTTTGCGCACGGCTTTGGCTGCGATCAGAATATGTGGCGCTTGCTGGTGCCGGACTTCGCACCGCGTTTTCGTGTCATCACCTTTGATTTGGTGGGCAGTGGCAATTCCGATCTGTCGGCCTATAGTCAGACGAAATATGGGAGTTTGCAGGGGTACGCGGACGATCTGCTGGAAATTCTGGACCAGTACGCGTCTGGACCGGTGATTTTTGTCGGCCATTCCGTCAGCGCGATGATCGGCCTGCTGGCGACTATTGCTGCACCGGAACGCTTCCTGGCCCAGTTGATGATCGGCCCTTCACCGTGCTATGTGAACGATGGCGATTACGTTGGCGGCTTCGAGCCGGAAGATATCGAGGATTTGCTGGACACGGTGGACAGCAACTATCTCGGCTGGTCCAGCTCGATCGCGCCGGTGATCATGGGCGCGCCCGAGCAGCCTGCGCTCAGTATCGAGCTGACCAACAGCTTTTGCCGTACCGATCCAGAGATTGCCAAGCATTTCGCGCGCGTCACGTTCTTGTCTGATCATCGTGCCGACCTCGGCAAGTCGCAGGTACCGGCCTTGATCATCCAGTGCAGCGACGATGTGATTGCCCCCGTGACGGTGGGCGAGTATATGCACCGGGCGCTGCCGCGCAGCAGCCTGGTAGTCATCGACAATGTCGGCCACTGCCCGCACCTGAGCTCGCCGAGCGCGAGCACTGCGGCCATGGAAGCCTTCCTGGCTTCCATGGAGCGCTAGCGTGGAGCCGCCGCCGTCCACTCTGGATGAACGCCGCCTGTACGAGCACGCTGCGTGCGGCCTGGTGCTGACGGACCAGAAAGGCACGATCCTGCGTTGTAACGCCACCTTCTGTGCCTGGGTGGGGCGGACAGCGGACGAACTGGTCGGCATGCTTCGCATCCAGGATTTGTTCACCATGGGCGGGCGGGTATTTCATCACACGCACATTTTGCCGCTGTTGCAAATGCAGGGTTCGGTGTCGGAAGTGCAGATCGAGTTGCGGCACGCAGACCGCTCCACCTTGCCCGCGTTGATCAATATTTTCCGGCGCAAGGAAGGTGACGTCATCTTTGACGAGCTGGCGGTTTTGATTGCCTCCGACCGGCGCGCGTATGAGCGCGAATTACTGCTGGCGCGCCGTAACGCAGAAGCATCGCTCCAGGCGCTGGCGAAAACCCAGAAGGCGCTGCAGGAGCACCGGGATGAGCTGCGGCGGGCCGATCGGAAGAAGGATGAGTTTCTGGCGACGCTGGCCCACGAGTTGCGCAATCCGTTAGCGCCGATGCGCAATGTGCTGGAAGTGCTCAAGCTGAAAGCGCTGGAAGATCCGCAGCTGATACAGGCGCGTGCCGTGTTCGAGCGCCAGATGCAGCAGATGGCGCACCTGGTGGATGACTTGATGGATGTGTCGCGCATTACGCAGGGCCGGGTCGAGCTGCGGCGCGAGCGCCTCGACATCGCGGTGATGATGGGGCGCGCGGTGGAGGCGTGTGCCGCCTTGATCGACGCCGGCGCGCATCAGCTCCGGCTGACTTTACCGGCGCAGCCGCTGATCGTGGATGCCGACGCCACGCGGCTGACCCAGATCCTGACCAATTTGCTGAACAATGCGGCGAAATACACGCCGGAGGGCGGCTCCATTTGGCTGGAGGCTGAGGAGGACAACGGCCAGGTTGCCGTGCGGGTGCGTGATTCCGGCATCGGTATCCCGGCAGACCATCTGGTCAATGTGTTCAATATGTTTTCGCAGTTGGAGCCTGCACTGGTGCGGTCACAAGGCGGCCTTGGGATTGGCTTGGCGCTGGTGAAAGGATTGGTCGCGTTGCATGGCGGTGTGGTGGAAGTGTTTAGCGAGGGAGCAGGAATGGGCAGTGAATTCGTAGTGCGCCTGCCGTTGGTCGCACCGGACTTGGATGCTGGTGGGGCAGGACCGGCGGCGCCGGAGGCAGAGGCAGCCGTCGCGTTGGCGCCAGGCGACGAGCAGCAGCGGGTATTGGTGGTCGACGACAATCGCGACGCTGCCGATGTGCTGGCCATGGCGCTGGAGCTGCTCGGCTTCACCGTTATGCAGCACTACGACGGCGCATCGGCGTTGGCGGCCGGACCCGGCCTGCTGCCGCACGTCGCGATTCTGGACATTGGCTTGCCCGACATGGATGGCTATGCGGTTGCGCGCGCTATCCGCGAGCAGCCCTGGGGACGCGATGTCCTGCTGGTCGCAGCGACAGGTTGGGGGCAGCAGCGCGACAAGGACGCGGCCGCCACGGCCGGGTTTGATGTGCACATGGTGAAGCCGCTGGATTTTGAGGTGCTCGGTAAAATCATCCGGCAGCGCCGCGATGCAGGGCGGGCCGGCAGCTGACACTTGTGGTTTCTTGCCAACGCCTTGGCAAACTTCTTGCTTTGTTAAAACATTAATATGGTTAATATAAGCAACTAGCCCAATATGAGCAAAAACGCATCATTTTGGGGCGCCAAGGAGAAGACCGCACATGGATATTCGACGCAAACTCATCGCAACCGCAGTCCTGGCAGCATTCAGCGCCCCGTCGTGGGCACAGCAATCTGACGAAATCGAAGTCGTAAAGGTGACTGCGCAAAAGCGCAAGGAGGACCCGGCCAAGGTGGCGATGAGTATCAGCGCCGTGACAGGCGCACAGCTGCAAGCGGAGCATGTGCGTGATATCACCGACCTGACGCGGGTGGTGCCGAATATCTCCTTCACCGCCGCCAGCGGCAATGGCGGCGCCGGGCCGGGCACGTCCAACATCGAAATCCGCGGCATCAGCTCGACGGCCGGTGCGGCCACGGTGGGCATCTACCTGGGCGACACGCCGGTCACCGTGGGCAACGTCTACACCATGGGGAACATCGAGCCGCGCTTCTTCGATATCGACCGGGTAGAAGTGCTGCGCGGTCCGCAGGCCACGCTGTACGGCGCCAGCTCGATGGGCGGCACCATCAAGTTCGTGCCGAACGAGCCGGATCTGAAAGAGCGCGAATTCACCACCTACACCGAAGGCTCCAACACCAAGGGTGGTAGCGCCAACTACGCGGCCAATGTGGTGGCCAACTTCCCGCTCATCCCGAACGAGCTGGCGCTGCGCATCGGCGTGCAGGCGCAGCACACCGGCGGCTTTATCAACCAGGTGGACGGCGACGGCAAAGTCATCGCCAACAACATCAACAAGATCAACGACCAGGAATTCCGCGCCGCGCTGAAATGGAAGCCGACGCGCGACCTGACCATTACGCCATCGGTCTACTACCAGCGCATCGACGCCAAGGATATCGCGGCCTTCAATCTGGAGCTGCCGCTGTACCAGGCGCAGAAGCAGGTGCGCGAGCCGTCGATCGACAAACTGCTGGCGCCCAGCGTTACCATCAACTGGGATCTGGGTCCGTTTGATCTGACCTCGGCCACCAGCTATTTCCAGCGCAAGTTCGACCGCACCCAAAACGGCTCGGCCTACAACAGCTATTCGCTGTCGACCTTCCTGACCTCGACCGCAGACGGCGGCAAGGCGCCGCCGGAACTGATCGAGGCGATTGCCGGCCTGCCTTCGGCGGTGTACCTGAACAACCAGGTGCGGCAGGTGTCGCAGGAATTCCGTCTCGCTTCGCATCCGTATGACGAGAAAGTGTCGCCGTGGACCTGGCTGGCCGGTACCTACTTCTCGCGCCAGCACACCAACGTGATCGAGAACGATCCGATCTTTGGTGTGACCGACACCTTCAAGCAGTTTGGCTTTGACATTGCGGACCCGGACCTGCTGCCGGATGCGCGCCCTGGCCAGTTCCCGAACGATAACTCGTTCGCGGGCGCCTTCCATTACCGCGAAAAGCAGGCTTCCATTTTCGGTGAATTGAACTACTACTTCTCGCCGACTGTGCATGCCACCGTCGGCGCGCGCTACCTGAAGGCCAACACCACGCTGGAACAGCGCAACGGCAATTACCTGGCCGGCGCCGGCAACAACAGCAGCGCCGAGACCTCGTCCAGCGCCTTCACGCCGAAGTACGCGCTGACGTGGGAAGTCAATCCGACCAACACCGTCTACACCAGCGTGGCCAAAGGCTTCCGTCTCGGCGGCGCCAACATCTACGTGCCGCCGACTACTTGCGGTCCTGACCTTGAAGCGAACGGTATCACTGCTGGTCCGCCGTCGTATTCGCCGGACAGTCTGTGGAGCTATGAGCTGGGCAGCAAATCGCGCTTCCTCAACAACCGCCTGTCGATCAACGCGGACGTGTTCTACGTGAAGTGGAAGAACATCCAGCAGGGCGTGTACCTGCCGACCTGCGCCTACACCTACAACGCCAACGCGGGCGATGCCACCACCAAGGGCTTCGAGTTCGATATCAAGGCCAAGCCGCTGCCGGGCCTGACCCTGAGCGCATCGGGCGGTTATGTGAAGGCGGAGCTGTCCAATGACGTCGGCATCGAGAATGGCGTGGTGGGCGCGGTTGCGGGTGCGCAGATCCAGGGCGTGCCGAAATATAACGCGGCGGTCAATGCGACCTACAACTTCTCGGCGTGGGAGCGTCCGGCGTTTGTGTCGGCGGGCATGCAATGGGTGGGTTCCAGCAAAGGCTCGCTCGATCCGGACCAGACCGACCACGATCGCCCGGCCTATCACACCACCGATTTCAGTGCCGGCATGACGTTTGGCTCCTATGCCTTCACGGTATTTGTGAAGAACGCGTTCGATACCGACACCATCATCCAGCACCCGCAGGTGGCGTCCATCGTGCAGGGTTATCGTCTGGCGCCGCGCAGCATCGGTGTGAGCCTGGCGACCAAGTTTTAAGCCATAATGCTGCCTTTGGAATTGTTTGCAAGGGCAGCATTATGAGCGTCACCATCTACCACAATCCTGTTTGCGGCACTTCGCGTAAAACGCTGGAAGCCATCCGCGCTACCGGCGTCGAGCCGGAGATCATCGAGTATGTCAAAACGCCGCCATCGCGCGCCACGCTGCAAGAGCTGATCGCCAAGGCTGGCCTGACCGTGCGCCAGGCCATGCGCAACAAGGGCGACCTGTATGTTGAGTTGAACCTGGCCGATGAATCGCTGTCGGACGAAGCGCTGCTGGATGCAATGATAGCGCATCCCATCCTTATCGAACGCCCGCTGGTGGTGACGG
>Ga0105244_10002061_pt1 | contig 15488 bp, 14 predicted proteins | sample KBSM44metaG_FD_80423 | JGI IMG/M metagenome (GOLD analysis project Ga0105244, IMG submission 80423) | Miscanthus rhizosphere microbial communities from Kellogg Biological Station, Michigan, USA - KBS M4-4 metaG | ecosystem: Host-associated > Plants > Roots > Rhizosphere > Soil | place... | reverse complement strand
TCTTCACTTATCCGCCTTGCACAATGCGGTTGTAGGGTGGATAGGAGTACATCAATTGAGCCGTGTTCAATGATTTTGCAAAAATAAGTTAACCCGCTAATTATAATGCAGTGATGCAAATGGATTTATATATTGTAAATACACGATGGTTAAAATACTTCACATTCGCAGATTTAATAAATTTGTCCTGGCTGTCTAAATAGACAGTATTCCCCCATTCGTTTTATGAGACCTGCATCTAATAAAATCCTATTTTCGTTACGCTGCTCACAAAACTATTATAACTAGTGAAATTTATTTTTGAATAAATCTCAATGGTTTTGTTGTGGCTTATTTATCCTGCTGAGGGATATAGTGTAAAAATAATTTGATATTGCTAATTTTAATAACAGGCACTCGTTCTGTGGCTTGTGTGATGTATTTTCCATGCCTGTTGTTATTCTGGAGTTGCTCTAACTTTGCATTGATTATTTTAATTCAGGAAGAAATATAATGAAGATAAAACTCTTACCCCTTGCTGTGTCCGTAGGACTTTCAGTACTCCCCTCAGTTGTATTTGCAAGTGAGGCTGCGGAGCCTGCATCTAAAAGCGTAGCTTTCACAGATCCACTTTCAGGTATTGATTTCTTTGGCTATTTTCGCTCAGGGATTGCCGGTGGAGAAAGTGGTTCGATGAACGAAGCTGTCGGTGGTAGTTTCCAGAAAAATAAACTAGGTCGTCTTGGTAACGAATTTGATACCTATGCCGAAATTGGCTTTGGTAAAGAGTTATATAATGCAGGTAGCCAATCTGTTTACATACAGACCATGATTAATATGTATGATGGCGACTCTAACAGTAATAATGGGGATAACCCATTTGGCTGGGAGAATCTGAATATGCAGTTCCGTAACTTCATGGGGTTTGATGAAACAACATGGGTCGGTATTCGCCAGTACAATAAATACAGCATCGATGCTAACGATTATTTCTTCTGGAATAAGACAAATGTTGGCGGCGGTATTGAAAAAATGTCGGTAGGGCAAGGGAAATTGTCAATAGCCGCGCTGCATCGTGATATTGAAGAAGATAATTCAATGGGAGCTGATGGCGATCTCGACAGTGTAGATATTGATGATTTAGTCGATTCCAACCAACTGGAATTGATGTATGACAGTCAGCCATTGTGGCGTGGCGCTAGCCTGGCTGTGGGCTATAAGTACCTCAATGCTGATGCCAGTGATGAGCAAATTCAGCATAACAACCATGATTATTCAGATGGTCAGACCGCTATGGTCATGTTGCAGCAGCAGGTCTTTGAGAAGGGTATCAACAATACCGTGGTGCAATATTATGCGGATGGTTCAGCTCTGCAAGGGGTCACCTTTGGCGCCGCTGATACATTGAACGGCACAGTGAAAAGTGGTAACGGATGGGCAATGCGTAACTATGGTGTAATTCCACTGGCTGAAGACTGGGATCTGAGTCATGCCATCAATTATGCAGCTGCCAACGATATTGAGCGGTGGGATGGCAAAAAAGGGGATGGTACAACAGTTTCCGCCAGTGCCAAAGTTACCTATCACTGGTCGGACTATACCCGCACCTATGTTGAGCTAGGTTACTTCGATGATGAGAAAACGGTGGATGGCACAAACTATGAACGTAGTGGTTCGAAGTACACCGTCGCTCAGGCGTTATCCTTCGGTCGAGACAAACCTGAACTACGTCTGTTCGCCAGTTATTTTGATAGCAGCACCGATAACTGGGATGATACTGGAAACGCCTTTGAAAACGGCCATTCCAGCGACACATGGGCGGTTGGTCTGCAGGCTAATGTATTCTGGTAACAAGAATATTTGAACCGCGGGCAACGTAGAAAATTCTGCAGTTGCCCGCAATATCGCGTCATACGCTCATAAATACACTTCAATTAATAGCCTGGTTTGGGATAACTTTACCGATCTTTGCGCCACGCATCGGCCGTCAGCGCTTCGCCAAAGTGGCTGGCAATCAGGCGCTTAGTCAAATCGTGGAGCGGGGAGGCGAGAACATCGGCTGTACTACCGCGTTCCACAACTTCACCCTGGTGTAACACCATCACCTGGTCGCTGATATGTTTCATCATGCCAATGTGCTGAGTCACGTAGATGTAGGCAATTCCCTGTTTTTCCTGCAATTCCAGCATCAGGTTAATGAGCTGCGAACGCATTGACATATCAAGTGACGCCAGCGCTTCATCGGCAATAATGACTTTCGGACGCAAAATTAATGCGCGGGCCAAACCCAAACGCTGCTTTTGCCCTGGGGCGAGCATGTGGGGGTAATAACTGGCGTGGTCGGGTAGCAACCCGACCATTCTGAGAGTCTCGATAATCTGCTTATGGCGCGCTTCCGGCTCAAGGTTAGTATTCAGGCGCAGTGGGAAATCAAGAATCTGCGAAATGCGTTGGCGAGGATTCAGCGAAGTACTGGGATCCTGGAAAATCATACGAATATGCTGGCTACGGTAGGTATAGTCGCCGTAATGCAGCAAATGGTCGTCAATCAACACTTCACCTGTCGTTGGCTCAATCATTCCTGCGAGCATTTTTGCCAGCGTGGATTTACCTGAGCCATTTTCGCCAATGATTGCCAGCGTTTGCTTTTCACGCAAAGTGAAACTCAATGGTTTTACCGCGTCAACGTGCTGACGACGGAACAGGCCAGTTCGGTAACGAAACGTTTTACTTAAATTGCGGACTTCGAGCAGCGTTTCGACCATTACTGACTCTCCATATTCAGCGGGAAGTGGCAGGCATAAAGATGTGTTTTTGCCCCGGTCAGGCGTGGCGTTTCGATACACTCACGTTGTGCATAAGGGCAACGTGGCCCGAGCCGGCAGCCCATCGGCAAGTGTTCCAGTAACGGGATAGCGCCGGGCATGGTATTCAGGCGGCTTTTATGCGGCATTGAGCTGCCAAAGTCAGGGATCGCCCGGATAAGCGCCTGAGTATAAGGGTGATGCGGCGTGGCAATCAGCTCTTCACTGGTTGCGCTTTCCACGGTTTGCCCACAGTACATCACGTTAATTTTATCCGCCCACTGGCTCAACATCTGCAAGTCGTGGCTTATCAGCAAAATCGTCGTGTTGTTGTACTGATTCAAACGTGTCAGTAATTTGAAAATCTGCAATTGCGTGGTGGGTTCCATGGCATTTGTTGGCTCATCGGCAATCAACAAACGCGGCTGGTTTGCCAGCGCAATGGCAATCATGACTTTCTGGCATTCACCGTCCGTCAGTTCGTAGGGATAACTGCGCATCGCATCTTTGTGATCTTTAATCCCGACGCGATGCAACAGTTCGATGGCGCGACGTTTACGCCAGCCAAAACGTTTCCACCAGCGACCCTTAAAGGTCCAGCCTGGGATATTTTGCATCAGCTGGCGACCCACGCGCTCTGAGGGATCAAGGCAAGATTGGGGTTCCTGGAAGATCATCGAAACGTTATGGCCAACCAGACGTCGGCGCTCTCGTCCGCTCAGCCGTAACAAATCAATATCATCAAAACGCATACGGTCTGCCGTGACGCGCCAGTTGTCCTTTGTGACACCGCAAATGGCTTTTGCAATCAGACTCTTGCCCGAGCCTGATTCACCCACCAGGCCGCGAATTTCCCCTTCGTTGAGGGTCATACTGACGCGGTCGACGGCTTTGACCCAACCTTCGGAGGTCATAAACTCGATGGTCAGATTTCGGATATCAAGTAATGGCATTTATTGCACCCCCGCATTTATTGCGCGGCGTAGTCCGTCGCCCAGCAGGTTGACCAGAAGTACACTTACCATGATAGCCCCTCCGGGCAACATGACGGTCCACGGAGCCACATAAATCAGCTCCAGTGCATCACCCAGCATTGCGCCCCATTCCGGCGACGGAAGCTGTGCACCCAAATCGAGAAAACCTAGCGCAGCAATATCCAGAATGGCCATCGACAACGCACGGGTGATTTCTGTAATCAGAATGGCGGCGGTATTAGGCATCACCGCGAACCACAGAATATTAAGCGTTGATGCGCCATCCAGACGAGCGGCAACCACGTAATCTTTTTCCAGCTCGTCATGTACGGCGCTATAGACTGAACGTACCATGCGCGGCAGCAGCGCCAGCCAGACTGCAAACATGGCGTGAATCAGATGTGGGCCGACAAACGCCACCACAATGATTGCCAGCAATAGGGTAGGAATCGACAGCAATGTATCGAGAATGTGGTTCATCACCGCAGAGCGCAGCCCATGAGTAGAACCAGCAAAAACACCCAAAACAATGCCGAATACAGCGGCAGCCAACGTCACAACAAACGCGCCACCGACCGTCGGCGCGGCACCGCTTAATAAACGGCTTAATACATCGCGCCCAAGGTCATCAGTTCCCAGGAAGAACGACACGTCGCCATAGCGTGACCAGGACGGCGGTAACAACTGATAACCGAGGAATTGCTGGTCGATGCCATAAGGTGCAAAAACGCTACCGAATACACACAACAGCACCAGCGCCCCACAGCCATACAGGCCAATCATCGCTGTGGTGTCGCCGTAAAATTTTCGCCAGGTCAGTCGCAGTGTGCTCGGCGGGCGTTTCTCGCGATAGACGCTATCGTAAGGCATACCATTCCTTATGTGTCAGTGGGTTAGCCATAGCACCCAAAATATCGGAGATAACATTCACGATGATAACCAATGAACCGATGACCATCACGCCAGCAGAGATGGCCGTGTAGTCTTGTTGACGGATGGCGTTGATAAGCCAGCGCCCAAGCCCCGGCCAGCTGAACACCACTTCGGTGATCATTGCCAGCGTTAGCATGGTTGAAAATTGTAAGCCGAGGCGGGGGATAACCGGTGGCAGCGCATTGTGTAATACGTGTCGATGCAGGATTGTCAGGCGCGATAATCCGCGAGTGGCGGCCGCTTTAATGTAATTTTGGTCGAATACGTCAATGGTGCTGATGCGCATTAAACGCACCACCTCGGTGGTGGGGGCGACTGCAAGCGTCACGACCGGCAAAATCATATGGCGGATGGCACTCATAATCATCTCGTCACGATATGGCGAGTCCGACAACCAGGCGTCAACTAATGCAAAACCGGTGACAGACTTCACTTCATAGAGTAAATCGAAACGCCCTGAGACTGGCAGCCAGCCTAACGTCAGTGAGAAAAACATCGTCAGTAATAGTGCAAACCAGAATACGGGAATCGAAAAGCCAACCAGAGCCAGCGCACTGATCAGCCTGTCCTGCCATTTGTTGTGCATGATGCCAGCCAGCATCCCCACCGGAATACCGATGAGCAAAGCCAGGCCGAAAGCGAGCAAACAGAGCTCCATCGTCGCCGGGAAAACCAGGCTCAACTGTTCGTTAATCGACTGACCATTAATGCTCGATACGCCAAAGTCCCAGTCCAGAATACTTTCAAACCAGAACACCCACGCGTTCCACAGCGACGCGCCTTGTAATGGTGCGTGCGGGGTAAAGTAGTTGAGGCTAAAGCCAATAAGTGTCAGAAAAAACAGCGTCACCAGCAGCAGCAGCAGGCGGCGCAGGGTATAGATGATCATGGTTTTTTCACCTCAACATTTTCACGGGATACACCCGCAAACGATGCGTTACCAAACGGACTTAGCACCAGGCCTTTAATGTCGTAGCGATAGGCTTGCAGGCGCAGCGATGATGCCAGCGGTAATACCGGCAATTGTTGGGCGAGAATATCCTGCGCTTCACGATAAGCCTCAATACGTGATGCCAGTTCTTGAGAAGACAACGCTTTTTGCAGGACTTCATCAAATTTAGGATCACACCAGCGAGCATAGTTGGTCTGTGAACGAATCGCCGCGCAACTTAGCATTGGGCGGAAAAAGCTATCCGGGTCGTTACTGTCAGTCGCCCAACCTGCCAGCGTGAGATCGTGGTTCATGTCCATCAAACGCGCTTCCTGGAAGCGGCCTTCGACTGGCACGATAATGACTTTCACGCCAATTTGCGCCATATCTGCCTGAATAAGCTCTGCGGTTTTCAACGGACTCGGGTTCCATGCCTGTGAACTGGTTGGCACCCACAAGCGCAATTCCAGATTGTTAAGCCCCAGAGCTTTTAACTGCTGACGAGCTTTGGCGGGATTGTATTCGGTGATTTTGGAATCGCTGTCATAAGCCCATGATGCACGCGGCAAAATAGACGCAGCAGTTTCAGCAGTGCCGTAATAAATAGATTGCATCAGACGCTGGTTATTAATCGCCAGCGCCAGCGCATGGCGCACTTCAGGATTATTCAATGGCGCTTTATTGGTATTGAAAGCCAGATAGGCAATGTTCATGCCTGGACGTAAAGTCAGACGCAAACGCGGGTCATCACGCAATATGGTCAACTGACTGGCGGCAGGATAGGCGAGAACATCACATTCCCCAGTGATCAGTTTAGATAAACGTCCTGTGCCCCCAGAACCCAAGTCCAACACTACCTGCGGCATTAATGGTACACCGCGCCAGAACTTAGGGTGACGAGCCAGGCGAATATATTGTCCGGAACGAAATTCGCTCACCTGGAATGGCCCGGTGCCAACAGGTTCGCGATCCATCATCTCTTTTCGATCGGCTTTGGTCAGTTGCGCTGCGTATTCCGCAGACATGACGGAGGCGTAATGAGTCGCCATGTGCCACAGGAACGACGCATCAGGTTTCTCAAGGCGGAACTCAACGGTATTGTTATCCAGTTTACGGATGCTTTTTACCGCGTCTGGGAACTGGAGGCTGTCAAAATAAGGGTAGTTACCCCCATTGACGTTGTGCCATGGGTGGTCGCGATTAAAAACACGCTGGAAACTGAATACCACATCATCGGCATTGAGTGCGCGAGTAGGTTTAAACCACGGAGTGGTCTGGAACTGCACGTTTGGGCGTAAATGGAAGCGGTAAGTGGCACCGTTATCCAGCACTTCCCAGCTTTCTGCTAACTCGGACACCAGGCGGTAAGTATATGGATCGACATCCAATAATCGGTCATATAACTGTGCGGCAAGGGTGTCGACAGTCAAACCACCGCTCGCCATCTGCGGATTAAAGGTATTGACCTGACCGCTGACACAATAAACAAATCCGCTGTTACGGATATCTGCTGGTTTTTGGACAGGTGTTTCAGCTGGCGGTGCAGCAAAAGCTACGCCACTCAGGCAGTTCACTGCCAGTAACAGGGAAGATACAATTGCGCGCATAAGTTTTTGAGTTTTCACGGGTGATAGCCAAAGTGTATCGTACTCTTGAGGGCTTCCCAAAATATGTCAGGCTATTTTGCTTTTTTTATAATCAATGCCGGTAAAAAAGGCCGGGCGATGTTGTTTTTTACAGCGTTTTGATGGCAAAGCTGCTCCTTATTCAGGTTGAACAACGTCGTGCTTTTTAAGCAGTGCACGTAATTGATGGTAAGTCAGCCCCAGTAAATCGGCGGCCTTGCGCTGGTTATATTTCGCCTGTTGTAAGCTTTTTTCCAGTAACTCCTTTTCCTGCTGATTTTGCCAACCACGCAAATCCATCGGTAATGTGGGTAGTGTTTCATCGTGATACAGCACAGCAACCGACTGCCGCGCAAACGGATCGAGGATCACTTCATCAACGGGCTCATCGCTGGTACCGTGGCGATACATCGAACGCTCTACCACATTTTTTAATTCCCGAATATTGCCAGGCCAGCCGTAATTAAGCAGCGTTTGCTGTGCTTGCTCAGTAAACCCCGGGAATAGGGGAAGCTGTAACTCTCGGCACATTTGAATGGCAAAATGCTCGGCCATTAACATGATATCGGGCTGGCGCTCGCGCAGCGGGGGCAGTTTGACCACATCAAAGGCAAGGCGATCAAGTAAATCGGCGCGGAATTTACCCTCTTCGGCAAGTTTAGGCAGATCAGCATTAGTGGCACAAACCAGCCGTACATTGACTTGCAACGGTTGGCTACCGCCGACACGCTCCAGTTCGCCATACTCCACTACGCGCAGCAATTTTTCCTGCACCATCATCGGCGCGGTCGCCAGTTCATCCAGAAACAACGTGCCGCCATCGGCTCGTTCAAAACGTCCCGGATGGCGTTTTTGCGCGCCGGTAAAAGCGCCAGCTTCATGTCCAAAAAGCTCAGAGTCGAGCAAGTTATCATTCAGCGCGGCGCAGTTAAGTGAAATAAACGGCCCTTGCCAACGACGCGACAGGAAGTGTAGACGGTTAGCAATTAGCTCTTTGCCGGTGCCGCGTTCGCCAATCACTAACACCGGTTTTTCCAGCGGAGCCAGACGGGAGACTTGCTCCAGTACTTCAAGGAAACTGTTTGCCTCGCCGATCAGGTTATCTTTGCTATCTGCCATGATTAAATTAACCAATAGTTAGTGAATTTAACCACTATATACGTTGTGGCTAGCGAGTCAAATTTAATCATTTCTATTAAAATCAATAAAATAAAAAGTTGGCACATCACTTGCAATATTCATTTCGTGCAGGGTGCCAGGCACCTGAAATAATGACTAAAGAGGATTGAATTATGGGTATTTTTTCTCGTTTTGCCGACATCGTGAATGCCAACATCAACTCGCTGCTTGAGAAAGCAGAAGATCCGCAGAAGCTAGTACGCCTGATGATTCAGGAAATGGAAGATACATTGGTTGAAGTGCGTTCCACTTCTGCGCGTGCGCTGGCCGAAAAGAAACAGCTCTCCCGTCGTGTAGAACAAGCGACGGCACAGCAAGCTGAATGGCAGGAAAAAGCGGAACTGGCGCTGCGTAAAGATAAAGAAGATCTGGCGCGTGCGGCATTAATTGAAAAGCAAAAAATGACCGACATGATTGCTACCCTGGAAGATGAAGTAGTACATGTTGATGAAACACTGGCGCGTATGAAAAAAGAGATCGGTGAGCTTGAGAACAAACTCAGCGAAACCCGCGCGCGCCAGCAGGCACTCACACTGCGTCATCAGGCCGCTTCTTCTTCCCGTGATGTTCGTCGCCAGTTAGACAGTGGAAAGATCGACGAAGCAATGGCCCGTTTTGAATCCTTTGAGCGCCGTATTGACCAAATGGAATCAGAAGCGGAAAGCCACAGTTTTGGCAAACAGAAAAACCTCGACTCACAGTTTGCTGAACTGAAAGCTGACGACGAAATCAGCGAACAACTGGCGGCGCTGAAAGCTAAAATGAACAACCAGGATCGTGGGTAATTAACTGACTGCGGCGTCGGGAAACGGCGCCACAGTCAAGGCTGACTTGTAAGGAGTACACATGAGCGCGCTTTTTATTGCCATCCCATTAACGATTTTTGTGTTGTTCGTCGCTCCCATTTGGCTGTGGCTGCACTACAACAACCGTGCCGAAAATGGCGGGCAACTTTCTCAGGGCGAACAACAGCGGTTGGCGCAACTGACTGATGAAGCACGACGTATGGGTGAGCGCATTCAGACGCTGGAACAGATCCTTGATGCTGAACATCCGAACTGGAGAGATAAATAATGGTGAAATCAATTTCCGGTCGCAAACTGTGGCGCATCCCAGAAAAAGGGATGGTGAAAGGGGTGTGCGCGGGTATCGCGCAATACCTTGATGTGCCAGTGAAGCTGGTACGCCTGATTACTGTTTTGGCGATGGTATTTGGCCTGTTCTTCTTTGTTTTGGTGGCCTACATCGCATTGACCTTTATCCTTGACCCAATGCCTGCGGGGGCTTCGCAAGAAAAGCCGCAACCGACCAACCGAGATTTGCTCGACGAAGTCGACGCCCAACTGGCGGCGGGCGAGCAGCGTTTGCGTTCCATGGAACGCTATATAACCTCTGATACCTTCACGTTACGTAGCCGTTTCCGCCAGCTTTAACTCGGTTTCTCCCTCTCCTGTGGGAGAGGGCCGGGGTGAGGGCATATGGCTGACTATTTCCCCCAGGAGGACACATGTCCAAATTCCAGACGGCTGCCAGTAAGGCAAAACCAGGCCTGAAAATTATCGGTAAACTCGTGTTTTTGGTCGCTCTGCGTTATGGCCCTGCGGGCGTCGCGGGATGGGCGATAAAATCCGTAGCACGTCGTCCGTTGAAAATGCTGCTGGTGCTAACACTTGAGCCGATGCTTGCTCGTCTGTTGCGCAAGGTTTCGGCTCGCTTTAATGGTACATCCCCGCTTTAAATCCTCACCCTTGCGGGAAGATAGCTAATCTTCCTGCAGCGTTTACTCGTCACCTCTTAATTTCCCAGCCTCACAACTTTTGTCATGAAACGGTTCACAGGAAAACTTTGTCGATTATATTGCGTGAAATAATCCATAGCCTGTGGTTATACTGTGTAACTCATTAATACATATCGATAGCTAGATTTATGGATAATTTCTCGGGCTAAAAGGATTTTGCCAGACGGGTTTTGTAAGATTTCAACTATAATAAAATGGCTTGTTAAAATAATCACAGCTTTTGGAGTTTACCAAAATAAGCTGCGGATTTTTTTATTTTAAAATCAATGAGCGAAGTATCGACATAATAGGATTGGCTCCATCGTTTGTGCTAATCCCTCACCATAAAAGCGAGTCAATATGTCGCGTTTTTTATAAAGCATTCGGTTGTCAACAATAAGGTCATGCTATGTCCCAACGCAACTATCTTACTACCGATGAAGTTCAACGCCTGCTTGATTCGGCCAAACAAGGTTTGAATCCCGAACGTAATCGCTGCATGGTAGCCATGTGTTATCTTCACGGATTCCGCATCAGCGAACTGTTAAAACTGCGGCTGTCAGATATTGATTTACCGACACGGACGCTCAATATTCACCGTCTGAAGAATGGTTTTTCAACCATTCATCCTATGATTCCTTGTGAGGTGAGCCTGCTTGAGTTATGGCTTAACACCCGCCAGAACTGGGCCTCGCTGGATGATGATTCACTGTTTATTTCACGAAATGGTAAACCTCTTTCACGTCAACAGGGTTACAACATTATCAATGCGCTGGGGAAAAGAGCAGGACTGCCGTTATGTTCACATCCTCACATGTTGCGCCATGCCTGTGGGTTCGCCATGGCAGACAACGGGATTGATACACGCTTAATACAGGACTATCTGGGGCATCGTAACATCCGCCACACGGTACGTTATACCGCCAGCAATGCGGCGCGTTTTGAGGGGATTTGGAAAGAGAAAAATATGCGCAGAAACAAGCTATTAGTTCTTTCCTGATAAATATCACCCATGTGCCAGTAGCCTATCAATGGAGCGGTGCCCCATGCTTTCTGGCGCATTCTTGCCTGTGTGAAATAACCAGTAATAATCTCTTTTTTCGAAAAATACATCTCCTGACTTTAATTTATACTTAGTGACTATTCTAACAAAGGCCCATTTGTACATTACTTAATAATGGTAATTAGTGCGGCTGAAGAAAAAACCATGCAATTAAAAAGTGCAATTTATAGCTAATTATTTTAATCATGATTATAAGCTTAGAAAATTATCTGAGTGATTGGGTTGGGCAAATAAAATAATGTGGTTTTATTGGTTTCATTCAGGCGTGATTAATTTCCGCGATATTCTCTGTGTGAATAATATACGGTGGGTTGAGGGTGGTTTCTTGTGCATTTACCTGTTGATTGAAAACTGAAAAGTAGACAATTAGTTCCAATTTGACAAGTCCGCTCAATAACGAAACTAGAATCTAGCATTTACATTAAAATAACAATGGAGGTTTTTATTTATTTTTAAATAACAATGTATTGGAAATGTTTTGACTATAACGATAAGTCACAAGACCTCTTCATGATATTACTCCAGGCATTTCTCACCCTCAATTTTCCGTGTCTTATTTGTCACCACATGAAGAATTAAAAATCACAAATAAAATTAAAATCAGTTTATTTGACTGCTTTTTCGTGCATTTCTGGACTCTTGGGCTGGACTTGTCAAATTGGAACTAATTGTCAATCCCAACTCGGCCTGAAGGTAAGAATTACCCTGCCTGGAAGGCAAAAAATAACAAAAGAATCCACATCGCTCTGCCTTGCTATGAACACCGGCAAGTTGACTTCACTCGTTCCGTTTTTAACGAGTCGGTGTTCGGGTGAGCGATAACGAATGTTATTCATTATTAATCAAGGAATTGAGAAATGAGCTTTAAAACAACCTTCACAACATTAACGAGTGCAGTAGCTTTGTCCCTGGTGGCTTTCAGTGCTCAGGCTGCCAATGGTGGCGAAGGTGTTGTGAACTTCACCGGGTCCGTAATCAATGCAGCTTGTAGCATTGCGCCTGAATCAGCAGACCAGACCATAGACTTTGGTCAGATTTCCAAAACGCATCTTGCGTCCGGCGGCATCTCGGAACTGCGTGATATTGACATCCTGTTGACAAATTGTGACCCAACAAGCCTGGTCGACAAAACCGTAACCGTCACATTCAACGGTGCAGCAATTCCTGCCGCACCAACAGAATTGGGCACAACCGGTAATACCGGCACTGCAATCATCATTAACTCCCCAGCGAGTGGCGATGTGGTATTTGGCCAGCCGGGTAACCCACAGATTATCGGGGATGGCAATAACACCCTCCGTTACGCCAGCTGGGTAAAAATGGCGACTGGTGGCGTCGTTGCTGAAGGTGACTTCACCGCAGTGACCAACTTTACCCTCGCTTATCAGTAAAATTTTTCGGGGCAGCCCTTCGGGGTTGTCCCGTTTTTGTTAGCCACGCGAAGGAGGCGGAATGCTCAGGGAATATCTCTGCGGGCTGACACTGCTGATAGTGCTGTCGGAAGGGGCATTGGCAACATCAACTTCGACCCAGTCATCCAGTCAGAACGCGCCAGAATACCAGGGGCCAGAAGGTGTCTGGTGGCATGGAAGCGCTAATTTTGGCGGTCAGATTATCGCTCCAGCTTGCACGCTTGGTATGGAAGATGTTTGGCAAGTCATTGAGATGGGAACCACGCGCATGAAAGACATGCAGGCGAGTATTCCCGGACCTGAGAAAATTTTTTACCTCGGGCTAGAGAATTGTGAGCTGACCAGTGAGGACGATGTAAAACCGGATGCCGTACTGCCGGACTCCCAAGTGCGTGTCACCTTTGACGGCTTGCGTGGACATTCCCCGGATAGATTTGGCGTGTTGGGGCAAGCTCGAGGCGTGGAATTACAAATCCTCGATAGTCAGGGAAACCGGGCGTTTGCCGGTAAGGCGATGCCGCCTCAATTATTAAAAGGCAGTGAACAGCGGCTTCAGTACGCTCTGCGGTTGATACGCAATGGCGAGCCCCTGCGGGGTGGTGATTACTACGCAGTGGTACGTCTGAAGGTGGATTACGAGTAATGACTTTCTGTGGCCGAGTTCGTTTCGCCGATACATTTTCCTTATCTCAATAAGGAGGAAGAGGTTCACGGGGTTTTGGCTCATCAATAGATTATTTGCGATGACAACATGTTAACTAATCGAAAACTCACAGCCTATTTATCCTGTTGCCCGATTGCGCCGGTGCTGTTGATGTTAACCATTCGCGATGCCGAGGCTGTCGAATTTAACACGGACGTCCTGGATGCCTCCGACCGTCAGAATATCAATGTTAGCCGCTTCTCTCAGGCAGGCTATGTCATGCCCGGCCAGTATCAATTACAGGTGGTCATCAACGGACAATCAATGAGTTCGTCCACTCTTCCGGTGACGTTTGCTGAGCTGAAAAAAACCGTCGAGGAAGGGGATAAGAAAAGTTTGCCTCAGGCCTGCCTGACGCGCGAGATAGTGGCACAAATGGGATTAACGGAGACCTCACAAGGTAAGTTGCTCTGGATACCCTTTGGCGAAACCGAATGCGCGGATTTTAGCCAGCTACCAGGGGTTGAAATACAGGCAGATCTGTCCGATGGAACGCTACTCATCAATATGCCACAAGCCTGGCTTGAATATTCCGATGCAACCTGGTTGCCACCTTCACGTTGGGACAATGGTATTCCAGGCTTGATGCTGGATTACAACCTTAACGCCACGGTCACCCAACCACAGGAACGGGAAGAATCGCGAAATTTTAGCTTCAACGGTACAACAGGAGCCAACTTTGGCCCCTGGCGTCTTCGCGCGGACTACCAGGGGAACATTACCCAGGTTGATGGTGAGAGCGATGACAATCAGTTTGACTGGAATCGCGTGTACCTGTATCGCGCCATCCCGAAGCTACAAGCGAACCTGACGTTAGGCGAAAATTACATAAGCTCCGATATTTTCAGCGCCTGGAACTACACCGGCGTGAGTCTGGAAAGTGATGATCGCATGTTGCCACCTAAATTACGTGGCTATGCTCCGCAGGTTTCAGGGGTGGCAGAAACCAATGCGCGCGTAGTCATATCGCAGCAGGGGCGCATTTTATATGACGCCACGGTACCTGCCGGGCCATTTACGATTCAGGATCTGGATAGCTCGATTCGTGGGCGACTGGATGTCGAAGTCATCGAACAAAACGGCCAGAAGAAAACCTTCCAGGTGGATACCGCCTACGTTCCGTATCTGACCCGTCCAGGACAAGTGCGATACAAACTGATTAGCGGGAAGTCACGCACCAACGGGCATGATTTGGAAGGGCCGTTCTTTGTCAGTGGCGAAGCCTCATGGGGTATCAACAACAGTTGGTCTTTATATGGTGGCGGCATCATAAGTGGTAATGATTATAACGCCTTAGCTATCGGTTTGGGTCGTGATATGAACGCCTTAGGCACATTATCAACCGACCTTACGCAGTCGATTGCCAATTTTGATGACGAGCACGGCACCATGAAAGGGAAATCCTGGCGGATGAGTTATTCCAAACGCTTTGATGAGGCTAACGCAGACATTAACTTTGCCGGTTACCGTTTCTCCGAAAACGATTACATGAGCATGCAGCAATATCTGGATGCCCGATATCGTGATGATTTCACTGGCCGTGAAAAGCAACTCTATACCGCCACGCTGAACAAAAGCCTCGGGGAAAATGGCCGAACCTCTGTGGGGTTACAACTTAGCCACCAGACTTATTGGGATGACACTAAACAGTCCAACTATTACACGCTAAGTATCAACCACTACATGGACATCGGTGATTTTCGTGGCATATCGATGAGCCTGTCGGCCTCCCGATCGCGTTATTACGATGAGGACAATGACTCACTCTATTTCCGCATCTCGATCCCGACGGGCGGCGGCGGAACAGCCAGTTATAACCTCAACACCACGGAAGGGCGCGTGAGCCAGACTGCCGGGTACAGCAACTCGCTCAATAAGGGCCTGGATAACTACAGCATTAATGCGGGTGTGAACACCGGGGGCGGCGAATCGACGGACGGACAGTTCAATGGCTACTACAGCCATACGGGAACGCGGGCCAACCTTTCAACCAACCTGGCCTGGGTGAGCAACGATTACACCTCGCTCGGTCTGAACCTTTCAGGCGGGGCGACGCTTACCGCGAAAGGTGCCGCTCTGCATGCGGGTGGGACGAACGGCGGAACGCG
>Ga0105244_10002050_pt1 | contig 15522 bp, 18 predicted proteins | sample KBSM44metaG_FD_80423 | JGI IMG/M metagenome (GOLD analysis project Ga0105244, IMG submission 80423) | Miscanthus rhizosphere microbial communities from Kellogg Biological Station, Michigan, USA - KBS M4-4 metaG | ecosystem: Host-associated > Plants > Roots > Rhizosphere > Soil | place... | reverse complement strand
AATCAAGACCTCACCGCTGGTGGGTTCGATCAAACGATTGATATGGCGAAGCAAGGTCGATTTGCCGCTGCCGGAGGTGCCCATCAGGCACAGCACTTCGCCGCGCCGGACCTTCAAGCTGACGTGGTTGACAGCCGGCAACGGCGATCCGCCCTTGCGCAGATAAGCTTTAGTGACGCCTCGCAGTTCGAGGACAACATCGCCCTCCTCGGCGCTATCGTCGATGGGTGGGGCCAATCGTTCAGGCAAGTCGATCTGTACCGTTGCCAAAGAGGTTTGAATAAGTGTCACGAGGGCTCCCGGCAACGAACCGCTGACGGCCAGATATGTGGCCGTTCCAGGGTAAAAAATGGACAAAAGCCTCGGGCGATGACCGCGGACAGGGTTGGCCTGAGGCAAAAAAACGCCGCAAGCGAGGCGCTGCACGTTTCTTTTGTTAAAAGCTAAACGATCTTAAAAAGATTAAATAAATATCTTTTTGGAATGAGCTTAGGCCTTCCCGCCCGGTTCCCGGAGGTGCTTTTCAAAGCGATGTGGTTTGTTGCGTGCCGACCGCCGGACGTGCTGCACAGCGACAACGATCCTGTATCGCAGGTCCCGCGTGGTTCATCTGCGGTCCAATCGGGATACGAGGATTTTTCTCGCAAGCATTGGCCATTCGGATGGCCGGGCTTCGCAGATTGACTGACGGTTGGCTGCTTCAGGGAACTGCCGGTGCCAGGCATCGTCCGAGCTTAAGCGTTTAAGCAAACTGCTCGCCACGAGGTTTCCGTTTGAAAGCTGCCATCGTCAAAAAATACCGCCTGATCATCAAGACCCTGGGCTACGTGGGCTGGTCTCTGTTCTGGTTGCTGCTGTGGGACATCGCCGTCACCGTCGACTTCATGCTGTTTCTCAACGCCAAGCTGAACCTGCCGCTGATGCCGCTGACCTTGCTGGGTTCGGCGTTGATTGTATTGATCAGTTTTCGCAACAGCAGCGCCTACAACCGCTGGTGGGAAGCGCGGACGTTGTGGGGGGCGATGATCAACAACTCCCGCAGCTTCGCCCGGCAGGTGCTGACGCTGCTGGACGACGCCGGCGGCGAGGTGAATCCGGTCAAATCCACTCTGCTGCGTCGCCACGTCGCGTATGTGAACTGCCTCGCCGCGCATCTGCAAGGCCAGCCTTGTCCTGACGAGGTGCGGGCGTTTATTCCCGCCGAAGAGTTCGCCCGCAGTGGCACGACCAATAACTTTGCCAACGATATTCTCACCGGCTCCGCGACTTTGCTCGCCAAGGAATACAAGGCCGGGCATCTGGACAGTATTCGCCTGGCGCGGCTTGAGTCGACGCTGGTCGACCTGTCCAACAGTCAGGGCGGCATGGAGCGGATCGCCAATACCCCGCTGCCCTACCCTTACGTCTATTTTCCGCGGCTGTTTATTTCGCTGTTCTGCCTGATCGTGCCGGTGGGACTGGTCGAATCCCTGGGCTGGTTTACGCCGCTGGCGTCGACCGTGGTGGGATTCATGCTGCTGGCCATCGAACGCATCGGCACCGATCTGCAAAGCCCGTTTCGCCACAGCGAACACCAGATTCAAATGGAAGCACTGTGCGAAACCATTGAAAAGAACTTGCAGTCGATGCAACGTGATTCGTTGGGTGATGTGCGCAGGCTTGAAGAGCACGCGTGAGGCGCTGCTTTAGCAGCAGCGCGATAGCGGGTCTCCCCTTTTCCTTATCAGGTGCAGAGCGACTATTGATGAGACGAGCGGATTAACTGACCTGTGTGCGCTCCAGGCCAGCCTTGGTGTTTCAGTTCGCGATCCTCGGCGCCTTCTCTTCATCGTCATAGTGGCGGCGAAGAAATTCGCGGACCAGGACGGCAGTTCGTCCAGCGCTGGTCACCACAAAGAAATGTCCCTCGCCCTCCAGAAGGCGAAGTTCTGAACGTCGGATTGTGCGGCGCAGGATATGGCCGTTGTACGCCTGTATTAACGGATCGCGGTCGCCGGCAAGAATCAGCGTGCGTTGAAGCAGCCGGGACAAGCGAAGCAGGCTTGTCCATCCGATCAAGGCTGCGAGCTGGAAATAGTAGGTTCGCGGATTAACAGAGAGCATGCCTTTCATCACACCGAACCGCAGCAGCGTCTGAACTGAATGGCCGGATCTTTCTTGCTTGTGCGGGATGGGAGGTAAGGGGTCAACCCAAAGCCGTGTCGAGAAACATCATGACCCCGAAACCGAGCATCAACCCCAAGGTTGCAGGTGTCTCATGACCGTTGCGATGGGTCTCGGGAATGACCTCATGGGACACCACAAAAATCATCGCGCCCGCCGCCAGACCGAGCGCTATGGGATATCCCAATGCGAAGCTGCTCGAAATCCCCAAGCCGACGATGGCGCCTATGGGCTCCATCAACCCTGAGCCCACCGCAATAAGCGCAGCGCGAAGCGCTGAAATCCCGGTCACGCGTAACGCAAGGGCCACAGCCAGGCCTTCGGGAATGTCTTGAATGGCGATGGCAGTGGTTAGCGGCAATCCCACCTTCATGTCGCCATTGGTAAAGCTCACTCCAATGGCCATCCCCTCCGGCAGGTTATGCAGCGTGATTGCCAGAACAAACAGCCATACGCGATTGATGCGCTGCACCTCGGGCCCACGGCGACCGCTTTTCTCATGTTCGTGAGGCACGAAGCGATCCAGACCGATCATCAGCGCTACCCCCAATCCCAATCCTGCAACGACGACACAGGCTGCGAGCAGCTGGTTACCGCAGAGCTCCTGGGCGGCTTCGATACCCGGAAGAATGAGCGAAAACGAACTGGCGGCCAGCATCATCCCGGCAGCGAAGCCCAGCATGATGTCCTGCGTTCTGGCGGCGATATCACGTAACGCGATCGCTGCCACCGCACCTATGGCCGTCGCAGCGAAGCCTGACATGCCGCCGAGAAATGCAAAGTGCAGATTTTGTTTGTTGGCGCCGACGAAGGCACCATACCCGCTGATCAGCAAGTAAAGCGTCACGCCAATCAGAATTGACCAGAAGGCTAGCCCGCCCCATCCGGATTTTGAGAACCGAACAAACCGTGAGCGAAGTGTTGCGCCATATGAGGTCAACGGCTCGGACATCGCACCCTCCTGTTGTCTTGAGATGAAAAAACCGCACGCCCTTTGGCGTGCGGTCACGTCGTTAAGGTTGTGGTTCGCCTTTCACACCCGCCCCCAGGTCCGCACCCGTGATCGGATTGCTGTCTGGGTCGGACATCGCCCTGGCTTCGTCGGCAATAGACATGAGCTGAATGACCTCAGTGATAATCCTCACCGGCGACCGCACGCAGATAGGCCGCATCTGCCTCCCTTCTCAGGTCACGCCATTCGGAATCGGTCAACATACCCAACCGATGCATCTCATCAGACTGGCGCAATAGTTCCTCGTGATAGGCATCGGGACACTCCATGCGTAACGCTCGGTTCTCCAATGCACGATGCCAGGCATCCAGGGCTTTCAATCTGGATTCCTGCTCAAGCGTCAGTTGATTCTTGAAAGCATTCATTTCACCCACCCCGTACATTTCCCGGTTGAGCAACAGTTTTCGAATTAGGTTCAAAAGGTCTGACGAAGCACAGCCTTTCGGTAATCTCGATGGAACGTTGCGCCAGGCCCCGTCCTCTATCGCAACACCAGCGAATCTGAGGATTTCATCATGATCGACCCAGCAACCGGTATGAAGGCAGGCGAGCGCTACACCATAGACAGTCTCGAACGCACGCGACATTTCCCGGGTTTCTTCCTCGACGGAAAATATTATCTTGGCCCGGAATTGATGACGGCCATAGGTTGGCTGGAAGGAAAGCAGTTTTATTACGATGAACTTGATCCCACGGGTGAGCCGGTGGCTCCCGATCGACTCGCCGGCACTGTCGAGGACCTCACCCTGACTCTCGCGGACGGTGCGCGTTTGCCCTTGAACGAAATGCCGTACAGGGCAGATGTCGACTCCCCTGCCAGTCCAAGCAGTCTTAATCCATCGCCATCACGGAATCGACCTGCTCCGGCAAGCGATCAACTCGGAGTCGAGGGCGTCCGGATGTCAGGTAAACATCCGTATCCAATCCTCCTGGCGGCAGGCGCTGCGTTAATGCTGGGAATACTGCTTGGAGTCAAACAAGCCAATCGCCTTCCTGCCCGAAAACCTAGATAGCCGTCCTTGCTGAATTTTTGGAGAAGTGCTCTTTGAACGGTCGGAGACAGGAATGCATCCAGTGACACCAGACGGTCGCTACTTTGTTGTCAAAGGCCAGCTATGGCGATGTTCCAACCCGTCTTTGGATGAAGATGTGCGCCAGCGTCTTGTCGATGCGCTTATGGCCGCTCGACGAGAGGTCAAGAACGCTAAGAGTGCGCAAGACGGGTCGCAACTCAAGCGCGCTCGGGAAAAGGTACAAATGGCCAAAGTGGCCCTCGGGGAACGGGGGCCTGTCTGGTGGGCTGATGGAAGCGCTGACTTCAACCGGCGGCTGGTCGTCAACTCCCCTTATGCCGAATGGTTCAGCTCGCTCCAAGAGCCTGATTAACTCTCGGCGTAAGGTGCGATTCGGATGACGTTCCAGTGTTGCTCATGATCGACGAACCGAGGCATTGGATGCACCCAATACAACCGCTGGCCCTCTGGCATTTGTACGACGTAGCCAAGTTAACGCTGCGGTGGCTTGGCATAAGGTGCCCAGCCCTTGACTCAACGCATGCTTAGAGAATTCTCGTCATCAGCGACGTGCAGTCCTTTCGCGAGTTACAACTGACCAGCATTGCGCGCAGCAACGGCAACGGTGGTCGGTGAATCGGAAAGCTTGACGAAGCGCCGAGTTGCACCATCCAGCGCATCGATGCAGCCCGCCTCGATGTCATAGACCCAGCCATGCAAATTCAAGCGTCCTTGCTCAAGCGCAAGCGCCACCGATGGATGGGTGCGCAGGTTCGCCAGTTGTGCGATCACGTTTTCACGAACGAGGCCATCGAGCTTGTCGCGTGGCGTATCGAACTCATGCGCCGCATTGATCGCTTTCGCAGCGTCCGAGTGCCGAAGCCAGTTGGCAACTGCCGGAAGATGATCCAGACACGTGCAGCGTGAAATCGCGCCCATCGCTCCGCAATCCGAGTGGCCGCAGATCACAATGTCCCGTACCCCGAGCACTGCAACCGCATATTCGACGGTAGCCGAAACACCACCCGGTTCAGGACCATATGACGGCACAATGTTGCCGGCGTTGCGGATCACGAACAGCTCACCCGGCTCACGCTGTGTGAGCAGTTCAGGCACTACACGACTGTCCGAGCATGTGACAAACAACGCCTTTGGGTTTTGCTCTGTCGCGAGCTGCCTGAAAAGCTCGACGCGTTGTGGATACACCTCGCGCTGAAACCGCAGAAAGCCATCAATAATGTCACGCATAAAGTCCTCCAAAGCCTGATTCCGGATGCCGAGACGAGCACTCGATGCCTTCGCGCCTCAGTGGGGCGTCATTATCGCAGACGTTGCAGGCGAGTGCGCGACCTCACACCGCTCAAGCTTCGTTTCAAACCTGTCAGGACCAAAACCCTCTGTGCGGTTCAGCGGCCTCCCCCTCCAACATCGGCCCCAGCACGCTGACCTTGCGTTGCCCCTTGGCGAACACTTCGCGGCACGGCAGCGAGAACGTCGGGTTCTCCGGGTGGTCCCCCGTCAAACCCAGCAAGGCATGCTCCGACAAGGCATAGACCACCCGCCCGATCCCCGTCCAATACACGGCGCCGGCGCACATGCAGCAAGGTTCGGCACTGGTGTACAGCGTGCACAGTTCCAACTCCTGCGGCGACAGCAGTTTTGCCGCTGCCGCCGCTGCCACCAACTCGGCGTGCTGCGTCGGATCACCTTCCGGGGGCATAGAGTTGTTCCCCGCTTCGACAATCACCTTGCCGTTGCGGTCGGCCACCAATGCCGCGAACGGATGGCGACCGCGTTGCTTCGATGCCTCGGACAAGGCGATGGTCTGGCGCAGTAATTTCAGATCAAGCGCGCTGATGCCAGCCGGGATGAGATCAGTCAATTGATTCATGGGTAACTCCAGGGCAGTGGAAAACAAAAGTCAGTCGGCCAGTTCAGCCGATGTAGCGCCGATGGTTTCGGTCGATTTTTTTTCATCGTTGAGCAGAACGTTGAGGACGATGGCGGTGATCGCTCCGAGGAAAATTCCACTGTCGAGCACCAGTTTCAGGGTCGGGCCGACGTGTTCGAACAGCGCCGGAAAGGACATCGGCAGCACCCCGACACTCACTGACACGGCGACGATAATGCCGTTGCGCGTACCCTCGAATTGCACCCGTGACAGTTCCTGAATCCCCGCCACCGTGGTCATGCCGAACATCACAATCGCGCAGCCACCGAGCACCGGCGTCGGCACCGCGGCGATCAACGCGCCGAGTTTCGGGAACAGGCCCATCAGCACCATGATTGCCCCGGCAGCGGCCACGACGAAGCGGCTTTTCACGTTGGAAAGCGCAATCAAACCGGTGTTCTGGGTGAAGGCGTTGTAAGGAAAGCTGTTGAACAAGCCACCGAGCATGGTCGACAAGCCGTCGGCGCGAAATGCGTTGCCGAGGGTGTGTTGCGTGGTCGGTTTTCCGGTCAATTTGCCGATCGCCAGGCAGTTGCCGGTGGTCTCGGCCATGATGACCAGCATCGCCAGGGTCATGATCAGAATCGGCACCGGCGCGAACTCCGGCGTGCCGAACGCCATCGGCGCACTCAGCTCAAGCCACGCCGCTTCGCTGACCCGATTGAAGTGAGTCATGCCGCAAGCCGCTGCGATCAGGCTGCCGACAAACAGGCCAATCAGCACGCTGAGGTTGCCGATGAAGCCCTTGAATTTGGCGTAGATCACCAGCGTCACACTGACCGTGGCCAAACCGAGCAACAGGTTTGCGGGATTGCCAAAATCGGCCGCATCGGGATTGCCACCGCCCAGCCAGTTCGCCGCGGCCGGCATCAGCGAGATGCCGATAATGGTGATCAGGCTGCCAATCACCACCGGCGGAAAGAACCGCAGCAATCGGCTGAACACCGGTGCCAGCGCAATGGTGAGAAAACCCGCCGCGATCACCGCGCCGAAAATCTGACTGAGGCCAAACTCCTTGCCGATCATGATCATCGGCGCCAGGGCAATGAACGAACAGCCCTGAATCAGCGGCAGGCGGGCGCCGAACTTCCAGAAACCGAGGGTTTGAATCAGCGTCGCCACACCAGAGGTCAACAGGTTCGCGTTGATCAGCAACACCACCTGTGCCGAGGTCAGCCCCATCGCACTGCCAAGAATCAGCGGCACCGCCACCGCTCCCGCGTACATCACCAGAACATGCTGCAAGCCAAACGTGAACAACTGGCGCAGTGGCAAAACCTCGTCCACCGGATGAATGCGTTGTGTGGTCATTTCACACGCTCCTGAAAGTGCGGCATCTGTTGAGATAGCGGGCATGCTCGGGGCGTTTGAAAGGAGGATCCGCCCCGGAGATCGTTTTGACGCGGGGCCATATTTGAACGTTTATTGCGATGAAACAAATTAGCAACCATCGCTTTTTCCGATGGCATGAATCTGGCATCTGCTAGCCACTCCAAATCTTCATTTCGAACCGGGAGTTCAACGCTTGCGCTTCTCACTCGATCAACTGCAGATGTTCGTCCAAGTGGTCAAAAGCGGATCGTTTTCCGCCGCCGGGCGCAAACTGGGCAAGACCCAATCGACCATCAGCGCAGCGATTGCCAACCTGGAAACCGACCTTGGCGTCGACCTGTTCGATCGCAGCAACCGCAGCCCTGCCCTCACCGCCAGCGGTCACAAATTACTGGTGCAGGCCGAAGCCGTGCTCGAACGCTGCATGACCTTCGAAGCCCACGCCGACTGCCTCTCGGACAACGTAGAGCCCAGCCTGACATTGGCCATTGAAACGCCGTACGGCCCGATCATGCCGGTGCTCAAAGCTTTCGAAGCAGCATTCCCCTTCGTCGACCTGATCATTCGTCATCCGGTCCATGGCGACGTCAGTGAACTGGTCAGCAGCGGCGAAGCGGTACTCGGTGTGGCGTTCTCGCAGCCCGGCTACCCCAAGGAGCTGGCGTTCCAGCAACTGGGCAAACTGATCATGCTGCACGTCTGCCATCCCCGGCACCCATTGGCGCAACTTGAAAACGTCACGTTCGAGGACCTGCACGTCCATCGCCGCCTGGCCTTCAGCGCCCACGCGAGCAAACTGCCGAGCAGCGAATACCTGCGTTCGACCCAGTTGTGGCAGGCTGAAAGCTATCTGGCGTTATTGGAAATGGTCCGCGCCGGACTCGGCTGGGCCACCCTGCCCCGCCAGCTCATTCAACGTGAACTGGCCGAGGGTGAGCTGGTGGAACTGCAGCTCTCGGCGTATCCGCATACGGACTGGCAGATTGGTGTGGATTTGCTTTGGGCGCGGCAGCGGCCGCTGGGTAAGGCGGAGCGGTGGTTGAAGGAAAAATTGCAGGGCAACAAAGTGTATGAACTGGATCGCAACGGGCAGACCACCACGCTTTGAGGTTTGTACATGACGCCCAATACTTCGCCGATCGCGCCAGCATCAGTAACTGAAGTCATGCCCCAACTCACGCTGCATCCATTCCAGAAAACGCCTCACCCGGGGAAACCCCGCATGCGCCCTCGGGAAAACCAGGTGGTGCGCGGTAATCGGGGCACTCAGCCCGGGAATGACTTCAACCAACTCGCCGCGCGCCAGATAGTCCTGCGCCAGCAGCGTGCTTTCCAGTGCAAAACCAAGACCGTGACTGGCGGCCTCGAGGGTCATGTAGGAGCGGTCAAAGCTCAAGGTATAGGGGCTGTCAGGGCGCGACAGCCCGTGTTGAGCAAACAGTTGCGGCCACTTGATCAGCGTCGCTTCCGACAGGATCAGGTTGCAGTCCAGCAAGTCGGCGACGGCGCGGATGGGGCGTTTTTCCAGAAGCTTGGGTGATGCGAGGACTGCGATTTTTTCGTTGCGCAACGTGCGCACTTCGAAACTTGGCCAGTTCGGCATGCCGTGGCGGATGTCCACGTCGATCTTGTCCCGACTGAAGTGCAGCGATTCATAGGAGCATGAGAGATTGAGCTGAATGTCGGGATGGCTCTCGCGAAACTGTTCCAGGCGCGGCATCAGCCACAACAGGCCGAAGCTGGGTGACGAATGCAATCGCAGGCAGTCGAGGCTGACATCACTGGTCGCACGCTCTGTTGCCACCGCCAGGCTGTGCAGGATGCCGGATATCTCGGACAGGTATTGCTCGCCCACGGGCGTCAACGTCACTCCCCTCGCCGTTCTGAGGAACAGCTGTCGCCCGATCATCGCCTCGAGTTTGGCCAGTTGGTGACTGACTGCCGAGGGCGTCAGGTCCAGCACTTCGGCCGCACGTGCGACGTTGCCAAAGCGCGCAGTTTGCTCAAAGGCCTGAATGGCTTTCAGCGGTGGCAGGATCGGCGGTGCTTCGCCAGATGAACTCATGATGATGGTTATTCCGCTGCAAGTGGCTGAGGCCGGGCGTTCGGCTATTCAAACACCGCAATCGCATGTTGGCGAGTGCTGAATTTTTTTCAGCATCCAGTGAAGTTTGCGTTATTGCTCAGGGTCGTTACGGGAGACAAGCTGAGTCATCGGTTCTGCACGGACCGACTCAATAACAACAATCAGAGGTTTTTTCCCATGCTTCTTCAAGGCAAAGTCGCGATCATCACAGGTGCTGCCTCCGCACGTGGTATCGGCCGCGCGACAGCTACGACCTTCGCTCAACATGGCGCCCGGGTGGTGATTCTGGATCTGGACGCATCCGCTGCCCGCGATGCCGCTGCCTCTTTGGGCGAGGGTCATCTCGGCCTGGCTGCCAACGTCGCCGACGAGTCTCAGGTACAGCAGGCTGTCGCCACCATCATCGAACACTTCGGCCGGATCGACATACTGGTCAACAATGCCGGCATCACCCAACCCCTCAAGACCCTCGATATCCGCCACGGTGATTACGACAAGGTGCTGGACGTCAGCCTGCGCGGTACGTTGCTGATGTCCCAGGCGGTGATTCCGCTCATGCGCCAGCAAGCCAGCGGCAGCATCGTGTGCATGTCTTCGGTTTCCGCGCAGCGCGGCGGCGGCATTTTTGGCGGGCCTCATTACAGCGCCGCCAAGGCCGGTGTGCTGGGTCTGGCCAAGGCCATGGCGCGTGAACTGGGGCCGGACAACGTACGCGTCAACTCCATTGCTCCCGGCCTGATTCACACCGACATTACTGGCGGCCTGATGCAGGACGAGCGCCGCCACGCGATCATCGACGGCATTCCGCTGGGTCGTCTGGGCGAGGCGCAGGATGTGGCCAATGCGGCGCTGTTCCTGGCCAGCGACCTGTCCTCCTATCTCACCGGCATTACCCTGGATGTGAACGGCGGCATGCTGATTCACTGACACACGTGGCGGGCCTCGCGGCCCGTGCGGTTCTGGATCGATGATACGGCCGGGCAGACTTGCCCGGCGGTCAATAAAAACAAGAGATCAGACCATCATGACTACCCTGTCGCTCGAAGCCGTTTCGGCGGTGCGTTCCAACGCCTACCGTAAAACCGCATGGCGCCTGATGCCGTTCCTGATGCTGTGCTACCTGTGCGCCTACCTCGATCGCGTCAACGTCGGCTTTGCCAAACTGCAAATGATGAACGATCTGGCGCTCAGCGAAACAGTCTACGGACTGGGCGCCGGCATGTTCTTCATCGGCTACTTTCTCTGCGAAGTGCCCAGCAACATCATCCTGCACAAGGTCGGCGCGCGAGTGTGGATCGCGCGCATCATGATCACCTGGGGCATTGTCTCCGCCCTCTTCGCCTTCGTCGAAACCGCCTGGCAGTTCTACGCCCTGCGCTTTCTGCTGGGCATTGCCGAAGCCGGCCTGGCGCCGGGTCTGCTGCTGTACCTCACCTATTGGTTTCCGTCCTACCGGCGTGCGCGCATGACGGTGTTGTGGTTCATCGCCATCCCGTTGTCGGGCATGGTCGGCGGTCCGCTCTCCGGGTGGATCATGAACCACTTCGCCGGTATGCACGGCTGGGCCGGCTGGCAATGGATGTTTGTGCTGGAGGCTGTGCCTACCGTGGTTGTCGGCCTGCTGGTGCTCAGCTACCTCAAGGATGGCGTGCATCAGGCCAGTTGGCTCAACGACGATGAAAAAGCCTTGATCGCTCGTGAGCTGGCGGAGGACGACCAGCAGAAAGTGACGCATGCGTCCGTGGGCGAATTCATTCGTGACCGTCGCCTCTGGCTGCTCGCGGGGATCTATTTCTGTGTGGTGATGGGGCAGTACGCAATCACCTTCTGGCTGCCGACCCTTGTGCGTAATGCCGGGGTCTCCGATCCGATGAAGATCGGCCTGCTGACCAGCCTGCCGTACCTCTGTGCCATCGCCGCCATGTTGCTGGTCGGACGCAGTGGCGACAAACATCGCGAACGCCGCTGGCACCTGATCGTGCCGATGATCGCCGGGGCCATCGGCCTGACCCTCGCGGCGCTGATGGGAGGCAATGTGATGCTGTCCATTCTCAGTCTGTGCCTGGCGGCTTCCGGCATCCTGTCCGCGACCTCGCTGTTCTGGATGCTCCCGACCACGCTGCTCGGCGGTGTTTCCGCCGCGGCCGGCATCGCCGCCGTCAACAGCTTCGCCAACCTTGCCGGCTTCTGCTCGCCCTACCTGATTGGCTGGATAACCACACTCACCGGCTCCAGCGCTATCGGCATGTATCTGATCACCGGCGTATTGCTGATCGGCGCCTCGCTGGTTCTGCGCATACCCGCCGCTCTGGTCAATCGTTGATTCACAGGAGAATTCACCATGACTGCCAACCTTTCATTCACAACACCCCAGACGCTGGCCGAGCGCGCCCACAACATTCGCCGCCATGCCTTGCGCATGGGCCAGGTGCAAGGCCAGGGCTACGTCGGTCAGGCCCTCGGTGCCGCCGACCTGCTCGCGGTCGCCTACTTCCATGCGCTGAGCTATCGCCCCGAAGACCCGGCGTGGGAGCCGCGTGATCGTTTCTATCTGTCGATCGGTCACTACGCGATTGCGCTGTACGCGGCGCTGATCGAAGCCGAGATCATTCCGCTGGATGAGCTTGAAACCTACGGCTCGGATGACAGCCGACTGCCGATGTCGGGCATGGCCGCCTACACGCCAGGCATGGAAATCACCGGTGGTTCGCTGGGTCAGGGGCTGGGCATCGCCGTCGGGGCCTGCCTGGGTCTCAAACGCAAGGGCTCGACATCGTTCGTCTACAACCTGCTGTCGGACGGCGAGCTGAACGAAGGTTCGACCTGGGAAGCCGTGATGTCGGCCTCGCACTGGAAGCTCGACAACCTGATCGCCATCGTCGACGTCAACAACCAGCAAGCAGACGGCCATTCCAGCGAGATCCTGTCGTTCGAACCCATCGTGGATCGCTGGCAAGCGTTTGGGTGGTTCACCCAGCGCGTCGACGGCAATGATCTGGGCGCACTGGTCGAAGCCTTCGATGCCGCCCGCCACCACCCTGGCACCCAACCCCGGGTGATCATCTGCGACACCACCATGGGCAAAGGTGTGCCCTTCCTCGAAAACCGCGAAAAGACCCATTTCATCCGCGTGGACGAACACGAATGGGATCTGGCACTGACCACGCTTGAAGAAGGAAAAAACCAATGAGCAACGCCGCCAACACACCGACCTCGACTGGCGAACCGATCAAGAAGCGCCTGACCACCTCGGCGATGATTGCCTCGATTGCCTCCGAAGGCCAAGCCACCCGCTCAGCACCTTTTGGCCATGCATTGACCGCACTGGCGGATCAGCGTCCGGACATCGTCGGCCTCTCCGCTGACCTGTCCAAGTACACCGACCTGCACATTTTTGCCAAGGCCCATCCCGAGCGCTTCTATCAGATGGGCATGGCCGAACAGTTGCTCATGAGTGCGGCCGCAGGCATGGCCCGAGAAGGCTTCGTACCGTTCGCCACCACGTATGCGGTGTTCGCCTCGCGTCGCGCCTACGACTTCATCTGCATGGCGATTGCCGAGGAAAACCTCAACGTCAAAATCGTTTGCGGATTGCCCGGCCTCACCACCGGTTACGGCCCCAGCCACCAGGCCACCGATGACCTGGCGATCTTCCGGGCGATGCCCAACCTGATGATCGTCGACCCTTGTGACGCATTGGAAATCGAACAGGCCGTGCCTGCCATTGCCGCGCATCAGGGACCGGTCTACATGCGGCTGCTGCGCGGCAACGTGCCGCTGGTGCTGGATGAATACGGGTATCAATTCGAGATCGGCAAGGCCAAGACCCTGCGCACCGGCAACGATGTCCTGATCATCTCGACCGGTTTGATGACCATGCGCGCATTGGAGGCCGCCAAGGCGCTGCAGACTGATGGCGTCGATGTCGCCGTGCTACATGTGCCGACGATCAAACCGCTGGATGAACAGACCATTCTCGCCGAGGCCCGCAAGTCTGGCCGGCTGGTGGTTACCGCAGAAAACAGCTCGATTATTGGCGGGCTGGGTGAAGCGGTTGCCGGGGTACTGCTGCGCAACGGCGTGACGCCGACGTTCAGGCAGATCGCGTTGCCCGACGCCTTCCTCGACGCCGGCGCACTGCCGACACTGCATGATCGCTACGGCATTTCCACCGAGGCCGTCTGCGCGCAAATCAAGTCCTGGCTTTGACTGCTGGCTGATCGGGGCGCTTACGGATGAGCGCCCCGATCAGCTGGATTCTCTTGGCCGATCCGCCTGGCATCCCTTCGAACCGCCTGCGGCGGAACGCCAAACCCTCGCATGAATACTTCGCGCATGTGGCGACGGTCTCGAAACCCCGTTTCCTTCGCCACGCGATCCAGGCTGTGACGACTTTGCTCGATCATCACGCGAGCGGCCTCCAGACGCAGGCTTTCAACAGCCTTGGCCGGTGACTGGCCTGTCTCGGCAGTAAATACCCGGGTGAATTGTCTGGGACTCAAGTGCACGACGTCGGCAAGTTCCTCCACGCTGAGCGGGCGGTCCAGGTGCGTGCGCGCATACTCCAGCGCACTTTGAATACGGTCCGACTTTGGAGCAAGCGTAAGCAGTTCCGAATGCTGGGACTGCCCACCCGAACGCCGTTGATGCATGACCAGTTTGTGCGCCACCGACCTGGCCATGTCGGTGCCCAGATCCTTTTCCACCATGCCCAACGCCATGTCCAGCGCGGCTGTCATGCCTGCCGACGTCCAGACGGGACCGTCGACGATAAGGCTTCCGGCATTGGCCGCGCTTTGGCCGAGGCATTTCACCAGCGCGGCAATCAGGTCATCATCGCGGGCCGTCGCCAGGCCCTGCTGGATGAGATTGCTCGGGCCAATCCGGGAATCGACACCGTCCAGCTGGACATCAATGACCCGCAGCAAATCAAGGCCGTCGCCCAGGAAGTCATAGAGGAGGACATCTGAAGGCGATAGACGACGAGCGCGCTGAGGACCAAATCAGCAGCAACGCGTCGTGCATTGCCGTCCGCCGTAACGGGCTTTTTGCCGCTCCTCGAAAAACTCTTTGTAGGTCATTACCGGCTCGCCTGGATGACTGGCGGTTCGGAGTGCCACATAGTTATCGTAATCAGGCATGCCCACCATCAAGCGTGCCATCTGGCGTACCCAATTGTTGAAGAGATTCAGCTTGAACTTCATTTGCGCGTTTCCTTCTGGACTGGCGTTGCAGATGTGCCGTCCCATTCTGCAAGGCATTTGTATCTGGCATGTGTCTGAGTGCCAGATCGACACCCCTCTATTCTCGTTCGTGGGTAACGTCCACCAAGGGAATGGGCTCAATCGCCCAAGCGCGAACATGACGACGTTCGGGGCTGGGAACTGCGCACGCCATACGCCCCGTAAACGTGCGCGCAAGACGTTCTTCATCGATTCGCCAGCCACGCAGTTCCAGTGCCTGCACGCCTCTGCGAAAGGCAATTTGCAGCGCATCGGATTTCAATGAAACCTCCTGCTGAAACGAGTCCGGCACGCGCTCGGGCCGAACGTTTTTCAGCACCGCGTGATCTTGCTCGAAAATACGGATATTGCTGGCAATGAACCTGCGATCAAGCAGTCGGGAACGCAGGAATGTTCTGCCCATCATCCACCAGGTTCGCGTGCGATTGGCGTCAATCGGGACATGCGCCGAGACGATGTAGATCCGCCATCCATTGGGTAATTCAAGCTCCAGCGTCGTGCACGGGCCAGAAAAATGAAACCCCGGCACAGTGACCACACTGACAAACTCGGTGGATGATTTTCGCCGTAACAGCCCTTTGCGCGCAGGCCTGCGCATGAGCATTTGTGCGCTGCCGCTCCACATATCGCTTTCGACTTCAAACGATTCAATCTCGGGGTGATCCGGATCGCCGAAGGTTGAGCCATGAACAAACGGCGCATGCGCAAAATCAAGACCGTTT
>Ga0105244_10002049_pt1 | contig 15522 bp, 15 predicted proteins | sample KBSM44metaG_FD_80423 | JGI IMG/M metagenome (GOLD analysis project Ga0105244, IMG submission 80423) | Miscanthus rhizosphere microbial communities from Kellogg Biological Station, Michigan, USA - KBS M4-4 metaG | ecosystem: Host-associated > Plants > Roots > Rhizosphere > Soil | place... | reverse complement strand
CGCTGGAACTGGTACAAACACACGCTTCCGTCTACAAGGAAGCGGTTAGCACTGCGAATGGATAAGTAATGAGCAAGAAGCGGGTCGTTATCGGCATGTCGGGCGGGGTGGACTCCTCGGTTTCGGCGTGGCTGCTGAAAGAACAAGGCTATGAAGTCATTGGCCTGTTCATGAAGAACTGGGAAGATGACGACGACTCCGAGTACTGCTCCACCCGCCAGGACTGGATCGATGCGGCCTCGGTGGCGGACGTGGTGGGTGTCGACATTGAAGCGGTCAACTTCGCCAGCGAATACAAGGACCGCGTGTTTGCCGACTTCCTGCGCGAGTACCAGGCCGGCCGCACGCCGAACCCGGATGTGCTGTGCAATGCCGAGATCAAGTTCAAGGCCTTCCTCGACCACGCCATGTCGCTGGGCGCGGATTTGATCGCCACCGGCCACTACGCGCGCGTGCGCCAGCACAACGGCAAGAGCGAGCTGCTGAAAGCCGTCGACCACACCAAGGACCAAAGCTACTTCCTGCACCGCCTGAACCAGGCGCAGTTATCGCGCACCCTGTTCCCGCTGGGAGAGATTCCAAAAACCGAAGTGCGCAAGATCGCCGAGAAGCTCAAACTGCCGAATGCGGCCAAGAAGGATTCGACCGGCATCTGCTTCATCGGCGAGCGTCCATTCCGCGAGTTTTTGAACCGCTACCTGTCCTACAAACCGGGGCCGATGATGACGCCGGACGGCAAGGTGGTGGGCGAGCACGTGGGCCTGTCGTTCTATACGCTGGGCCAGCGCAAGGGCATCGGCGTGGGCGGCCTGAAGGCGTACAAGAACGCCGACGGCAGCAATGATGCGTGGTATGTGGCGAAGAAGGATGTGGCCAACAACGTGCTGTACATCGTGCAGGGGCACGACCATCCGTGGCTGCTGTCGTCGTCGCTGCGCGCCGACCAGGCCAGCTGGATTGCCGGCGTGCCGCCGGAAGCGCGCGCAATGTCGGCCAAGACCCGCTATCGCCAGGCCGATGTGGCGTGCGAAATCGCGCCGGAAGGCGAGTCTGATTTTGCGTTGAAATTCATGGATGCCCAGTGGGCCGTAACGCCGGGCCAGTCGGCCGTGCTGTACGACGGCGAAGTGTGCCTGGGCGGCGGCATTATCGACAGCTCGGTGTTCGCCGGCTGATCAACTGGCGGCGGGATCGCCGCCCTCCGCTGCCGGTGGCGCTTCGCCGGCAGCCTTCTCCATCGCGGCGCGCTGGCGCTTGACCATCGCGATCACCACGTTACGAATCGTATTCAACACCGTATCAGCCTTGAACGGCTTGACGATGAAGCCAGACACGCCCATACCGTGCGCCGACTGGATGGTGGCTGCATCGAGCTCGCTGGAGACCATGAAAATCAAAGTCTTCGGCCAGTTGCTGCGGATCTCGCTCAAGGACGCCGGATCGTTTTCAATCTGCTCCTTGGCGATGCAGACAATATGCGGCTGGTGCTTGATCAGCAGCGTCATGGCCGCGACCATGGTGTGGGACAGCCCCACCACATCGTAGCCGCCGTCCAGCAGCACGGTGTTGAGCAGGCCGCGAGCAACGGCGCTTGGATCGATAACGACTGCTTTTAACATCTTGCAAACCTTGTTATTAGTGGGACCAGAGCAGCATGTTCCAGCTCACGCCGACCTTCACGTCCATTTTCAACTGAACCAGTTGTCGAGAAAGATACAGCATTTCGCGTTCTTTTCGTAGTCTTTCGCCCAGCGTGTCCTTCAGAATGCCGGCGCCGGCCATGATGGCGTCCAGAGTGCCGTATGTACGCAACAGTCTGGCGGCAGTCTTGACGCCTACTTTCGACACACCGGGAATCGAATCGGTCACATCACCCATCAGCGCCAGCAGGTCGGGCAGCTGCTCGGGCGGCACGCCCCACTTCTTCTCGACCCAGGCGTGGTCGTGCCATTCGCCCTTGAAGTGATCCCACACGCGGGCGCCGTTGGCGATCAGGCCATGCAGATCCTTGTCGGTGGTGGCGATGGTGGCTTCGCCGCGGCCCTCGGCCAGCCAGCGCATCACCACCGTGCCGATCACATCGTCGGCCTCGACCTCGGGCAGCGACACCACATGCATGCCGAAGCCGCGCAGCTTGTCGTAGAAGGCCGGCAGCGCATCGCGCAGCGGCGACGGCATCGGCGCGCGGCCTTCGCGGTAGCCGGCGTACAAATCGTGACGCCAGGTGCGGCCGCCGAAATCGAAGGCCGGCAGCACGTGCGTGGGTTCGTGGTCGTTGACCAGCGTGCGGAACGACGACAGCGCATGACGCAGCGCGATCTCGGCTTTCTCGGGACTGTCAGGTTCCTGGCTGGCTTCGTAGACGCGGCGCACAATATTGAGGCCGTCGATGGCAAGGAGTCTACCCATGTTCAACTTCATCCGGGCTTGTTCAAGCCGCCATTCTAACCGACTTACTTCAGCAGTTCGTAGGGGCCGCCGCGTTCGAGGGCGCGCTGGAAGGCCGGGCGGCTGTGGATGCGTTTGAGGAAGGCGCTCAGGTTCGGCCGGTTCTCGTCCAGCCCACCGCGCGCGAACGCGGCTTCCAGCGGGAAGCTCATCTGGATATCGGCCGCGCTGAATTCGGCGCCGGCAAACCACGGGGTCTTGTTCAGCTCCGCTTCCAGGTAGTCGAGGTGGCGCGCGATCTGCGGCAGGATGTAGCTCTGCTTCACGCGCTGCGCAATGCCGCGCGCGATCGGCTTGACGAAGAACGGCGCCGGGCTGGTTTCCACCCGGTCGAAGATCAGCTTCATCAGCAGTGGCGCCATCGCCGAGCCTTCGGCGTAGTGCAGGAAGTAGGTCCAGCGGCGGCGCTCGGCCGTGCCGGCCGGCGGCACCAGGCGGCCATTGCCGTAGGTCTCGATCAGGTATTCGACAATCGCGCCCGACTCGGCCACCACGATCTCGCCATCGCTGATCACCGGCGACTTGCCCAGCGGGTGCACTTTCAGCAGTTCCGGCGGCGCCAGCATGGTCTTGGCGTCGCGCTGGTAGCGCACGATCTCGTATTCCAGGCCCAGTTCTTCCAGCAACCACAGCACCCGCTGCGAACGTGAATTGTTGAGATGGTGGACAACGATCATGTTGGATATTCCTGAAAAAGAACGGCCGTGCGCCGCAACCTCGCTAGCTTAGCATTATTGGGCACCAGATGCGGCGCCTCCCCTATGGATGTGGATTCCGCCGGGAAACAGCAGTACACTCGACAGATCGCTAGCCGTCGCCGGAGTGCCCATGAATTTGTTTTCGCCGCGTTACCTTGCCTTCAATGCCGCCGTCGCCACCTTGCCGGTTTCACTGGCGCTCGGGGCGCCGTGGGAGATCCCGGTGATTGCCGCCGCGCTCACCGCGGTCGGCATCAGCGACATGGTGCAGACCAGGCGCGCGCTGCGCCGCAACTACCCGATCATGGCGCACTTCCGCTTCTTCTTCGAGTCGATTCGCCCCGAGATCCGCCAGTACTTCCTGGAAGACGACACCGTGGCCGAGCCGTTCTCGCGCAACCAGCGCAGCATCGTCTACCAGCGCGCCAAGCTCGACACCGACAAACGCCCGTTCGGCACCCAGCTCGACGTCTACGCGCCCGGCTATGAATGGATCAACCACTCGATCGCGCCGGCGCCCGAGCAGCATCACGACTTCCGCATCGAGATCGGCAACCACCCGGACTGCCCGCGCGCCCAGCCCTACTCGGCCAGCGTGTTCAACATCTCGGCGATGAGCTTTGGCGCGCTGTCGGCCAACGCCATCAAGGCGCTCAACGGCGGCGCGCGCCAGGGCGGCTTCATGCACGACACCGGCGAAGGCAGCATCAGCCCGCACCACCGCGAGCACGGCGGCGACCTGGTGTGGGAAATCGGTTCCGGCTACTTCGGCTGCCGCAATGACGACGGCACCTTCTCGGAAGAGAAGTTTGCCGCCAACGCGGCCTCGCCGCAGGTCAAGATGATCGAGCTGAAAATGTCGCAAGGCGCCAAGCCAGGGCACGGCGGCGTGCTGCCGGCGGCCAAAATCTCGCCGGAGATTGCGCTCACGCGCGGCGTGCCGACCGGGGTGGATTGCGTCTCGCCGGCGCGCCACTCGGCCTTCAGCTCGCCGATTGAAATGCTGGAGTTCATTGAGCGCCTGCGCAACCTGAGCGGCGGCAAACCGACCGGCTTCAAACTGTCGATCGGACACCCGTGGGAATTCTTCGGCATCGTCAAAGCCATGCTGGCGACTGGCATCGTGCCGGACTTCATCGTGGTCGATGGCGGCGAAGGCGGGACCGGCGCGGCGCCAGTGGAATTCACCGACCACGTCGGCACACCGCTGCAGGAGGCGCTGCTGCTGGTGCATAACACGCTGGTGGGCGCCAACCTGCGTGACAAAATCAAGATCGGCGCATCCGGGAAAATCATCACCGCGTTCGACATTGCGCGCACGCTGGCGCTGGGGGCGGACTGGTGCAACTCGGCGCGCGGCTTCATGTTTGCGCTGGGCTGCATTCAATCGCAAAGCTGTCACACCGACCGCTGCCCGACCGGCGTCGCCACCCAAGACAAGAGCCGCCAGCGCGCGCTGGTGGTGCCGGACAAAATCCAGCGCGTGGCCAACTTCCATGAGAACACGATGAAGGCGCTGGCGCAGCTGATCGCGGCAGCCGGCATGACGCACCCGTCGCAACTGCGCCCGCGCCATCTGGTGCGGCGCATCTCGTCCAACCAGGTGAAACTGGTCTCGACCCTGCTGCCGTTTTTGGAGCCGGGTGAACTGCTGGACCCGAGCCAGCTCTCGCGCCTGCCGCCCGTGTTCGGCCACTACTGGCCGATGGCGCAAGCCGAAACCTTCGATCCTTACTGCGGCTAGAGCTAGCGCTGCACGTGCAGCTTGATGACGCGCTTGAGCGGCGCGTCGGATTTGGCGGGCGGGGCGCTGTCGCACGAGCCGCATGAGGAGCAGCCCGTGTCGTCGCCGCAGCCGGATTTGATGTTGAATAGTTTGGCCATGCGTGCTTCATCGTAGCCGCGCCTGGACAGCGCGCTAACAATTTGGCGGCGCAAGGCCGCAGGCAGGTACTTGGTGCAGAAATGCGCCAGGGCTACCAGCACGATCAACGCGACAATAATCTGCTGCCACATATCAGCCTCCAATCAGTGCCGACGAAATACGGAAGGTCAGGAACGACGCCGTGTACGCCAGCGCAAACATATAGCCGGCCATCAGCAGCGCGTAGCGCGTGCCGCCAGTCTCGCGGCGCACCACCGACAGGGTCGACATGCACTGCGGCGCAAACACGTACCACGCCAGCAGCGACAAGGCGGTCGGCAAGGTCCACGATGCAGCGATGATCGGCTCCAGCGACTGCGCCAGTTCTTCGCCGCTCTGCGACAGCGCGTACACCGTACCCAGCGCGCCCACCGCCACTTCACGCGCGGCCAGGCCCGGCACCAGCGCAATGCAGATCTGCCAGTTGAAGCCGATCGGCGCGAAGATGTATTCGAGGCCGCGGCCCAGGATGCCGGCCAGGCTGTAGTAAATCGGCGGATGGGTCGCGCCTTCCGGTGCGCCCGGGAAGGAGCTCAGGAACCACAGCAAAATCATCAGCGTCAAAATAATCGTACCCACGCGCGACAGGAAGATCTTGCAGCGTTCCCACAAGCCCAGCGCCAGATTCTGCATATGCGGCCAATGGTAGGCCGGCAGTTCCAGCATCAGCGGCTGCTGCTGATTCGCGCCCAGCGCGCGCTTGAAGAAGTAGGCCACCCCCATCGCCGAGAAGATGCCGGCGAAGTACAGCGCAAACAGCACCAGCCCTTGCAGGCTCAGGAAGCCATACACTTGGCGCTCCGGAATGAAGGCCGCGATAATCAGCGCATACACCGGCAGGCGCGCCGAGCAGGTCATCAGCGGCGCGATCATGATGGTCACCAGACGGTCGCGCGGGTTTTGAATCGTGCGCGCCGCCATCACGCCCGGAATCGCGCAGGCAAAGCTGGACAGCAGCGGAATGAAGGCGCGGCCCGACAAGCCGACGCCGCCCATCAGGCGGTCCAGCAGGAAGGCCGCACGCGGCAGGTAGCCGCAATCTTCCAGCACCAGGATGAAGAAGAACAGAATCAGAATCTGCGGCAGGAACACCAGCACGCTGCCTGCACCGCCCAAAATACCTTCCACCAGCAGGCTGCGCAGGATGCCATCGGCCATCGCACCCTTGACCATCTCGCCGACACCATCGACACCGGCCTTGATCATATCCATCGGCACGTTGGCCCAGCTGAACACGGCCTGGAATACCAGGAACATCAGCACCGCCAGAATGATCGGGCCGAGCACCGGATGCAGCACCACATCGTCCACCTTCTCGCTCAGGCGATCGTCGGAAGAAGCCGGGCTGCTGACCACCAGATCCAGAATGCGGCGCACTTCGCGCTGCGTCTCTTCCACGCCGACCGCATCGATGGCCGACAGCGCATTCGGCTGGCTCACCGGCACCGGCCACAGCGCGTCCAGCGCGCGCAGCAGCGACTTCTCGCCGCCGGCCTGCACCGCCACGGTTTCCACCACCGGCATGCCCAATTCCTGCGACAGGCGCAGCGCGTCGATGGTGATGCCGCGCTTCTTCGCCACGTCGACCATGTTCAGCGCCAGAATCATCGGCAGGCCGAGACGTTTGATCTCCAACACCAGGCGCAGGTTCAGGCGCAGGTTGGTGGCGTTGACCACGCACACCACCACGTCCGGCGCCGCCTCGCCCTTGCGCAGGCCGGCCACCACGTCGCGCGTGATTTCCTCGTCCGGCGTGTGGGCCGACAAACTATATGCACCCGGCAGATCCAGCACGCGGAAGCCGTTGCCGGCGCCGGTGGTGAACGCGCCTTCCTTGCGCTCGATGGTCACGCCGGCGTAGTTGGCCACTTTCTGGCGCGCGCCGGTCAGGCGGTTGAACAAGGCTGTCTTGCCGCAATTCGGATTGCCCAGCAAGGCCACCATCGGCGTCCGGGACGTGATGGGCGCTTGTGGCGCCACGTTTTCTACTGCACCCATGATTTATTCCGGTTGAATCGAAACCAGCGCAGCTTCAAAGCGACGCAACGCAAAAGTGGAGCTGCCGACCTTGATCGCCAACGGTTCGCCGCCCGGCATGCCACGCTTGAGCATGCGGATTTTCTCGCCCGGCACAAAGCCCAACTCCATCAGGCGGCGCGCCAGCTGCAGGCCGCCGTCGGCCGCCGCGGCAGGCGCCACATGCACCACGGTGGCGGAGGCGCCAACCTGGAGCGTATCGAGAGTAATGAGGGGGGCAGCGTGCGTCATGAGTAATTTCCGGCCGGAATCTGATATGTGCATTATAAACGGTAATGCGAATGACTTCTATTTAGCTTGCAAACTGCTGAAGTTTACGGCAGTATACGATTAATGATAATGATTCGCATTAAGTTACTAGCAATCATGTCAGGAAGAACTTAATTCCGACTTATTCAGCCTAGCCAGAAGGTGCATCAATGATTGTTTGTGTTTGCAACAACATCTCCGATCGCGAAATCCGTCAAGCCATGGACTTGGGTATCACGTCGATGGACGAACTGCGCGACGCGCTGGGCGTGGCCACGTGCTGCGGCCAGTGCTTCTCCTGCGCGGAAGAAATCCTGACCGAACACCTGGCCGCGCAAGCCGCCGCCGAGCTCAAGGAAACGGTGCTGAAACGCCCGGCCTTCGCCAACTAATGAACACCCTGGTCTACCGCCCGGCAGCGACGCTGTCCGGGGACGATCTCAAGCGCCGCGCGCGCAAGCTGGCGCCGTTTGCCGCCATCGTCGCAGGCCATGCCGTGCTGTTTTATTTTGTCTCCTCCGGCATGCTGCGCACCGTCACGCATGCCATCCTGCCGCAGGTGGTCAACGTTACCTTCGTTGCCGCGCCCGAGCCGCTGAAAGCGCCGCCGCCGCCGAAGACCGTGCCGCTGGTGCAGCCGAAGCAAAGCTTCGTGCCGCCGCTGCCGCAAGTGAATATCGTCCAGACCGAACCAACCATTACCCTGCCGCCGCCGCAACCGCGTCCGAGCGAGCCGGCGCCTGCTGTCGCCGCACCGGTGGCGCAAGCGGCACCGCCGGCGCCGCCGCAACCGGCCGGGCCGAAGAATGTGTCGGGAGTGGAGTATGTACGTGCGCCGCAGCCGGTTTATCCAAGCATCTCGCGCCGCCTGGGCGAGACCGGCGTGGTCATGCTGCGTGTGCTGATTGGGGAAAAGGGCACGGCCGAGCAAGTCACCGTGCAGAAATCATCCGGCTCCAACAACCTCGATGAAGCCGGCCGCCAGGCCGTGCTGCGCGCGCTGTTCAAACCGCATGTGGAAGATGGCAAGGCCATCCCGGTCTACGCGCTGGTGCCGATCAACTTCCAGCTTGGCTAATTAAAGGTCAAGCCGTCCTTCGATGGAGTCATCCATCGTCTTGCCGATCACGGCGCCAATCAGCATCTTGACGCCGGCCACGGCGCGCCCGTGCTTGGTATCCCAATAGTAGCCGTAAGTCGGCGCAAACTTGATCAGCGTGATGCGCGGATCGTCTTCGCCTTCGGTGAACCACGTCTTCATGGTGAAGCTCCACAACTCCTTGAGCTTGACCGGATCGCGCAGCACAGTGGCAATGCCTTCCAGGTGCATGAACTCGGCCCGGGCCGAACCCTGGAAATACAGCGTGGCAGAAGGATCGGCCGCCAGTTCCACATTCTTCAGGCTATCGCTGGCCGAGATGAACCACAGGTTGCCCATTTCGTCGACCTGCAAGGCCGTCATCGGGCGCGCGTCGCCGAGGCCGCCGTTCACATCGCTGGTGCAGAAGAAGCAGCCGGGCGTGCTCTCGACAAAATCACGGATCTTGTGTACGGCATCTTCGCCGATCAGGTCCTGGTGGTTTGATTCTACTTGGTTGGCATTGATGGAATCCATGGCTCGCTCCTTAGTTGAGCTTCCATGTTAGCTACCGGAACGCTGCCACACAGTGGGCTGGCGCACACTGCGAATGCTAATAGTTTTCATTTGTTCCAATGTTTTCAGGCCGGGGATATTGGTACACTTGGCCCCCGATTCGTGGTCAATCGCTACACGTTGACTGTCTGTTCATGGCAAAATACCGGCATTCCCGCAACCATTTTAGAAAGCCTCCCATGAAGGGCGACCAAGAAGTCATCCGCTTGCTGAACGCACAGCTGACCAACGAACTCACCGCGATCAACCAGTACTTCCTGCATGCGCGCATGTACAAGCACTGGGGCCTGGAAAAGATCGGCAAGAAAGAATACGAAGAATCGATCGGCGAAATGAAGCACGCCGACAAACTGATCGACCGCATCCTGATGCTGGACGGCCTGCCTAACCTGCAAGCCATGCACAAGATCATGATCGGCGAGAACACCGAAGAGATGATCAACTGCGACCTGAAACTGGAACGCGGCGCGCAGATCACGGTGAAAGAAGGCATCGCCGCCGCCGAGAAGGCCGCCGACTACGTGTCGCGCGACCTGCTGCTGCTGATCCTCGAAGACACCGAAGAACATATCGACTGGCTGGAAACGCAGCTGGACCTGATCGGCAAGATCGGCATCCAGAACTACCTGCAAAGCCAGATGAACGAAGAGTAAAACGCAACGCCGGTGATCAAGCCGGCGTTTTTTTTATCTTCACCATCAAGACCGCCACCGCGCCGCACAGCATCAGCACTCCGGCCAGGCGGATCACGTTCTCCGGGCTCCCGCCCAGCAGGCTGCGGTAGTACAGCGGCAGCGTGAAAATCTGGATGATCATCGGGATCACGATGAACATATTGAAGATGCCCATGTAGACGCCGGTGCGCTCCGGCGGTATGCAGCCTGCCAGCATCACATACGGATTGCCCATGATGCTGGCCCACGCCAGCCCCATGCCCACCATCGGCACGAACAGCAGCGCCGGGGTATGAATCTGCGGAATGCTCAACATCGCCGCACCGGCCAACGCGAGGCACACGCTGTGCGTAATCTTCGGCCCGTAGCGCCGCGTGAACGGCACCAGCGCCAGCGCGCCAACAAACGCGATGAAGTTGTAGAACGCGCCTACCTGCCCTGCCAGCAGGCCCGCATCGCGGAAGCCTTGCGAGGCCTGGTCGGTGGTGCCGTAAATGGTGGTCGACAAGGACAGCATGATGTACTGCCAATAGCAGAACATCGCATACCACTGGAACAGCTTGACCCACACCAGCTGGCGCATGGTGTGCGGCATCTCGCGCACCGCGCTGACGATATCGCCCACCGCATGGCGCCAGCCGGCCGGCCTGGCGCGCATGGCCTGCAGTTCTTCAGCACTCAGCGGATTTTCCTTGGTGGTCTTCAAGGTCCACAAGATGGAACTGATCGAGAACACCGCGCCTATCATGAAGGCGACGATGACGATGTGCGGAATGTGGCTGCCGTTGACCGCATCCTTGTTCATGCCCAGCCACACCAGCAGCGACGGCGTCAGGTAAGCCAGCGTTTGTCCAAGGCCGGTGAACGCGCTTTGGGTCAGGAAGCCTATCGAGTGCTGCTCCGGTTGCAGCTTGTCGCTGACGAAGGCGCGGTACGGCTCCATCGTTACGTTGTTGGCCGCGTCCAGTATCCACAGCAGGCTCGCCGCCATCCACAGCGTGGGACTGAACGGCATCGCCAGCAGGCCAAGACTGCACAAGATGGCGCCGACCAGGAAGTAAGGCGTGCGCCGTCCCCAGCGCGTGATGGTGCGGTCGCTCATGGCGCCAATCAGCGGCTGCACCAGCAGCCCGGTCATCGGTCCGGCCAGCCACAAATACGGCAGGCTGGCTTCATCGGCGCCGAGGTATTTGTAGATGGGACTCATGCTGCTCTGCTGCAGGCCGAAACTGAACTGGATGCCGAAGAAGCCGATGTTCATGTTCACGATCTGCCAGAACGACAGGCGCGCCTTCATGACGCGGCTCCCCAGCTTTCTATCCACGGCGTGTAGAAGCCGATATCGCCCGGCACCGCGCCGGAGATGCCGCAAATGGCGCCGGCAAAGGCGTTGGCGCGCGCCAGCGTGAACGCCAGCGGCCAGCCTTGCGATTGGCCGAACAGGAACACGGCGGAGAAGGCGTCGCCCGCGCCGACGGTATCGACGATGTGTTCGGGCGCGTGGCATTCGTGGTTGGCGGTCACCGTGCCGTCGGCGGCGAAGTGCAGCGCGCCGCGAGGGCCCAGCGTGACGATCAGGCCTTGCAGGCCGAAGGTGCGCATCAGCACCAGGCAGGCTTCGCGCATGGCCGGGCTGTCCGCAGCGCCGGTGCCGGGCTGCGTGTGGGTGTACCACTTGAACAGGTCTTGCAGCTCGTCCTCGTTGACCTTGACCACGTCCGCCAGTTTGAGCGATTCGTGGGCGATGCGCTCGGTAACCTGGCCTTCGCGCACGTTCAGATCAAGGTAGCGCTGGGCTTTGCTGGCTTCCAGCATGGCGCGCAAGGTGCTGCGCGACTGCTCGTGGCGCTGGGCCATGGTGCCGAAGTAGATCACCTGCGGCTGGGCGTCGGCCAGTGCTCGCAGTGCTGGCGCGGCCTCCACGTAATCGTAGGCCTGGTCCGGCAGGATGATGAAGCGATGACCGCCGGCGTCGCGTTCGACGACCACGCGGCCGGTGGCTTCACGCGGGTCGACTTGCAGCGCAGCTTTGCTCATGCCGAAGCGCGTGAATTCGTCGGCGATGCGCGCGCCGTTCTTGTCGGTGCCGATACGCGTGACCATCAGCGTGGCGGCGCCGAACGCCGCCAGGTTGCGCGCCACATTGAACGGCGCGCCGCCCACCACCTGCTCGGTGATGAAATCGTCGACCAGTGCTTCGCCGAAGACGGCGATGGTGTGTTGGCTCATGCTGTCGCTCCACGTTCCAGCCAGTGCATTGCATACGGTTCCAGCGTGATGGTGTCAGCCAGTATGCGCCCATCGAGGCAGTCGGTCCATTGGCCTTGCAGCGCATAGATTTGCGGCTGGCTGGAGAAGTTCATCAAGCTGACAAAGCGCTCGCCGCGCGCCAGCGCCAGCACGCCGTCCGGCGCATCGGCCAGCAGTGCGCGCGGCGCGTTGGCGGCCAGCGCCTCATGCTGCTGGCGCACACGCACCATGCACAGCAGCGACTGATACATGCGACCGGCGCTGGCCGAAGCGGCGGCGGCATCGGCGCCGGCAGCGTTTCGCAGCGCCCAGCGCTGGTCGTCGAACGCCGGACGTTGCAGCCAGCGGCTGTCCATCGCGTGCTGAGGACGATGCTGGTAGCTGTAGTCGTTTTCCATCGCCAGCTCGTCGCCCATGTACAGCACCGGCAGCGCGCCGAAACTCAATGCAAGGCCGTGCAGCAGCAGCATGCGGCGCATGGCCAGCTCGCGCTCCTCCTCGCTGGCGGCACTTTGCAGTCCCACCAGCGACGCGGCCATGCCATTCGTGCCGTGCGCCGCGTTCGGATCGGTGCTCTGGAAGGTTGCGCCGACGGCGTAGCTGCCCTCCGCGCCCGTGAAGAAGCGTGATGCACGCGCCAGCCGGGCGTTGGCATCGTGCCCGCCAACCGCCGCTTCGGCGCGCAGCACGTTCCAACCGATATCGTCGTGACAGCGCACGTAGCTGAGCCACGTCGCCGCCGGCGGCAGATCGGGCGTATTGCGGATCACCTCGCGCATCACGCTGGTGCTTTGCTCCGACAAGGCCAGCCAGCCGGCCGCCATCAGGCTGCTGTGGTAGGCGATGTGACATTCGCGCGCATTGGCGCTACCCAGGTAGGCCGGCAGTTCGCGCGTCGGCACGATCGCCTCGGCCTTCAGCAACACGCCCGGCGCCACGATATCGACAATTGCGCGCAAGGCTTGCAGGATCTGGTGCGCCTCCGGCTGGTTCATGCTGTTGGTACCTTCGCGCTTCCACAGGAAGGCGGTTGAGTCGAGGCGGAATACTTCGATGCCGCGATTCGCCAGCCGCAGCAAGGCCGCCGCCATTTCGGCGAATACCGCCGGGTTGGCGTAGTTAAGATCCCACTGGTACGGATAGAAAGTACTCCATACCCAGCCGCCCATCGCTTCCACATGCGTGAAATTGCCCGGCGCGACTTGTGGGAACACTTGCCCCAGCGTGGCCTCGTAGCGGTCCGGCATCTCGCGGTCGGGATAGACCAGGAACATGGCGCGCGCTTCCGCATCGCCAGCCTTCGCGGCGACGGCCCACGCGTGATCGTCCGCCACGTGGTTCAGGATGAAGTCCGAGCACAGGCTGATGCCGGCCGCGCGCAGCTGCGTGGTCAGCGCTTCCAGATCGGCATTGCTACCCAGCGATGGCTCGACGTCGTCAAAACTCGACACCGCAAAGCCGCCATCGTTTTCACCGGCGCGCGCCCGCAGGAACGGCAGCAGGTGCAGATAGCTGACGCCCATCTCCTGCAAGTAAGGGATGCGCGCCGCCACGCCATTCAGATCGCCACCGAAGTTCTGCACGTAGGCGCAGTAGCCCAGCATGCGCTGATTGAGGAACCAGTCCGGCTGCGCGGCGCGCTGCTCGTCCAGCGCCCGCAGTTCCGCCGGACGCGCCGAGTACAGCGCGTCCAGTGACGCCATCAACTCGCCCACCCACGCATCGAAGCCTGCGTGACCGCCATACAAGCCGGCCAGCAACCGGCGCAGCACCGGCTCGTGAGCGGCCAGACGCTGCGACATTTCTTTAGAAGGCATAGGACAGGCTGACTTTCGCGGCGCGGCCGGAGATGGAACGGGCGGCGTGGCCGTCACCTTCCACTTCGGTGTAGCCGATCTTGTTGAACAGGTTATTGACGGTCAGCGACAGCGTGGCTTTTTCCGTCAGGCTGTAGTTGAAGAAGGCATTCACCACTTCATACGCCGGCAGCACAATGGTGTGCACATCATCGCCCCACGACTTGCCGGTGCCGATCACGCTGGCGCCGATGGTCGCATCACCAAAGCTGTACGAAGGCGCCAGCTGGTAAATGTACTTGGCCTGGCGGCGCGGCGTGTTGCCGATGTTGGCCACGTCCGCCGCCGCGGTGCCGGTGATCTTGGCATCAGTGTAGGTCATGCCGCCGGTGATACGGAAGCCGCCGTTGCTGTACGCGCCTTCCAGCTCCACGCCTTTCGCATCGTACTTGTTGGACGTGCTGCGCTGGGTGGTGGCTTCGTAATTGCTCTCGTCGGTCTTGGCCTGGAACAGGGTGACAAAGGTGCTGATGCCGCCGCTGCGCCACTTCACGCCGCCCTCGACCTGCTTGACGGTGTTGATGTTGATCGGCGCGCTGCCATCGAGCGGCGTGCCGAACAGGATGCGGTCCGCATTGAAGGCCACGCCGTCGCTGACGCGGGCAAACGCCGACAGGTTTTTCGTGAAGCTGTAGTTGCCGCCTACCGAGTACGAATTGTGATTGAGCTTGTAGTCGACGAACTGCTGGGTGGCCGGATCGTAGCGCAGCGCGCCGCCGCTCAGCGTTGCGATGTTGGCGGTACCGTTGGCGCGCTGGCGGTCCTGGCGGATGCTGGCGTCCACGCTCAGCGGACCGGCTTCATAGCCCACGTTCAGGTAAGGCGAAGTGAGTTTGTATTCCATGTCCACCGCGCGCGAGCAGCAGCCGCCGAAGGCCGGGCCGACCAGTCCAGGCGTGCTGCTGGAAGTTTGCAGCAGCGCCGGTTTGTCGCCGGTGGCCTGCATCAGGTACTCATTGAAGTTCCAGGTCAGTGCCAGCTTTTGCGTCGACAGGTACAGGCCAGCCGTGGTGGTCAGCTTGCCGCCGTTGGCCAGCGCGAAGGTCTTGGCCAGCTTGGTGTCGTTGAGCGTATTGCCGGCATCGTCGATCGAGGTGTTGAACACCACCGCCGAGAAAGCGCGGCCGTTGTAAGCCTTGCCCTTGTTCGGTCCCGTGGCGAAGGTGTAGTTGCCGACCGTGCCGTTATTGGCCGCGAACACGCCGGTAAAACGGCCAGTGTTATCCGAGGTGCGGAACTTGTCGCTCAGAGTCCAGCCGTCGCCGAGATTGAACGAGCCTTCCAGGCCAACCGAATCGCTCTTCACTTTCAGGCCGTCGTTGACGTTGGTCGACACCGGCGTGTTGTTCTTGCTGAGTACAACATCGCGTACCCAGTACGGCGAGTAGAAGCTGACCGTGCGCGGATCGATGCCCGGGATTTCGTGGATCTGCTGGTTCACCACCTGCACCGGCACCGGCAGCGCGGTCGGCGCCTTGTCGTCCAGGTGCTTGAACGACAAACGGATCCAGCCGTTGTCCAGCTCATGCGTGATGTTGCCGCGAATCTGGCCGCCACCTTCGGTGCTCATGCCGGTGTTGCGCACGCCTTCGCCGGTGCGGTAGTTACCGCCGATGAAGAAGCGGGTCTTGTCCGAGATCGGCGCGCCGTAGTCGAAGTCGTAGCGGGTTTCGTCGTAGCCCAGGCCACGGCTGATGCCGATATGGCCGCCCTTCTCTTCGCCGGTCTTGGT
>Ga0105244_10002042_pt1 | contig 15554 bp, 9 predicted proteins | sample KBSM44metaG_FD_80423 | JGI IMG/M metagenome (GOLD analysis project Ga0105244, IMG submission 80423) | Miscanthus rhizosphere microbial communities from Kellogg Biological Station, Michigan, USA - KBS M4-4 metaG | ecosystem: Host-associated > Plants > Roots > Rhizosphere > Soil | place: Michigan... | reverse complement strand
TAGCTTTGGTAAAAATGAGCACGAATCTAAAAAAGATTATGAGCGCCATATGGAACAAGTGCTCGGAGGATTCCGTCCTACTGTAAAAGTAGCAGATAGCTACAACGCCTATTACGACTACGTAAAAATGAAGTGGCAGGATATTGGTGATTTAGAACTGGATGATAATGGCAAGCCTAAATGGGCAGGTTACCGCACCGATTTACGCCGCACTGGCGGCACTGATAAAAAGCCGTTCTATAGCTTGCGGCCTACTACCGGAGGGCTGGCCCTTGGAAGTAAACCCGACAACAAGGGCAACTGGCAACCGGTAGGCGCCACCATTGACCCGGCTGTACTTTTTATCGACCGCTGCCTGCAACTACTTAAACCCGGTGGCCGACTGATGATTGTGCTGCCCGATGGTATTTTATGTAACTCCGGCGACCGTTATGTGCGCGAGTACATAATGGGCAAAAAAGACGAAAAAACCGGCGAGTTTGTTGGTGGTAAAGCCATCGTCAAAGCAGTGATTTCTCTGCCAAGTGACTGCTTTAAGCTCTCCGGCACGGGCGCCAAAACCTCGATTTTGTATTTACAAAAACGCCATGCTAACCCCAACCAGCCAGAGCAATTTTTGCCCGAGCCACAAACCGACGTATTTATGGCGGTGGCCGAAACATTAGGTTATGTTGTGAAAAACAACATCGAAGACTATAACGTCGGTGTCGCTAACGATCTGGATAAGATTGTTTCGGCTTATAAGCGGGGGTGAATGATGACAACTATTTTTAAAAGAACATCCGAGCAATTGTCTGAAAGGCGGATTGATCCTTGGCACTATCAACCGCGATTTGAAATACAAATTAATAAAATTAAAGACAACCTAGGTGCTTTGCCCCTGGAAGCGGTAATTGATTCAAAGCGCGGGGTGGCTAGTGGCGCAACGCCTTTAGGAGCAAATTATTTAGAAAAAGGCCGTGTTAAGTTTTATCGTACTTCTGAAGTTGAAGAAATGTTCTTGCAAGCTGAAGAAGCTGTTTTTATTAACGATGAAGATGATGAAAAATTAAAGCGTAGCAGATTAGTGGATGGTGACGTTTTACTTACGATTACTGGTGCAAAATTTGGCAAATCGGCTGTAGTATCAGCTAAACATCTTCCAGCCAACATTAGTCAGCACTCAGTCAGATTCAAGCCTGATCCCAAAAAAGTTGACGCACACTTCTTGGTGGCATACTTGAATAGTAAAACCGGACAAGTTGCAATCTGGAAGGAAGCATATGGCGCAACTCGCCCCGCCATTGACTTTCCAAGTGTCCGCTCACTAGCGGTTCCTAAAGTTTTACCTCTAGCCCAAAAATACATTGGGGATAAAGTTCGCCAAGCCGAGCAGCTGCGCGCTTGGGCGAAGCGGCTATACCGCATCCCAGCTTTTATCGATGCATTTATCCAAGGTGCGTTACCTTTGTCGCTAACCGACTCGCTCTTTTCTTTAATGAAGAATAGTAACAATGATGCTATTAAGGAACTAACCAAGTTTTTAGCGTTAAATATTGAAGATGCTCAAATGAAACAGAATTTCCAAGACTTCATTGAGAAGAACAAAATGGGTTCTGTTGATATTGAGCGAGAGTTTTCTCACATTAACACTGTTTCAACCTTAGCTATCGAAGATTTCTTATCTGCACAGACATACCGACCAGCAATTACAGATGCTTTTGATAAGATTACTTCTAAAAAGTTCTCTACTTTGCAATCAATTAGCTTAGAACCTATCCGACAAGGAGCAACACCTAAGTTTTCAATCATTGGAAAAAAATGTATAAAATCAAAGCAAACAAGAGATTTATTTTTAGATGAAACTGGCTACGAAATAGTTGACCCAAATGATGAGCAAAATAAACGTATCGTTCGGTTAAAAAGAAACGATATTTTGGTCACCAGGCAAGGTGCCGGTACGGTTGGGCGAGCGTCAATCTTTCTGGATGATGAAGAAACCTACATAACTGATTCATTATTCTTGGTTCGCATTGACCCGGCTAAAGCCAACCCAGCATTTGTTGCTGGTTTTTTGAGATCTTATACAGGTCAACGGCTCATAGAAAAAGGAGTTTACGGTTCCACTGGCCAGCTGAATTTATCAAGTACAGCGCTACGAAATATACCTATCTTAGACGTCCCATTAGAGTTTCAGAACTTCTTAGGCGAAACTCTATGCACTGCTGACACATTGTTTAAATTATCGACCAGATTAACTCAGTCCGCCAAAACCCTAGTCGAAGCCCTGATCGAAGGCCAGCTGACCGAGCAACAATTAATCCAGGCCCAACAAGCCCTAGAAGATGGCGACAACAGCTTAGATCAGGCGATTATAAGTAAACTAAGTGCTGAGGGGTATGCCATTGAAGGAGCCACACCGCTATTTAGCGATGTGGATGAGTTATACAGTTTGCTGGAAGATGCGGCACAAGCTGAGGCTGAAGAGTAAAGATGGTGATAAGCGGCATGGACAGCAGTACAACCAGGCAAAATAACAACACGTTAAATAGCGAAGCGGCACTTAACCTCTGCCTGCAGCTTTGGCTGCAAGGCGGTTTAATAGCCGACAAAGCAGCGTTGTTATTAGCGGCTGTGCCTGCCCTTAAATCACTGTTACAACCAATAATACAGCCGAAAAAGAACGACACTGAAACGGATAGCGTTAGTGCCTATAGCCTCACTGCACCATTGCTTGATGCCTTTAACGATTTAAGCCAGTCAGGTGAATGGCAATTAGCGTTGTTAGGCTTAAACCCAGATGTTCGCCAACATTGGATAAATTTAGCCGCCGCTCGCTGCCAGGAAGCAGGCGCGATGAGTGACCCAATGGTATTGGTTAAACACATTCAGCAACTGGGCAATGCCAGTGAATGGGTCTTAGCCCAGTTGGAAAACTCAGACTTCTCACCACAAATCATTGCAGGCCCATTGGAGCAAACCGAACGCGATTTACTCGGCCATTGCCTAAATGACAACGCTGCCATTCCTGCTCTATGTCGTATTTTGCGCATATGCCATACCTTGTTTACCGTAAGCGAACAAAATGAACCAACGGCACCTATACAAGTGGTGGATTTAACCGCAAAACAACTTGCAAACAATTGGTGTAGCGGGCGTTTGTTAGCACTCCCTAATACCTTGCTTAATGAACATGACCTGAAACCTAATGCCGATTGGTTATTGGTGTCTCGCTCAGGTCATGACAACGTGCCGCTTACCGAACTATTCGCCCAGCAGCCTTGGTTATTTTTACTCAGTCTCATTATCTTTGTGCAAGATGCATGGGCTGCCGAGCAGCGTGGCGGCTTGTTGCTCACTTTACCTGTCGGGCAAAATGCCTTTGCGCCCGGTCAAATAAATGTGGCAGTACAAGGTATTGAAGGTGATGAGGTGAGCCTGGGCAGTTTGGCTGAGTTTCTTGTGCTTCTGCTCGGTGAGCTCAAAATCCCCCTTTACCCGGCACTCGATGCGAACACGGAAAGCATCAACCGCCTAAACCGCGCCCTGAGCTCATTCATTGCCGAACTGTTGGCACAAAAAATCTGGCAATTTACCGAGGCGGGTCGTGGCGAGTCCGGCCAATATCGAATTCACACAAACTTCAGCGATGCCTGTTATAGCCTGCCGTTAGCACCGCTATTTGGCTACAAAAGCCAAACGTTACAACGGGCCATTAAGCAACTGGCGCAAAACTGCTATGCCAATAAAAAACGCGCCGACAATAGAATAAACCTTCAAGGATCGTCGTTATGAGTTTTGAATTAAACGAACAGATGGTTGATAGCCTGGCAAAACAACATCGCTGGGCGGCGACGGGCGTATCAGATTATCCACCTCGCGACCCGTTAGTGGGCCAGAGCAGATTTTTCAAACGCTTTCAAACCTTTTTGCATACGGTGGATCACGACGATGATCGCTTTGCCCATGTGTTTGCCGTCGAAGCCGAATGGGGCCGGGGTAAATCTCGTTTAGGCCATGAATTGGTCGCACAAATTAACGACTGCTCCAGGGGCTGGTTTGTCCGCGATGAACAAGGCCAACTGCATAATAAGCAGCTGTTTAATCGCGATACGCAAGATAAATACCTGGCGCTCTATATTCGCTACTCGCAAGTGGCATCAGATTATCAAAACTCGGATAACTGGTTTGCTTTTGGTTTATATCAGGCGCTGTTACCCCTGGCCACCCAAACCTTTGATGGATCGATTCAAAGTGAAATTGCCAAACAAGCCTATGAACGCTTAATGCCATTTGGCTTTAAATCTGAACTGTTATCAGATGCCTTACAACTGAATGCCAACCACAGCGAAGAAGACCTCTATACTGACCAAACGCTGGTAGTCAGTTTGGTGCAAGCCGCCTATAAAGTATTAAAGAGCTTTGGCGTGCAGTATATGTTGGTGGTGCTGGATGAGCTGGAAACCGTTGCAGAAGCCGCCACCTTTGGCCTGGAGGATGAACAAGATAAACGTCTCGATGGCCAGGCCATTCGCCTGATTGGTAAAGCAATTAAAGAGGAAGACCCTCGCCGTAAACTTCCATGGTTGCGCTATGTGGCGCTGTGTTCACCACTGCTTGGCCAGCAATTGCGCGAAATTCAATCGGTCGCACGCCGCTTTGAGTTAGTAGAACTTGAACATAATGCCTTTGCCGATGTATCAGACTATGTGGCAAGCCTCTTAAAAGACGGCAAGCTGGGTTTTAATTACCCTGCGGGTTTAGTGGAAGCCGCTTACGCCATGAGTGGTGCCAACTTCGGTTGGTTTAACGTGGTCATGGCTAATGTGGATGCGGTGCTGAGTCAATACCAACAAGCAGGCCACAGTATCAAGGATGTGGGCGATTTATTTGAAGCTGTGCTGGCAGGTTCTGGCCGCGTGGCCAGACATGTGCTGGATAAAGGTGCGATAGAAGGCATTCAAACCCGCAACCAGGCACTATTGACCGAATGCCGTAGTTTGCTCTACGGCCAATTACCCGTGCGCTTAACTGAAGTGAGCCATGCCACTGAATTGTTAGCGCTGAAAAACGAAGATCTGGAACCCATAGCCGCTCATTACCGCAAACTGAGCATTGACCGCCTACAGTGCCGACAAGCCCTGGAGCAAGCCAAATTCCGCCGCGATAAAGATGAATGGTACTACCCTGCAGTAGATCAAGCGCTGAGCTTAGATACTTTGCTGGATAACCTGCGTACTTTTTCGATTAAAGAACAAGCCGCAAGCGGCGATAAAGGCGCAGTATTGCTGCCTCTGTCAAAAGGTGAGTTTAAATACTTACTCAGCTTGCTGTATGACCACCCAGCAATTGAATTTGCTGCCGATGCCTTATGGCACAAGTTAGTGGGTGAAACTACCGAACTGGACGTCAGTGAAGCAACGCATATTGGCCCCAGCGTGGCGATGTTACTGCGCCTGGATTTGCGCTATCGCAGTGCCCAGCAAAACTCATTGATTTTTAAAGATCCCGCCATGGGCGATGCTCATGAACAGGCGATGAGTGAACTGAGCAAACAAAGTAGCCAGAAGCCGCTCATCAAGGCATTAGCCCGTGTAACGGGCTTTATGAGATTACTGGATAACAACTGGACCTATGATGAAAGCTTACTGAGTAATAAAGCGGGCAGCGACGATGCACCTCTGGCCATTTTAACCGAGCCCCGTGGCCGCCAAGGTGGTTTACTTACCCTGGATGGATTTAAGCTTCACCCAGAAGGTAAAGCCTTGTTTGCCTGGGTCAGTAACCTCATTGAACTGAACAATCTTCAAACCTTTGCGGCAAACCACAGCCACCAAAATGGTCGCACGCCAGTATTAGCGTTAACCGCTTCTGCACATCTCATGGAGCAATACAGCAGACTGGATGAAAGAAATGAGTTGCGCGATGCGATACTGCTGCATTATGTCAACCCAAGCGAAGCAGACCAGTTAGAGCGTATTGGCTTAAGTCTGGCAGTATGCCAGTTGCACGGCGTGAATTTAACTGCCGACAGCTTTACCGCGAAATTCAAAAACAAGCTGCATGCCCTGACTACCTTTGCCACGGATGCCATTCACAAGTGGCGCCAGCGCTTGCAGAAGCGCGGTTTAATTGCCTGGCCGTTAAAGGTAGATGGTAAGTTATCACCGAATGACCGCGACCTGTTGTTTAAAGGCTGGTATCAGTTGGCCATTGCTCACCCTGAGTTAAACGGTATTCTCGATTTACAGCAGCAACACGGCGTGCCAGTGAATGAGCTGAGCAGCTTGTTGGATAAACTTAAAGTGCCGGGCAGCTATATTGCCAAAGGCTACACGGCCGATGAACATGCCGGGCTATTTACTGAACTTAATAATGTGCAGCGAAGCCAGGTGCAGATCCCATTATTTTTAGCCCGTATTGCTCACCCTAATAAAAAGCACAAGTGGCAATTCGAAGGCTTTAAGCAGCAGTTTTATTTCGCCTATGTGGCTGAAACGAGCACTACCGCCAAAGGCGTGTTTAATGACTGGATGTGGTGGTGTGGAGAGCTGAACTTACTCACGTTAACCAATCCAACAGAAAAACAGGCAATTTGGGAGCACTATCCGCGCTCCCGTTTAGAAAATGCCATTACAGAAGCACAAAACTGGTTCAGCGGTAACGATATGGGCAGCTACGCAGCCAATGTGGAAGTCATGAGCCGCGTGTATGGTTATGCACGCATTAATGAAATGTTCGCGCCACTGGGTACAAATAAGCTGGGTTTTGTCACCGTGGAAGCTAAAGAGCAGCTGGAAAAAGCACAATCACTATTTAACGTGCTCAAACACCAAGAAGAACAACTGGCTGATATTGTCGAGGCCAACGACACGCAAGTACTGGCAGGGCTTATCCACAAGCGTGCTGAAGTGCTGGAGTTAGTAGCAAAGGTTAAACCGCTTAATAGTTCCAAGCCCATGCTAAAAGATGCCCATATTCTTAGCTTAGAAGACAAAACGACCTCGCTTTATCAACGCATTGAACAGGCCTGTTTATTTGCCGAATTTGTTGAGCGCAGCGCTGAGCGTATCAACAACCGACTCGCTGATTTAATCATAGATGTTGAAACAGAGTGTGCCCCACTGACGAATTTCCCGAAACGTCTGTACACCAACACGCTGCGCACCATAGGTCATATTTTAGACGGCGCGTTAAAAGACGATACCAGCAGTGCCACTGGCCAAAAAGAGCAGCAAGCAGACAGCGATACCTTACTGCATTACCTGCGTAAACTCGATTTAGGTAAAGCACATGACAAGCTTTCAGCCTTAGCGCAAGAAGTGGGTTTAAACCTGCACAGTGATCAACAGCTGCCGATAGTGGAGATCCAGGGACATATTTTGTCTAGCTACCGCAACTGCAAAGAACGATTTGGGAAGCTGGTAAATAACCTCGCAGAGCAAAACCAACGCGCCCAACAGTTGCAACAATGGCTTAGTAGCGCCACGGCTGAGTATGAGTACGCTGATGACATTGCAGAGCTACCAAAACTGGTAATGAAATTACAGCTCATTAAAGACGCTATTGCCGATCTCCCCAACGATGCCGAGAGCAAGCGTCAAAGTATGCAAAACAGTTTGCGCAATGGGCAGTTTTCATCGTTACGGGATTTACCAGAAGAGCTTTTAAAACCGGCACGCGGTCAACTTACACCGATTCAAGGCCAGCTACTTAAAATTGAAGAGCGTCTTAACCAATTCAGACGCAGCTCCATCGAGCAGGTAAACAGCTGGCTGCCGTTATTAAAACCGCTATTGGCTTCTCAAAAGCAAGCGGAACCAGCAGCGTTGACTCTAGGGGATGTGAGCAATTTGGGTGTCAGTGAACTTCAACTGGTGTGTGAAAGCACCCAGGCCAAATGGCAGAGCCAGGGTGAGCAAATATTAAAAGATACAGGCTTAACACTGGCGGATTGGCAACCGATTTATCAGGCTTTGAGCCAAAACCAAGAACCCGCGTTAACACCTGAGCAACAGAAAGGACTTGTAGACAAAGGTATTGTAAAAATGCGCCTAACCTTTGCCACTGGTTTATAGAGGTGACGCGATGAGTCTTTACTTATCTGCGGCACTGGCCAGTAATCGTAAAGGTCGGTTTTTGCAAACTGTTGCGGGGGCCCCCCCCTTAACGAAGGATTGGATTAGCTCGCCGCCAGCCAGCGGTTTGTTGTTAGTACAAGCAGAAGAGTTGACTGACGCTAATACTATGCAACGCCTGTATCACTGGGCTATGCAGGCAGGTTGTGCCGCTTTGGTGATAAACCCGAAAGCTGAACAATTTACCTTATTAGCGCACTTGTCCTCCCCACTAGATTGGCAGTTAGTACCAGCGGTCTTGAGGGTGCAAGAGCCAGGGCTAACCGCTTTGCTAGCCAGTGAAACAGACCAGGCTATTGCTGGCTTTTCTGGCAGTGCAGATCGCCACCAACACCAGGCCGGCGATGTGGTGCATACCCGCTACATACGAAAACACAGCAACAGTGGGCTATTAGCCTTTACCACGTTACCTTTGTGGTCGCTGACTTTACTCGATCATAGTGAGATCTTGGTGAGATGGTTGAATTGGTTTGTGGACCACGCAGGCATTGCTGAACGAATCATCGAACCTAACGCGCCATCAACCGACTACACACCAGATAAGCACGATCTGGTTGTATTGCTACTACTCTACGCTGGAAGTGGCATGAGCTTACAAGCGTTGTCTGAGCATAACGCGGTTAAGCTGATGTTTGATGTTAACAGCCTTGATATTGTCAAGCGGGGGGAGATGTTGCGGCAGCACGATTTTATCGACGAAGCGGGCATAACAGCCACCGGTAAAACATGCCTACAAGCCTCGCAATATTGGGCTTATGCCCCGTTACTTAACGAGCAGCTACACACAGGAGCGCTATAAGCATGAATGAGAACAAAACGATGAATTTAGCGCAATCTCTCGCCATCGATAGTCAGCTTCGCTTACCGGGAAGCGCAGGACGCTTGCTTAAACAGGTCCGTGATATTGAGCAAGTGGCGCCGCTGTTCCGTGATGCTGGCTTAGTGAAGGCGGTCCCGAAGCCCACAATCGTTAATTTACGCGTAGCTGGTATTGCGACTAAATCGTGCTTAGACAAGGTATTGGGTGGTTTTATTTATGCCAGTGCGGCAGTGCGCACAGATTTGCTAATAGATGACAATAAAGTCAGCACGGCGGGTAGCGACTCGGTATCAGAACTGGATGATATTGATTTTGAAGCGCAGCGTAAACGGCTTGATTTAATTGAAATTCGTCATTCTTATCAGTTAGTTGAGAAAAAACTTTTAAGTTATGAGCCGGGTGATTTAATTTTGCTGGATACGCCGTTGTTTTTAGCACGGGATATGGCTCCGCTGGAGCGCAATGTCCGTCATAAACAAGAGTACGAAAAAACTAGGCAAGTGATAGAAACTTTTTGGCAAAACCATCGCTCTAAAATTTTTCCCTGGAATCAAAATGGTGTAATGCTTGCGAGCATTTTGGCTGAGCGCTTTAGTGCAATTGTAAGTATCGCCAAACAAGATTTACGTACCGAACAAGGCCGCAAACAAATTTTAGCATCTGATGGGTTTTCTAAAGAGTTGATGCAAAATCTGGCAGGGCTGGATGAAAGTTTGGTGGGCGTGGGGGATTTGCGATTTATCAATGGCATTTTAGGCAACTATTCGCGCACCATCGCATTTCGTTTGTCTGAGCAAGAAAACCGCATTGAACCCAACATTGAAGCTAAGCAAGGGTTAATTGGTTTTCACTTCCGTAGTGCCCGAGGTGGACAGATAAAAATGGTGCAATTAGCGGGTGACGAACCAGCATGGAAAAGTACTGATCTCGATTTAGTTGCCTCTCGCCTGATAGTGCTGGATATGCAAAACAAAGGTAATGCAATGCCGTTGCCACAATTACTTGGCTATCAACAGCTTGGCATTTTACCTAAATTTGCTACGTTTTATCGCCAGGGTTTACACCAGGCTCTAAAGAATAATGATATTGAGGCAGGGTGGTTGGCAGGCCTCGATGAGGGATTGAATAATGGCTTATAAAGTTTTAGGTAAATTAGTCGGTAACACTGGTGATGCCAGCCAGTTAACTATGGTTGTGCAAGACTCGTTTTCAGTACGCCGTGGTGAGTTTGTACGCATTATGCACCAGGAACGCAAAGATGAGGGGCAAGTCGCCGTACTGGGGCGAGTGACCAAGATCAGTCGTACCAATATGCTCTACAACGCCGGCTTTGGCGATGGTGTGACTGAGCTTGAGCTTTTGCCCGGTGCGAATGTAACTGGTGAGAATATGTTTGCTCAGGTCGAGCTGGTTGGTTACCGCGATCCTGTTACTCGTCAAATCAAAATTCCACGTCGCCCACTTAACCCTGGTACCGCTGTTGAAACCGTCGATTTCCAGTTTTTGAGTGATTTTTACGAATTTAATGAACACTCCAGTTTGCACTTGGGCAACCTAGTAGGCTACGACAAAGGCGAGAATACAGTTCCTGTTTTTATTGACGTGAACAAGTTGGTCACTGAGCATCTGGCAGTTCTGGCAATGACGGGTTCAGGTAAGTCTTATACTGTTGGCCGCATTATTGAGCGTTTAGTCGCGGTTAATAACGGTACTGTAGTAGTATTTGATCCGCATGGTGAATATGGTAAAGCCCTCGCTGGCGGTAATCTGCAATTCTCAAGCTTCTTAGAAGCCACTGACGATAAGCGTGATCAAGAAGCACTACCACTGATAAAACAGACCTTTGAAAAGCTGCAAGCCGCCGGTGCAGGTATTCAAGTTTACTCGCCACAGCACGAATCTTTTAAACATAAATACGCTAGTAAGAATAAGCCATTAGCGCTTCAGTTTGACCATTTTGAAATGGACGATATTGCTGAAATATTACCTGGTTTAACGGAACCGCAACAACGGGTACTCGATGTTGCAATTCGTTATTGGCGCTCTGCAGATAAGACCGAGCCACGAGATATTAACCGCCTACGCTTCTTATTAGGTGATGGCATTGAAGAGTTAAAAGAGTGGGACGACCTTTCTGAAGCTGAGGCGAAGGCGTTATCAGGCCGTAGTGCCGCCGTCGCCTCGATGAAGCTTTCACGCGTGCTTAATGAAGCCAAAAGTTTTTACAGTGCAACGATGGCTGAGCCAACTGATATTTACAAAATGGTGGGACGCCCGAGCAATCAACAAGGGCGTTTAGTCGTTGTTGACTTACAAGGTTTGAGTGATACCGCTAAGCAAGTCATTTGTGCACTGTTATCTAGTGAAATATTAAAGGCGGCCTCGAGCAAAACGGACCCGCTGCGCCCATGCTTTATCATTTACGAAGAAGGCCATAATTTTGCTCCGGCCGGTGGCAATGCAGTCAGTCACCGCATTATTAAAAAGATCGCCGGTGAAGGTCGTAAATTTGGTGTTGGATTTGGCATTGTGAGCCAGCGTCCATCGAAATTAGATTCAGATGTGACCTCTCAGTGCAATACGCTAATTACGATGCGCTTAAAGAACCCAGACGATCAACGATTTATAGCTAAAGCATCAGATATGGTGAGCAAAGCTGACCTGGAGGAACTTCCGAGTTTATCAACCGGTGAAGCTCTGGTGTGTGGTCGTTCAATCCCTGCACCACTGCTTGTTAAAGTTGGTAGTAAGGCATTAATTCACGGTGGTGAATCGCCGGAGGTATTGCGTGTTTGGGGCTCTTTCAATGGCTAAGGTGCCTATGCCTGAAGTAGCTTGGGTAAATGAGACGTTTCCACTTTTAGCAAGCGGTAAGCTATTGGACCAGGATGTATTGGTCCACAGCTTAGGCTGTAGCGTTTGGAATACATTCGGGCATGAACAGTCATTTATGGCGGTAGTGGAATGTCCGGCTCCAGGTACATTTGGTGCTGATATTCGCTCAGACTCGGGCTGGTTTCATAAATCATCTGCATCGCCTATGTGTTTAATCGAATTTGAACGCTTTGATGGTTCAGCGAAGGGGCAGCAAAAGCTAGAAGAAAAATTAAAAAACTTACTGGAAGCAGCGCAGCGCTGGAATCATTGCCCCAAAACCCTGGTCCTCAGTGCCTGGAGCCAAGGCTTAGTAGGTGCACCTGATACCCGAAAACTGAAAGACATTTGCCGCATGGGTTTCACTTCGTCCACTGGTACCCAAGTAAGCGCCGCTCCTGATGTTGAGGTGGTGTTTAGTCGCTTTTTATTTATCAAAAATCTGAGCATGATTGTTTTGGACAGAATTCACTATGAGGTGTTGATGTGAATATAAAATCAGCACATTTTTTGCCAGGGACGAATAAACGCCTTGGTGACAAATACCTGTTACTTGAATGCCTTGGTGATGGCAGCCATGGTTGGGTATGGCGGGCGGAGCGCCTGCAAGATGGAAAAATTGTCGCAGTAAAAATCCCTAAGGATATTACTCGGGAAGACCGCCAGCTTGCCGAAGGTAAAGAGCTTTTAGACGTCGAGCCGCACGAAAATATTGTGCAAATTTTTGATATGGGCCGTATAGATAATGAATGGTTCTATATTGAAATGGAATATTTCCCCAGCCAAACCCTGGCGCAAAAGCTCGATGACAGGCAGCGTAATTTTGGCCAGACCTATGAACGTTTATTCAGAATATATCGTCAAGTGCTCTGTGCTGTACATTATTTGGCCGAGCTACCAGTGCCAATATCCCATGGAGATATTAAGCCACATAACATTTTGGTTGGCGAACGGGACCTGGTGAAGTTGACGGACTTTGGCAGCTCAGCTTTACCAGAAGAAATTTACGTTCGTACCCGAGAAAATGGCGGGACTGTATTGTATTCGGCCCCAGAGTTCTCCAACGTCGATAGCCGTAGGGGTAGTCTAAAAGAGTTGCTGTTGGGCGACATCTATAGCTTAGGTGTTTTGCTATACCAGCTGCTGACAGGGAAGCTGCCCCATGATACGCCAGCACAAGTTCAGCGCCACGCACCTTTCAAGCTTCCGACAGAGATTAATAGCTCTATTCATACGGACCTGGAGCAAGTGGTTCTTACCTGCTTACAAAAACGAGCGGAGGATCGCTTTTCAACTATTTCCGAATTAATTCATGCATTTGATTCTGCTGCCTCTAAGCAATTAAAAGTTGGTGCTATTGCTCCCGTTTTTCAGACTAAACCTCATCAGGACTGGTCAAGTGCGGTACTTGAAGCAATGTCCAATCAATCTTACCAAAAGGCTGCTCAGTTAGCGTCGCAGGAGTATAGCCGCAGTAAAGATCTACAAGCTTTACATCAGCAACTTATTGCCTTGTACCGCGCCAATCGCTTATTCGACTTTGAAAAAGTTGTAGAAGATAATAAAGCGATCTTGCTTGAGGGTAAATTGACTCAACCAGCGGCTTTGTTCGAGCTGATAGTTAAGACAAACCTACAGTTGCGCAATATCAGTCAAGCAAAATACTGGCTGTTGCAAAGAAAGCAAATTGAAGCAGAAAACGCGACTACCATGTATTTAGAATCATCTATCCTTGGCCTTGAAGCAAAATATACTGAAGCGAGAGCACTATTGGAGAAAGTAAACCAAACAACTCCAATGAAGTTCCATGTGTTAAGCCAACTCATTTTAGTTTGCGAGCAAATGCGTGATTACTCTAGTGCTGCGGCTTATTTGAAAGCAGCATTACGAGTTGCACCATTGGATAACAGCATGAAAGAGAAAAAAGAATTGTATGCAAAGCTTGGGGTTATTTGATTGAAAAGATGACCATTGCGCGAACAAGGCATAGTGGATATTTAACACTTCCGTTCACATACTGGACAAAAAAATAAAGTTTTACATAACGATTTCCTTCGTGATTGAGTTAAGACAAAAGCCTCTCCCCATTAGGGCGGAGGCTTCTCAGTTATAAGTTTTTAATTAACAAAGAGTTAATATTCAGACAATTAGTTAGTGTTATCGAAAAGGACTATTAATCTTTGCATAGTCGAATGGAGTGATAGCAGCCATTTTATTCGCATCAAGGTAATCCGCCCACCACTGCAGCATTAGCCTGCGCTCCCCCAGATGCTCGGCCTTATGAATGTAAGCCGCACGCACAGAGTTTCGCTCCTGATGACTCATCTGCCGCTCTACCGCATCCCTCGACCACAAGCCTGATTCAATCAAAGAGCTACACGCCATCGTTCTGAAACCGTGTCCGCACACTTCCGTTTTTGTATCGTAGCCCATCACCCGCAGAGCCTTGTTAACCGTGTTCTCACTCATCGGCTTACGCGGATCGTGATCGCCCACGAAAATCAGCTCTCGGTTCCCGTTCATGCATTTGATCTTTTCCAGAATAGCTAAGGCCTGACGCGACAAAGGAACAAGATGAGGTATCCGCATCTTTGAACCACGCTGTGAATGTTTAACACCGTCCAGCGGTTCACGCTCACCAGGAATCGTCCACATAGCCGTTTCAAAATCGACTTCTGACCAGCGGGCAAAACGCAGCTCGCTTGAGCGGATAAAAACTAACAAGGTAAGTTCGACAGCAAGTCGGGTTAATGGTCTTCCGGAATAGTGATCGATGCGGTGAAGCAATTCAGGAATGCGGTTAAGTTCCAGCGCAGCACGGTGCTGTCTTTTTGCCGTAGCAACCGCACCGGCAATCTCTTGCGCGGGGTTATAGTCGATTAAGCCGCTCTGAACAGCAAAGCGCATAATCGCAGTAGTTCGCTGTTGTAAGCGGGCGGCGACTTCGAGTCGTCCGGATGATTCCACCGCCTTAATGGGCACAAGCAGATCTCGTGTCTTCAGGTCAGCAATATTGCGTTTGCCGATAGCAGCAAAGAGATTATCCTCAAGACTTTTCAATACACGAGCACTATGCGATGCGGACCACTTCTGATTGCTGGAATGCCATTCTCGGGCAACCACTTCAAACGTTATCGCTTCCTGCTCTTGTTCTACCTTAACAGCTTTCTTATTCTCACTAGGGTCGACGCCGTTAGCTAATAGCTTACCGGCCTCATCCCGGCGTGCCCGGGCATCCGCCAATGACACTTCAGGGTATTTCCCCAGCGCCAGCATCTTCTCTTTGCCACCGAAGCGATAACGTAGCCGCCAATATTTAGAACCATTAGGGTGAACCAGCAACACCATACCTTCACCGTCAGTCAGCTTATAGGCTTTTACTTCCGGCTTTGCCGAACGAACCTTCACATCACTCAGAGCCATGATGAGTATCCTTTCAAGGGTTCTGTATGGGTACAAACATTATCGAACCGGGATATACCCGCAGTTGTACCCGCATCAGTAAGTTGATGTAGATTGAATCAGGTTGACTTAGGTTGAGTGAAAAAGCGAGGAAAGCCTTGCGAATACTGGATTTCAGGCACAAAAAAAGACGTCCGTTGACGTCTATTGATGTTCCGATGGTGCCGAAGGCCGGACTCGAACCGGCACATCTTTCGATGGTTGATTTTGAATCAACTGCGTCTACCGATTTCGCCACTTCGGCACTGAAGAGGATGCGGAAAACGTTGGGGATTATACCG
>Ga0105244_10002041_pt1 | contig 15556 bp, 14 predicted proteins | sample KBSM44metaG_FD_80423 | JGI IMG/M metagenome (GOLD analysis project Ga0105244, IMG submission 80423) | Miscanthus rhizosphere microbial communities from Kellogg Biological Station, Michigan, USA - KBS M4-4 metaG | ecosystem: Host-associated > Plants > Roots > Rhizosphere > Soil | place... | reverse complement strand
GGCGACATTTCGCCGGACATGATCTGGCGGAACAGGTGCAGCATCTCGTCGTGGAAAATCTCGCGGTGTTCGATGCAGCGCAGCAGTGCTTCTTGATGGGTGATAGCCATGGCAATTCCTTCTTTAATTTGTGGAGCGCACGATAGTGGGCGCACGCATGCCGCTTAACGAACCAGGAAGTTCTTCAGCAGTGCGTGACCGTGTTCCGACAGGATGGACTCGGGATGGAATTGCACCCCCTCGATGTCGTAGTCCTTGTGGCGCACGCCCATGATTTCACCGTCATCGGTCCATGCCGTCACTTCGAGGCAGGACGGCAGCGAGCCGCGTTCGATTGCCAGCGAGTGATAGCGGATCACCGTGAACGGGGAGGGCAGGTCCTTGAAGACGCCCACGCCCGTATGCGCGATTAAAGAAGTTTTGCCATGCATGACCTGCTTGGCGCGTATGACCTTGCCGCCGAACGCTTCGCCGATGGCCTGGTGGCCGAGGCAAACGCCCAGGATCGGCTTCTTGCCGGCGAAGTGCTTGAGCACCTCGATCGAGATGCCGGCCTGCGACGGGTCTTTCGGACCCGGCGAGATACAGATGTGGTCCGGGTTCAGCGCCTCGATTTCCGCGATCGTGATTTCATCGTTGCGGTACACGCGCACATCCTCACCCAGCTCGCCGAAGTACTGCACGATGTTGTAGGTGAAGGAGTCGTAGTTGTCGATCATTAGCAGCATCTCAGAACTCCCCATCCAGGCCATCTTGCACTTGTTCGGCGGCGCGCAGCACGGCGCGCGCCTTGTTTTCGGTTTCCTGCCATTCCATCTCGGCCACCGAGTCGGCGACGATGCCGGCGGCGGCCTGCACGTACAGCATGCCGTCCTTGATCACGCCGGTGCGGATGGCGATGGCGACATCCATCTCGCCGCCGAACGACAGGTAGCCGCAGGCGCCGCCGTAGATGCCGCGCTTGGTAATTTCCAGCTCGTCGATCACCTCCATCGCGCGCACTTTCGGCGCGCCGGTCAGCGTGCCGGCCGGGAAGGTGGCGCGCAGCACGTCCAGGTTGGACAGGCCGTCTTTGAGCTTGCCCTCGACGTTGGAGACGATGTGCTGCACATGCGAGTATTTTTCGATGACCAGGCGGTCGGTGACCTTGACGCTGCCGATCTCGGAGATGCGGCCCAGGTCATTGCGCGCCAGGTCGATCAGCATCACGTGTTCGGCGATCTCTTTCGGGTCGGCCAGCAGTTCCTTGGCCAGTTCGGCGTCGCGCTCCGGCGTCGAGCCGCGCGGGCGGGTGCCGGCGATCGGGCGCAGGGTGACCTTTTTCTCGCCGTCGGGCAGGGTCTCGTTGCGCACCAAAATCTCCGGCGAGGCGCCGACGATCTGCATGTCGCCGAAATTGTAGAAGTACATATACGGCGACGGATTCAGGGAGCGCAGCGCGCGGTACAAGGTCAGCGGCGAGTCGACGTACGGCTTGCGGATGCGCTGGCCGATCTGCACCTGCATCAAGTCGCCGGCCATCACGTATTCGTGGGCCTTGGCGACCGCCTTCAGGTACTCGTCCTTCGGGAAGTCGCGGATGGTTTCGGTGCGCACCGAAGCGCTGGTCACCGGCGCGTCGACGCCACGGCGCAGCATCATGCGCAAGTCCTTCAGGCGCTGGCGCGCCTTGCTGAAGGACTCGGGTTGCGCGGTGTCGGCGTAGACGATCAGATACAGCTTGCCGGAGAGGTTGTCGATGACGGCCAGTTCCTCGGTCACCATCAGCTGGATGTCGGGCAGGCCCAAGTCGTCCTTCGGCTGCGTGTTGGCCAGGGTTTTTTCGATGTGGCGCACGGTGTCGTAGCCGAAGTAGCCGGCCAGGCCGCCGCAGAAGCGCGGCATGCCCGGACGCAGGGCGACTTTGAAGCGCTTCTGGTAGGCCTCGACGAATTCGAGCGGATTGCCTTCGTGGGTCTCGATCACGGCGCCGTTCTTGACGATCTCGGTGCGGGTGCCGAAGGTGCGCAGCACGGTGGTCGCCGGCAGGCCGATGAAGGAGAAGCGGCCGAAACGCTCGCCGCCGACCACCGATTCGAGCAGGAAGGTGTTCTTGCCGGCGTTCTGGGTCTGGGCCAGTTTCAGGTACAGCGTGAGCGGGGTTTCGAGGTCGGCGAAGGCTTCGGCGATCAGTGGGACGCGGTTGTAGCCTTCGTTGGCCAACGATTTGAATTCGAGTTCGGTCATGTCTTCTCTCCATGCCGCCAACATATGGGTGTGGGTTGGCGGTGGTTTGTCAAAAAACCTGTCGGGTGCGCGTGCACGTGCGACAGCAATCAGTTCGGCTTAGTTTTGCCAGGATTGCCAGCGTCGCCAAAGCCAGGCCTCAATCGAGCCGGTTTGGTTGACATTGTGTTTTTTGATGGAAGACATTCGGTCAGGTTTGGTTCAGCTAAAGGTTAATTTTGCGAACTTATACGGCTTGCCGCGTCGAGCAGCGTGTCTACTATACCATCGGAATCGATCCCGTGTATAGACTGTCCGTGATTGTAACCGTAAGGCACCGTCAACACCGGGCAACCCGCGGCCCGGGCCGCTTGCGCGTCGTTCGAGGAGTCGCCGATGGCCACCACCTGGGCCGGCGGCAGGTCGAAATCGGCGCACACGGTTTGCAGCGGCAGCGGATCGGGCTTCTTGCGCGGCAGCGAATCGCCGCCGTAGACCACGTCGAAGAAGCCGTCCAGTCCCTTGAGCTTGAGCAACGGCGTGGTGAAGGCAATCGGCTTGTTGGTCACGCAGGCCAGGCGCAGGCCGTCGGCCTTCATCGCCGTCAGGCCCGCGATCACGTCCGGGTACAGCGTGCTGTGGTTGCCGTTGATGCCCAGGTAGTGCCGCTGATAGGCGTCCATCGCCGCGTCGAAACGCTGCTCGACGCCGGCCGCGTCCAATTGCAAGGCCAGCACCGAGCGGATCAGGTTTTCCGAACCCTTGCCGACCATCAGCGCGATCTGCTCTTGCTCGATGGAATCCAGGCCCAGCTCTTTCAGCATGCCGTTGATCGCCACGTGGAAGTCGGGCATCGTATCCAGCATGGTGCCGTCGAGGTCGATGATGGCGGCGCGTACGCCTGTCAGCACGCCCATCTTAGATCGCCGCCAGGTTGGCGCGCATGGCGTCGATGACGGCCTTGTAGTCCGGCTGGCCGAAGATGGCCGAGCCCGCCACGAAGGTGTCGGCGCCGGCGGCTGCGGCCGCCGCGATGTTGTCGATCTTGATGCCGCCGTCCACTTCCAGCATGATGTCGCGGCCCGATTCGTCGATCTTGCGGCGCGCCAGGGCGATTTTCTTCAGCGCTTCCGGGATGAAGGATTGGCCGCCGAAGCCCGGGTTGACCGACATGATCAGGATCATGTCGATCTTGTCCATCACGTGGTCGAGGAAGTGCAGCGGCGTGCCCGGGTTGAACACCAGGCCGGCCTTGCAGCCGTTGTCGCGGATCAGTTGCAGGGTGCGGTCGATGTGCTCGGACGCTTCCGGGTGGAAGGTGATGATGTTGGCGCCGGCCTTGGCGAAGTCCGGAATGATGCGGTCGACCGGCTTGACCATCAGGTGCACGTCGATCGGCACGTCGACGTGCGGGCGGATCGCCTGGCACACCAGCGGGCCGATGGTCAGGTTCGGAACATAATGGTTGTCCATCACGTCAAAGTGGATGATGTCGGCGCCGGCGGCGACGACGTTGCGTACCTCTTCACCCAGGCGGGCGAAGTCGGCGGACAGGATGCTGGGAGCGATACGGAAATTGGACATGACGTGGGGCCTGCATTAAAAAAGATGCGCTATTTTACGCTGCCCGGCCCGGCCGCGCCCGTTTTCAGCCTGTTTTCAGCCTCATCTCGCTTGCACGCGTTGGTGATTTGCGGTGCAATGGGGGTCTGACGATATACAATCGCAATTGATCTTTTTACGACCCCACGCCTCAGCCTTAAGGAATTTCGATGGCCACTTATGAATTTACTGTGTCGGTCAGAACCCAGTACCTGCCGGATCAGTCCGATCCGGAACGCACCAATTTCGTGTTCACCTATTCGATCACGATCAAGAACACCGGCACCGTGGCCGCGCAACTGATTTCGCGCCACTGGGTCATCACCGACGCCAACAACCACATCGAAGAGGTGCGCGGACTGGGCGTGGTCGGCCACCAGCCGCTGCTGCAGCCGGGCGAACATTTCGAATACACCAGCGGCACCGCGCTGCAAACCCAGCAGGGTTCCATGGTCGGGGAGTACTTCTGCGTGGCCGAGGACGGCCATCAGTTCGAGGCCAAGATCCCCGAGTTCGTGCTGTCGCTGCCGCGCACGCTCCACTGATCCGCCGGTTCCCGGGCCGCGCCTCCTGTGCCCTTATTTCGGATCGTCATCCTGTTCGGGCGGGGGCAACTTCCTGGTTTTGCCTTTGCCCTGGTACATCGTCCACCAGACGATGAACACCAGCAGGAAAAACGCCACGCATGCTTCCAACATCAATACCCACATAGCTATCCTTATGTCATTTACACGTCGTAGTCTACTCGTTCCGCTCTCCGTCGTCGCGCTTTCGCTGGCCGCCTGCACCACCACGCCGATCCCGCAGGAAAAGCCGGCCGGACAGCCGACTCCGCCCGCCGCGCCCGCCGTTCCTCCCGCGCCGGCGACCCCGCCCGCCCCGGCGGCGCTGCGGATGGTGCCGACCACCTTCGCCGCGCTGCCCGGCTGGGAGCGCGACGACGTGCGCGCCGCCTGGCCGGCCTTCATGTCTTCTTGCACCGTGCTGGTCAAGCAGCCGCAGTGGAAGGAATCGTGCTCGATCGCGCGCAGCGTCAACGCCGCCGACGACAAGGCCATCCGCACCTTCTTCGAGGCGTTCATGGTGCCGAACCAGGTGATCGCGCCGGATGGGGCCACCGACGGGCTGGTCACCGGCTACTACGAGCCGCTGCTGCGCGGCGCCCGCAAAAAAGGCGGCCCGTATCAAACGCCGCTGTTCAAGGTGCCGGACGACATGGTCACCGTCGATCTGGCCAGCGTCTATCCGGAGCTGAAGGGCATGCGCCTGCGCGGCAAACTGGTCGGCAAGAAGGTGGTGCCGTACGCGACCCGCGCCGACATCGAGAAGGCCGATTTCACCGGCAAGGAATTGCTGTGGGTCGACGATCCGGTGGAATCGTTCTTCCTTCAGGTGCAGGGCTCGGGCCGGGTCCAGCTGACCGACACGCAGGAAACCGTGCGCGTGGCGTACGCCGACCAGAACGGTCATCCGTACAAATCGATCGGCAAGTATCTGGTGGAGAAGGGCGAGTTAACCCTGGAACAGGCGTCCGCGCAGGGCATCAAGGCCTGGATCGCCGGCCATCCGACCCGCATGCAGGAACTATTCAATGTGAATCCGAGCTATGTGTTCTTCAAGGAGGAACGGCTGCCGGACCCGAAAGTCGGTCCGAAGGGCGCGCAGGGCGTGCCGCTGACGCCGCAGCGTTCGGTGGCGATCGACGCCTCGCAGCTGCCGCTGGGCGCGCCGATGTTCCTGGCCACCACGATGCCGAACAGCGATATTCCGCTGCAGCGTCTGGTGATGGCGCAGGATACCGGCGGCGCGATCCGTGGCGCGATCCGGGTCGATTACTTCTTCGGCTTCGGCACCGAGGCGGCGGAAAACGCCGGCCGCATGAAGCAGCGCGGCAATGTCTGGGTGTTGTTGCCCAAGCAGCCGTAAAACGTCAGCTTATCTCAACACCAGCACCGGCAAGGTGGTGTGCGCCAGCACCTTGTCGGTCTGGCTACCGAGCAGCAGCTTGTTGATGCCCTTGTGCCCGTGCGACGCCATCATGATGAGATCGCAGTCGAATTTCTTCGCCGCCTCGACGATTTCCTCGTACGGGGTGTGCGAGACCGAAATCACCCCCTCGAACGGAATATCGGCCGCGCGCGCGGCCGCCGCGACCTTGTCGATGTAGCCGCGCGCGGCGTCCTGCATCTTGAGGGCGAACTGGCCCGAGTCGATCACGGCGCCGCCGTCGCCCATCGACGACAGGGGCAAAGGCTGGATCACCGTGATGCCGACGATCTTGGCGCGATTCAGTTTGGCGAATTCGACCGCCGTCGCGGTCGCCTTGTCCGACAGGTCGGAGCCGTCGGTCGGCAGCAGTATGGTTTTGAACATGGCGCACCCCCTATCAGGATAGATTGATACTGGAGCCAGCCTAATAGCTTGGCCGGATTTCCGGCGCACGGTAGGGCGGATTACGAGGGAGCCACCGCCGGCTCCTCGGCCTCGCGCAGCGACGGGGACATGGCCATGCAGGCGGTCAGCACGATGGCCCCCACCGCCACGCACGCGAGGCCGGTGCGGACGCTGAAATGCTCGCCGATATAGCCGGCCGTCAGCGCGCCCAGCGGCGCCACGGCGATGGTCAGGAAGCGCATCGTCGACACCATGCGGCCGAGGTAGGCGTCCGGCGTGACCTTCTGCCGGACGGCCATGTAGGGCATGACGAACAGCATCACGCCGCAGTCGAGGAAGAGTGACAAGGCCGCGAACGCCGCCGCGCTGGCCGCCGGATAGCCGAACAGACTGGCCGGTATCATCGGCGTCAGCATGAAGGCGAAGGCGGTCAGGCCGATGCCGATCAGGATGGTGCCGCTGGCGCCATGGCGCCGGGTCAGCGGCTTGAGCAGCATCGAACTGGCCAGCACGCCGAGGCCGCCCACCATCTGCGCCGCCCCCAGCATGCCCGCGTTCATGCCGAGGTCGCGCGTGGCGAACAGCACCGCCAGCGCCGCGTACCCGTAAAACAGCATGTGCCAGGCGCCCACGCTCCAGGCCAGGGTGCGCAGCAGCGGCTGCTTCCAGATGAATTGCAGGCCGTCGCGGATGTCGCGCAGCGGGTGCTTGTCGGATGGCGCCGGTTTGGGATCGTTGGCCTTCAGGTTGCGCAGCAGCAGGATCGACATCACGAAGCCGAGGGCGTTGAGCAGCACCGCATACGGCGCGGTGAGCCATTGGATCAGCACTCCGGCCAAGCCGGGCGCCAGCAGCCGCGAGGCCGAGTCGGTGGCGGCGAATTTCGATTGCGCGTCCATCAGGCGCTCGCGCCCGATCAGGTTGGTCAGGAAAACCTGCTCGGCGCCGCCGCCGACGACGTTGCACGCGCCGGTGGTGAAGGCGACCGCGTACATCCATTCGACCGACAGCAGGCCCAGCCACCAGGCGGCCGGGATGCTGAACAGGGCGGTGGCCTGGATGGCTTTGCTGGCAAGCAGGATCGGCAGCTTGCGGTTGCGGTCCAGCACCACGCCGGCGGGCAGCGCGAACAGCGCGAACGGCATCGCCGCCGCCGCGCCCAGCATGCCCATTTGCGCCGGCGTGGCCTTGAGCAGCAATACCGCGCACAAAGGCACGGCCAGCGCGCCGATATAGCTGCCGAAGCCGTTGAGGATGGCGCTGAACCAGTAACGCAGAAAGTCGCTGTTGCCCAGCAGGGGATCAGCGGCCAGCTTGTCGCGCAGCGGGCGGCGGAGTGAGGTAAAAATGGGAGGCTCGCCGAAGTAAGTTGCCAAGCTTCAATAATACCAGCGGCGGTGATAGGCGCTACAATCGACCCCATAATATTCCACCGTGGAGGTACAACCATGCAATATGAAGACCTGATCGTTGAAGTGCACGGCAAAGTCGCGCTGATCCGTCTGAACCGTCCCAAGGCGCTGAACGCGCTCAATGACCGCATGATGAACGAACTTGGCGAGGCGTTGTTCAAGTTTGACGCCGACCCGGCGATCGGTTGCATCGTCCTGACCGGCAGCGAGAAGGCCTTCGCGGCCGGCGCCGACATCGCCGCCATGGTCGACTACACGTATGTCGACACCTACCGCGACAACTACATCGGCCGCAACTGGGAGCACATCCTGCGCGTGCGCAAACCGGTGGTGGGCGCGGTGGCCGGCTACGCGCTGGGCGGCGGTTGCGAATTGGCGATGATGTGCGACTTCCTGATCGCCGCCGACACCGCCAAATTCGGCCAACCGGAGATCAAGATCGGCGTCACTCCGGGCGCCGGCGCCTCGCAGCGCCTGCCGCGCGCGATCGGCAAGGCCAAGGCGATGGATATGTTGTTGACCGCCCGCACCATCGACGCGGTCGAGGCCGAGCGCATCGGCCTGGTGTCGCGCATCGTCCCGGCCGACAAGCTGATCGAGGAAACGCTGGCCGCCGCCACGCTGATCGCCGCCATGCCGACCTCGGTGGCGATGATGGTCAAGGATGCCGTCAACCGCGCCTTCGAGGTGCCGCTGACCGAGGGCGTGGGCTACGAGCGCCGCCTGTTCCACGCCGCGTTCGGCACGCCTGCCCAAAAAGAAGGCATGAAGGCTTTCCTGGAAAAACGGCCGCCCAATTTTGACGGCCTGTAAGCCGCGCCGCTCCACTCCCATGCGTATCCTGATTATTGAAGACAATCCCGACATCCTGGCGAACCTGTACGCGTTCCTGGAGGCGAAGGGGCATGTGCTCGATTCGGCGGCGAACGGCTACGCCGGCCTGGCCCTGGCGGCGCAGCACGAGTACGACGTCATCGTGCTGGACGTCATGCTGCCCGGCATGACGGGATTGGAACTGTGCCAGAAGCTGCGCAGCGAATTGCGCGACGCCACGCCGGTGCTGATGCTGACGGCGCGCGATACGCTGGAGGACAAGGTCGCCGGCTTCGACAGCGGCGCCGACGATTACCTGGTCAAGCCGTTCTCGCTGGTCGAGCTGGAGGTGCGCCTGAACGCCTTGCTGCGGCGCGCGCGCGGCCAGACCACCGGCACCGCCGTGCTCAGCGTCGGCGACTTGCGCTTCGATACCGAGAATTTCGAGGTCAAGCGCGCCGGCACCCCGCTGGCGCTGACCAAGACCGGCTACACCATTCTGAAATGCCTGATGACGCAAGCGCCCAGGCTGGTGCCGCGTGAACTGCTGGAGCAGGAAGTGTGGGGCGAGGACCGTCCGGACAGCGACGCGTTGCGCACCCACATTCATGCGCTGCGCCAGGCGCTCGACAAACCTTTTGAATTCGCCATGCTGCGCACCGTCCCCGGCATCGGCTATAAACTGCTAGCCTCCGATGCCACCGTTTAAATCCTTGCGCCGGCGTATCGTCGTCGCTTACCTGACGTTCGCCGCCGCCGGCATCCTGTTTTTCGCCGTCATCGCCGCCGTCGCCATCGAAGGCATCGAAGTGAAACTGGTGGACGAGCGCCTGCAGGAAGTGGCGGCCTGGGCTTCGCCGCGCCACGCCGGCGGCCTGCCGGTGGAAATGCCGGCCGGCCTGAGCTTCCATCACGACGCTGAAATCCCGCTCTCGTTGCGCGATTTGCCCGATGGTGCGACCGAGATCACCGTCGATGGCGTCGATTTGCATGTCTGGTCCGGCAGGGACGATAACGGACGGTACGCGGTGGTCGACCACGCCAGCGCCTATGAAAAGATCGAGGTGGTGGTGTATGGCATGTTTGCCATCGGGTTTATCGGGTTTTTGATTTGCTCGATGATGTTCGGGGCGTATATCGGCAACAGCATGGTCGCGCCCATCATGGGCCTGGCCTCGGCGGTGCAGGCGCGGCGGCCGGACCTGCCCTTGCAGGACAGTCCGGACGAACTGGGCATCCTGGCGCGCGCTTTTTCGGCCCGTACCAAGGAGTTGACCGAAGTTCTGGACCGCGAGCGCTTCTTCACGGGTGACGTCAGCCATGAGTTGCGCACCCCGCTGACGGTCATCACCGGCGCGGCGGAAATCCTGATGACGCAGGCGCACGCCAATCCCGCCATCCACGCCGCCTCCGAGCGCATCTACCGCGCCGCGCGCGACGCCTCCGACTCGGTCACGGTGCTGCTCCGTCTGGCCCGGTCGCCGGACATGCTGGAGATGACGTCGGTATCGGCGGCCGGACTGGCCGGCGAGGAGGCGGCGCGCTGCCAGCCCCTGACGGCGGCCAAACCGCTGGAGGTGCGGTATGCCGGCGGCGAGGATTTCATGATCTACGCGCCGCGCGAACTGCTGATCGCCGCCATCGGCAACCTGGTGCGCAATGCTTGTCTTTATACCATGCAGGGTGAAGTGGTCGTGCGCCTGGCCGGCCGTTCGCTGATCGTCGAGGATACCGGCCCCGGCTTGCCGGCGGCCGCCCGCGCGCGCCTGCTGAACGAGGCCATCCCTGTCAGCGCCAGCGGCTCGTCGGGCACCGGCCTGGGCCTGGGGCTGGTGCAGCGCATTTGCGCTTATCTCGGCGCGGACCTGGCCTACAGGGAGCGCGCCGGCGGCGGCAGCGTGTTTGAAGTTCGATTTCCTTGAGGAATTTAACGTAAACTTAACGCGTCTTTGACGCGGAGTTGACCAACTAGTTAGTAAGGTGGAGGCTGGAATCCAGGAGCCTCTGTTGAACGTACACCCGAACTTAACTCTTAGTCATCATCGCGCGCGCTTGTTGCCATTCCTGCGCGTCAAGCCGTTCTGGCGCGCGCAGCACCTCCATGTTCAGCACCTGACCTTGGCCGCTGCTGCGTTTTTTGTACTCGTCTACAACTTTAGCTTCTGGGAAACGTTCTTTGTCGCCACCGGCGGTTTTCAGCTGGCCAATGTGCCGCTGTATATCGCGTCGTTCACATTGCTGACGCTGGCGTTCAACGCTTTCTTGACCTTGTTCAGCTTCCGCTACGTCATCAAGCCGGTGTTGATCCTGCTGTTTTTCGTCACCGCGTCCAGCAGCTATTTCATGAATCGCTACGGCATCGCCATCGACGCCTCGATGCTGCAGAACGTGATGGAAACCGATGTCCACGAGGCGACCGAGTTGTTCAGCTGGAATTTGGTGCTGACGATCGCCGTGCTGGGGGCGTTGCCGTCGGTGCTTGTGTATCGCCTCAAGCTCGAATTTCCGCCGTTGCGCCGCGCGCTGCTGATCAATCCCGCCGTGATCGTGGTGTCGCTGTTGGTCGCCGGCATTCTGATGATGGGATTCTTCAAGACCCTGGCGCCGGCCGTGCGCGAGTACCGCCAGATGCGCTTCCTGCTGACGCCCACCAACGTCATCCAGGCGGGTAACTCTTTCTTCAAACATAAAATGGCGCGCGCGACGGTGATCGCGCCGCTCGGCAGCGACGCCATGAAAGGCACTTTGTGGGCGCAGGAAAAACGCCGCACCGTGACCATCATGGTGGTCGGCGAAACCGCGCGCGCGATGAATTTCTCGCTCAATGGCTACAAGCGCGACACCAATCCGCTGCTGTCGCGCCAGGCCGGACTGCTCAACTTCAGCAATGTGCAATCGTGCGGCACGGCCACGGCGATTTCCGTTCCCTGCCTGTTTTCTGGTTTCGCGCGCGCCGACTATTCGGAGGACAAGGCGAGGGCGCAGGAGGGCTTGCTTGATGTGCTCAGCCATGCAGGCTTGCAGGTGCTGTGGCGCGACAATAACTCGGGTTGCAAAGGCGTGTGCGACCGCGTGACGTATGAGGACATGTCGAAGCCGAAGGCCGGAGATCCGTTCTGTAACAAGGAAGAGTGCTTCGACGAGCGCATGCTGCAGGGCCTGCCGGAAATCATCCGCAACGCCAAGCAGGATCTGGTCATCGTGCTGCACCAGAAAGGCAGCCACGGACCGGCGTACTGGAAGCGTTATCCGCCCGCGTTCCAGCGTTTCGGCCCGGTGTGCACCAGCAACGAGCTGGAAAAATGCTCGCGCGAATCCATCGTGGCCGCCTATGACAATACCATCGCCTACACCGACTATTTCCTGAGCAAGACCATCGACCTGCTGCGCGCGGCCGGTGCCGCCGACAACGTCGATACCGCCTTCATGTACTTCTCGGACCACGGCGAGTCGCTGGGCGAAAAGAACATGTATCTGCACGGCGCGCCGTATTTCATCTCGCCCGACGAGCAGCGTCACGTTCCCTTCATGCTGTGGCTGGACGAGCGCTACCGCGACCGCTTCAACCTGGACCAGCGCTGTCTGGAGGCGCGGCGTGGACAGGAATTCTCGCACGACAACGTGTTCCATTCCTTCCTCGGCATGCTGAATATCAGCACGGCCGTCTACAACCCCCGACTCGATATTTTCCATGCTTGCACGCTCGCTAACCAGACTTAAACAAGGAAGCGCGCTGCGGACCATCGACATTGCGTTGATACTGTCGGGCATCCTGATCCTCTGGATCGGTAACTACACCAATATCGATCTGGCGCTGGCCGACGCCATGTTCGACCGCGCCAGCGGTACGTTTCCCTGGCACCACGCGTGGCTGGCCGAACGGTTCAATCACGGCATATTGAAGACCATCTTGCAGGTGGCGGGCGCGATGGTCGTCGCGCTGGCCGCATGGGACTGGGCGCGGCCTCGGCCGACCTGGGACGCGTCGCGCCGCACCGGACTGCGCGTGCTGGCGCTGTCGGCCATCCTGGTGCCGACCTGCATTAGCGTGCTGAAGCACTTCAGCGATTCGCATTGCCCTTGGGATTTGCAGCGCTATGGCGGCCGCGAGCCCTATGTGCGGCTGCTGGAGATGTTGCCGGCCGGCGTGTCGCCGGGGCAGTGCCTACCCGGCGGCCATGCGTCCAGCGCGCTGTGGCTGGTGGGGCTGGCCGTATTCTGGTTGCCGCACCGTCCCCGGATGGCGGCCGCCGTGGGCGGTTTGATGCTGGCGTTCGGCCTGGCGGTCGGCTGGATGCAGCAATTGCGCGGCGCGCATTTCCTGACACACACGCTCTGGTCGATGTGGATCGCCGTATTCATCGTCGGCGTTCTCTACCGCACGCTGGGGCCGGCCGAGCGCCGTGCGGAATTGGCCTGATTCGGTAAATTGGGTCACAATCCTGTTGAGTTGTCGCTTTGACCAAAAACAGGAGCACTATGAACGAGCAGATTGCCAGGGACGTCGTCCTGGTGCGCGCCATTGAATTGGCCGACCAGAAGAAAGAAGTGCTGAGCGAGGATGACCGCATGTACGCCAGCCGCAGCGCGCGCGAACTGGCGCAATGGCAGGCCTCGGACAAGCATGCGGACGTCACGCCCGACGATTTCCTGCAGCAGCGCTCGGAACAAATACTGAAACGCCTCGCCGAGCGCACGCCGGCGTTTGCCGGCTTCGCCAAGCGCTCGACCGGCCTGCGGGCGCTGGCCTGGCTGCTGCCGGTGCTGGCGCTGGCGCTGGGCGCCGCGCTGGACCGCATTACCGATCCGCACCGCGTCGATCTGCTGTCGGCGCCGCTGCTGCTGATCATCGCCTGGAACCTGCTGGTCTATCTGGGCTTGTTTATCAGCCTGTTCATTCCCGCGCGCGTCACGGGCGGGCCGAAGACGGGCCTGATCCGCCGCCTGAGCGTCGGCAAGCTGGCGGTGCCGCGCAAGGTGCCGCCGGTGCTGGCGACGGGATTGCTGGGTTTTATGGGCGAATGGTCGCAACTGAGCGCCAAATTGACGACGGCCCGGCTCGGCCGCACCATCCACCTGAGCGCGGCCATGTTCGCGCTCGGCGCGGTGCTGTCCTTATATGGGCGTGGCCTGCTGTCGCAGTACGCGGCCGGCTGGGAGAGTACCTTCCTCGACGCCACCCAAGTGCATGGCCTGCTGTCCTTTTTGTTCGCGCCGGCCATCGCCGTGTTCCAGTTGCAGGGATTCACCCTGGCCGAGATCGAGGCGCTGCGCTTCCCGCAAACCACGGCGCCCGAGGGCGGCGCCCGCTGGGTCCATCTGTACGCGGCGACGATCTTCCTGCTGGTCGTGCTGCCGCGCCTGGTGCTGGCGCTGGTCGCCAACTGGCGCGCGGCGCGGCTGAGCAGGCGCTTCCCGCTCGACCTCGACCAGCCATATTTCCGCAAACTCAACGAGACCATCGGCACGGGCACCGGCGGCATGCTGCGCGTGTTGCCGTTCAGCTTTACCGTCGACGAAGCCCGGCATCGCGGCTTGGGGCAGATCGCCATCATGCTGTTCGGCGAGCAGGGCCGCATGATGCTGCGGCCGTCGACCTCGTACGGCGAGGAGCCGCGCGAGGTGCTGCGCGACGTCGACCTCAACGATCCGAACGTGACCATGACGGCGGTGCTGTTCAACTTGACGGCGACGCCTGAGAAGGAAAACCATGGCGCGTTCCTCGACTATCTGGTCAAGGCGTCGCCGCGCGGCATCGCCGTTCTGCTCGACGAGTCCTCCTTTGTGGAGCGCATGGGCCAGGCCGACCAGCGCGGCCTTGCCGAGAGAAGCGCCCTATGGCAGGAGTTCTGCCACTTCCATCAGACCACGGCGACCGTCGTGAATCTGCTGGACCCTTCCATCCACCCGCTCGACGCCGGCGTCGGGCTGAAACTGTCGGCTGCCGCATGAGTGTTTCGATTGAAAAAACCGCCGATGCGGTGCAAATCCAGTTCGCACTGATTTCGCATACCAATAATGGCAAGACCACCTTGGCGCGCACCCTGGTCGGCATGGACATTGGCGAGGTGCGCGACGCCGCCCACGTCACGATCTTCGCCGAGTCGCATACCTTGCTGACGACGCCGCAGGGCGACAGCCTGCAATTATGGGATACGCCGGGCTTCGGCGATTCGGTGCGCCTGCTCAAGCGGCTGGGGCAGTCGGGCAATCCGATCGGCTGGTTCCTGCGGGAGGTGCTGGACCGCTACCGCGACCGGCCGTTCTGGCTCAGCCAGAATGCTTTGCGCACCGCCAAGGAATCGGCGGACGTCGTTCTTTATCTGATCAACTCCTCGGAAAATCCGAGGGATGCCGGCTATGTGCCGGCGGAAATGAAGATACTGGAATGGATAGGCAAGCCGGTGGTGGTGCTCCTGAACCAGACCGGGCGGCCACGGCCCGCTGCGGAAGAGCAAGCGGAGCAGGGACGCTGGCGCGAGCATCTGGCGCAGTATCCGGCGGTGCGCGAGGTGCTGGCGCTGGATGCCTTCGCGCGCTGCTGGGTGCATGAGCGTGTCTTCTATGAAGTGGTCGGAAAATTGCTCGATCCATCGCAGCAGGCCGGTTACGCCCGTTTGTTCGCGACCTGGGAAGCGGCCAACGCGCGCCGCTACGATCACGCGACACGGTTGCTGGCCAAACAGTTGGCGGCCGCCGCGCGCGATAGCGAGGCGGTCGACGCCGTGCCTTCGAGCATGCTCAAGTCGGCCTTGAAGGTCGTCGGCATCGGCAAGAACGAGGAGCAGCAGCGCCAGGACCGCGCCATGGGCAATCTGATCGCGCGGCTGAACCAGGCGACGGTCGAGTCGACGCGCGAATTGCTGATCCTGCACCAGCTCGATCCAACGGACGCCGGCAAGATCAATGAGCGGGTGCGCGAGAACTTCGCCGTGCGCGCTCCTATAGATAAGGCGCAGGCGGGATTGCTGGGCGCGGTGATCTCCGGTGCCGCGACGGGCTTGTCCGCCGACGTGATGGCTGGCGGGCTGACCTTGGGTGGTGGCGCCTTGCTTGGCGGCGTGGTCGGGGCGCTGACGTTCGCCGGCGCGGCCTGGGGTTTCAATTCCAGTACCGACCGTAATCAGGCC
>Ga0105244_10002037_pt1 | contig 15565 bp, 10 predicted proteins | sample KBSM44metaG_FD_80423 | JGI IMG/M metagenome (GOLD analysis project Ga0105244, IMG submission 80423) | Miscanthus rhizosphere microbial communities from Kellogg Biological Station, Michigan, USA - KBS M4-4 metaG | ecosystem: Host-associated > Plants > Roots > Rhizosphere > Soil | place... | reverse complement strand
GCTGCTGGGACTGGTCCGGCCGTTCTTCTCGCCCGGCTTCGACAGCAGCTTCAGCTTTTCCGTCAGCAACGGCGGCACATCGCTGTACTCGGGCAGCTTCACCACGCTGGCCCAGGCCGACGCCGTGTTCAACGGCCATGCGCTCGACCTGGGCGTCATCAACGCCAGCACGCTCGACCTGCTGCTCACCTTCACGCTGGAGAGCGGCCTCTACGGCTTCAGCTATCTGGTCGGCCAGGGCGGCGCGCTGGCGCCGGTGCCGGAGCCGGGCAGCTGGATGTTGCTGATGCTGGGCCTGGCGCTGCTGGGCTGGCGCGCCGGCGCGTTCAAGTCCACGCGCATCGACCCCGCCGGTGTTTGAGCGCTTCAGCAACGCGCGGCTCGCAAGTTGCAAGCCGCGCGGCGGCGACGCATACGCCCTTATGCCACAAGGGCTTATGCGCACAGCGGCGCCCCCGGTGCCGACTGAAAGCAACGCTCCGGCTCGCCATCCCTGAAAATACTTGCCACACGTAACGCTAACGTGACATGATCAAGATCAGACCTTGGTTAGTTAAGCATTTCGAAAGGGAATGTGGTCACGATGGTGTTGGATTTCTCCCCGCGCCCGCAACGGGCACCGCACGCAGCAGCTTGCACTCTTCAAGCCTCACCGCACCACGATCCGAAACACCGCTTGTATATCGCTAGTCTCTGGGTCGCCTCGTCGGCTTTCAATTTTTGCTTTTCCACGAACTATCGCCCGGGCGCGGCGCGCGCGGCGGCGATGCATCCGCTTTAGGAGAAATTATGTTTTCAAACATGAAGGTGGCGACCCGGCTGGCACTGGGCTTCGGCGCGGTGGTGCTGTTGTTGCTGGTGCTGTCGACGGTCAGCATGGTGCGCATGGCGGCGATGAACCAGGACACCGATCTCATCATGGAGGACCGCTATCCCAAGGTGGTGCTGGCCAACGAGGCGGCCAGGGGCACGCTCGACAACGCCCGCCAGGTGCGCAGCATGCTGTTGACCACCAACGAGGACGAACGCGAAAAATACAAGGCGGCGGCCGAGGCGAACCGGGCGAAGGTGGCCGACGCGCTGGCCAAACTGGACAAGCTGATCAGCACCGACAAGGGCCGCCAGCTGTTCAAGGACATCACCGACAAGAGCGCCGTGCTGAACCCGGCGTACAACGAACTGTACAGCCTGATCAAGAACGACCCCAAGAAAGCGCTCGAGTTCCTCAAGGAGGATTTCGTCGTCATCAACAGCGCCTACCTCGGCGCGCTCGACAACCTGGTCAAGTTCCAGAACGAGCTGATGGACCAGGAACGCATCGCCGCCAATGCCAACTATGAAACCACGCGCACGGTGATCATCACCCTGTCGGTGGCGGCCGTGCTGATCGCGGTGGCGCTGGCGTGGCTGATCACCGCCAGCCTGGTCAAGAGCCTGGGCGGCGAGCCCAATTATGCGGCCGAGCTGATGCGCCGCATTTCCAACGGCGACCTCAGCGGCGAAGTGCACACCAGGCCGGGCGATCGCGGCAGCATGCTGCTCACCGTCAAGGAGATGGTGGCCAAGCTCAAGCAGGTGATCGACGGCCAGCGCGCGGTGGTCGAGGCGGCCAACCGCGGCAACTTCGGCGCGCGCGTCGACCTCAATGGCCTGCAGGGCTTCCAGCGCGAGATGGGCGAGGGCTTGAACCAGCTCGCCACCACCACCGGCGCCAGCATCGACGACGTGGTGCGGGTGATGGGCGCGATGTCGGAGGGCGACCTGACGCAGACCATCGACAAGCCATACGAGGGCGCCTTCGGCGAGTTGAAAAAATACGCCAACAACACCGTCGCCAAACTGGCGCAGGTGGTGTCGGAGGTGAACGCCAACGCCGAGGGCCTGGCGGCGGCCTCCGAGGAGGTCAGCGCGACGGCCAATTCGCTGGCACAGGCGGCCAGCGAGCAGGCCGCCGGCGTCGAGGAGACCTCGGCGTCGGTGGAGCAGATGACGGCGTCGGTGGCGCAAAACACCGACAACGCCAAGGTGACCGACGCCATGGCCAGCCGCGCCGCCGCCGAGGCCACCGAGGGCGGCGAGGCGGTGCGCTCGACGGTGTCGGCGATGAAGCAGATCGCCGCCAAGGTGCTGATCATCGACGACATCGCCTACCAGACCAATCTGCTGGCGCTGAACGCGGCCATCGAGGCGGCGCGCGCGGGCGAGCACGGCAAGGGCTTCGCGGTGGTCGCGGCCGAGGTGCGCAAGCTGGCCGAGCGCAGCCAGATCGCCGCGCAGGAAATCGGCGAGGTCGCCACCAGCAGCGTCAGCCTGGCCGAGCAGGCCGGCCAGATGTTGGGGGCGATGGTGCCGAACATTAAGAAGACGTCCGAGCTGGTGCAGGAGATCACGGCCGCGTCGGAGGAGCAGTCGTCGGGCCTGGCGCAGATCAACAGCGCCGTCGCGCAGCTGAGCCAGACCACGCAGCAGAACGCCGCCGGCTCCGAGGAACTGGCGTCGACGGCCGAGCAGATGAGCAGCCAGGCCGAAGAACTTCAGCAGGCGATGAGTTTCTTCAAGATAGGCCACACGTCCGGCGGCAACGCCAGGAGCGGCGTGCCACGGCTGCAGCCGCGTGGCAGCGTGAAATCGGTGCCGATGCGCCAGGTCGAAATGGCCGGCGCCGGACCGGACGAAACAAAGTTCGTGAAATATTAGCCAGGACAGGGGCGCTGGCCTGCTAGCTGCGCTTGGGTATCTCCAGGCCTTTCGCCACCGCCGGCCTGGCGACGAACGCCTCCAGCGCCCGCGTCACGTGCGGGAAGTCGGCGATGCCCACCAGATCGCCGGCCTGATAGAAACCGATCAGGTTGCGCACCCACGGGAAGGTGGCGATGTCGGCGATCGTGTACTCGTCGCCGACCAGCCACCGGCGCGTCGCCAGGCGCTCGTTCAACACCCCCAGCAGGCGCTTGGACTCGGCCACATACCGGTCGCGCGGACGCTTGTCCTCGTAGTCCTTGCCGGCGAACTTGTGGAAAAAGCCCAGCTGGCCGAACATCGGCCCGATGCCTCCCATCTGGAACATCAGCCACTGGATGGTTTCATAACGCCCGGCGGCGTCGGCCGGCAGGAATTGCCCGCTCTTTTCCGCCAGGTAAATCAGAATCGCGCCGGATTCGAACAGCGCCAGCGGCTTGCCGTCCGGACCGTTCGGGTCGACGATGGCCGGGATCTTGTTGTTCGGATTGAGCGACAGGAACGCCGGCGACATCTGGTCGTTGGTCTCGAAGCTCACCAGGTGGGGCTCGTACGGCAAGCCGGTTTCCTCCAGCAGGATCGATACCTTGACGCCGTTGGGCGTGGGCAGCGAGTACAGCTGGATGCGGTCGGCGTGCTTGGCCGGCCATTTTTGCGTGATGGGGAAATGGGAGAGATCGGTCATGTGCTGCCTTTCGAATGTGCGTCCCACAAAATAGCAGAAATCGCGAATCCGGGTCCGGCCGCCCCCAGATTTCGGCCGCCAAGCCGTGCCCCAATGCAAATGAGATTGATTATCATTTATAATGTAAAACCTATTTCATTTCCAACGGATTTACATGTCTTTTCGTCCGACCGCGCGCGTTGTCGCGCTGAGCCTGCTGTTCTCCCCCCTGGCCCACGCCACCACCGATGACACCGACGGCGCCGCCGACGCGGCCCTGCCGCAAGTGAACGTCGTCGCCGACCGCGCCACCGGCCAGTACAACCCGCAGCACAGCAGCGGCGCCACGCGCACCGACACGCCGCTGCGCGAAGTGCCGCAATCGGTCCGGGTGATGGGCCAGCAGCAGATCGAGGACCTCGGCGCGCTGCGCCTGGCCGACACGGTCGACTTCGTCAGCGGCATCTCCCGCCTCAACGATTTCGGCGGCACCTGGGACAACTTCGCCATCCGCGGCTTCAGCAGCACCGACATGGGCTTCCTGGTCAACGGCTTTCCCGGCTCGCGCGGCTACAACCCGCCGCGCGACACCGCCACCGTCGAGCGCTTCGAATTCCTCAAGGGGCCGGCGTCGGCCCTCTACGGCAGCAGCGAGCCGGGCGGCACGATCAACATCGTCACCAAGAAGCCCAAGTTCAACGCGCACAACGTCGCCGAAATCAGCCTCGGCAGCCGGGGCCTGCGCCGCGCCACCGTCGACAGCACCGGCGCGCTCGGCGCCACGGTGGCCTACCGCCTCAACCTGATGACGGAGGAGGGCGACAGCCGCTCCACCTTGCTACACAACAAGCGCACCCTGGTGGCGCCGGCGCTGACCTGGGTCATCGATCCGCAAACGCTGTTGAACTACGAGGCCGAGTTCCTGCGCGCCGACACCCCGCTCGACCGGGGCATCATCAACGTGCGCGGCACGCTCGGCACCCTGCCGCGCGACCGCGTGCTCAACGAACCGTCCGACGGCAACATGGCCCTGACCAGCGACACCCACCAGCTGACCCTGGACCGGACGCTGTCGGACCACTGGCGCGCGCGCTTCGGCGCCAGCTACAAGGAAAGCACCTTCGACGGCAACTACACCGAGGCGACCTCGCTGGCGGCCGACAACCGCACGCTCAACCGCCAGGCGACGTGGCGCCAGCTGCCGTCGCGCGACGTCTCGGTGCAGGCCGAGGTCGAAGGCAAGTTCGACACCGGCGGCGTCGGCCACACGGTGCTGGTGGGCGCCGAAGCGTCGCGCCTGTGGATGAACACGGAAATCCTGCGCTCGGCCAACACGCCGATCGACATCTACAATCCGGTCTACGGCAGGCCGGCGTCGGCGCTGACCAACCGCACCTCCAGCTCGGACGAGCGCCAGCGCGTCAAGGCGGTGTTCGCGCAAGACCAGATCAGCCTGTCGCCGCGATGGAAGTTGCTCGGCGGCCTGCGCTGGGACGAATATAACCAGGACATCGACAACCGCGTGGCCAGGACGGCGACGTCGAAACAGCAGAGCGCCGTGTCGCCGCGCGCCGGACTGACCTTCCTGCCGAACGAGTGGAGCTCGCTGTACGTCTCGGCCGGCAAATCGTTCCGCGGCAACAGCGGCACCGACATCAACGGCAATCCGTTCGACCCGCAGCGCTCGACGTCGTACGAAGCGGGCTGGAAGCTGCAGACCCTGGACCAGCGCCTGGGCGCCAACTTCGCTGTCTACGACATCGCGAAAACCAACGTGCTGACGGCCAGCGACGTGCCCGGCTATTCGGTCGCGGCCGGCAAGATCAAAAGCAGCGGCTTCGAGGCCGACGTCTACGGCCAGATCGACGCCAACTGGCGCGTGAGCGGCAATTTCTCGTGGGACGACGCCCGCGTGGAACAAGACAGGACGCTGGCTCCGGGCACGCGCCTGACGAACGTGCCGAAAGTGAGCGCCGGCCTGCTGGCCATCCGCGAAGCCGTCCTGGACAACGGCGGCCGCTACGGTGTCGGTGGCGGCGTCAACTACGTCGGCGACCGCTCCGGCAACACCGCCGACACGTATACGCTGCCGGCTTACACCACCGCCAAACTGGTGAGCTACTGGCAGATCAGCAAGAAGGTGCGGCTCTCGCTGGACGTGCACAACCTGTTCAACCGCAACTACTACACGGCCTCGTGGGCCAACCTGTATGTCATCCCCGGCGCCGAGCGCAGCCTCGTCACGCGCCTGAAGGTCGATCTGTAGGCGTGCGTCGAACCACCGGGCCGGCGATGCCGCGAGCGCCATCAGCGGTGCGTCGCCGCCGCGCCGCTTCTGCTAAGGTTTCGGTCTGGGCGCGGCGCGGATTCCCCATTTCCGCCGCGCGCTTTCCCACCAGTGCGGAGGAGGCAACATGGAACGGTTCCCGATCGTCTATCGGGCGGACATCGCGCGGCTTACGGACGTGCCGGCCTGATGCGTGGCAGCGACGCCCACACCCCTCCCTTCATGCGCTATGTGACGGGCTTTCTGATGGCCGCCACCGTCGGCTTGCTCGTCTGGCATCACTACGGCATGGAACGGGTCATCGAAATATCCGATAGAAAAAACACCGCGCTGCAAATCATGGACGACCGCATCAGCGGCGGCGACAGCGTCGCCACGCTCGAGCGCGAGAACGGCGTGTTGCGCCTGCGCTGCCGGCTGACGCGCAAGATCGATTGGCCCAACTGCAAATACATGTTCCTCATCAGCCAGACCGGCAAGGGCATGGACCTGTCGGAGTTCGATTCCCTCAGCGTCGATGTGCGCTACACCGGACCGGGACGCCACGCGCTGCGCGTGATGCTGATGAATTTCGAGCCGCGCGTGTCGACCCTGGCCGACTGGATGTCGCAAAAGATTAACGAACTGGAGTTCCTGGTGCCCGACCATGGCGTCACCGACATTCCGCTGAACGTGTTCCACACGGCCACCTGGTGGCTCGACTACAAGCAAGTGCCGCTGAAGGAGTCCGGCGTGCGCATCGACAACGTCACGCGGGTCGAGCTGCTGACGGGCGCGGCCAGCGAGGCCGGCGAACACGTCATCGAATTGCGCTCGCTGCGCTTCCACGGAAAATGGATCGGCCAGGACCGCCTGTACATGCTGTTGATGGGCGCGTGGATATTGTGCGCGGTCGGCTGGCCGCTGATGGCGTCGCTGCAGCTGCGCCGCCAGCTGCGCCACAGCAGCAAGCGGCTGACGCTGTTGAGCGAGGTCAACCGGGCTTTGCAGCTGGAGGCGCGCGAGCTGGTCGAACAGGTCAACACCGATCCGCTGACCGGCGCGCTGAACCGCCAGGGCCTGCGCGCCGCGCTGATGAGCACGCCCGCCATCCTGGCCGCGCCGATGTCGGTGGTGTTCACCGACATCGACCATTTCAAGCACATCAACGACCAGCACGGCCACGACGTCGGCGACGCCGTGCTGCGCCAGTTCTCCGCCGAAATCACGGCGGGGATACGCTCAAGCGACAAGCTGGTGCGGTGGGGCGGCGAGGAGTTCCTGATCATCTGCTCGGGCACCAGCGCCGAACAGGCGCGCGTGCTGGCGGAGAAATTGCGCACCGGCTTGAAAAACGCCTCGTGGTCGACCGGATCCGGCATCACCGCGTCGTTCGGCGTCGCCGAGCTCACGCCGAACGACGACATCGGCGACGCCATCAAGCGCGCCGACGCGGCCCTGTACGCGGCCAAGGACGGCGGCCGCGACCGGGTCATGGTCGACACCACGCCGGACGGCGCCGCGCCGGAAGACAAACACCGCAAGTCCCTGACCACGCCGCGCTAGCGGCGGCCAGCCGCGCCGCCGGCCGGCCGCTCAATCGTGGCGATGCGGCGCGAACACGCGCGCCGCGAGAAAGTCGATGAAGGCGCGCAGTTTGGGCGATGGGTGGCGGCTGGCCGGCCACAATATGCGGAACGTGCCGCCCGCGTCGACATACTCGTCGAGCACGCTAACGAGCTTGCCGCTGGCCAAAGGCTCGCGCACGGCGAAGTCGGGAAGATAGGCGATGCCCAGTCCCTGCAGCGCGAAACACAGACGGGTTTCGATGTTATTGCAGATCATCGCCGTCGGCAGCGCGATCTCCGGCGCGTCGTCGGCGCGCCGCAGCGCCCACTGCTCGATTTTTCCCGAACTCGGATAGCGATAGTGCAGGCAAGCATGCGAGGCCAGGTCCGCCGGCCGCAGCGGCACGCCGCGCCGGGCGAAATAGGCCGGCGATCCGACCAGCAGGCGCCGGAAGTCGCCCAGGGTCCGTGCCGACAGGCGCGAATCCTTCGGTTCGCCGACCCGCACGACGGCATCGAACCCCTCCTCGATCACGTCGACCTGGCGGTCGGTGAAATCGAGGTCGAGCTCGACGTTTGGATACTCGCGCATGAAGTCGGCCAGCACCGGCAGCACCAGGGCCGACACCAGCGGCAGGCTCACCCGCAGCTTGCCGCGCGGCGCCTCGGCCGCGCTGACCAGCTCCTGCTCGGCCGCCTCGATTTCGGCCAATATGCGCTTGCTCCGCTCCAGGAACATCATGCCCTCGGCGGTGAGGGTGACGCTGCGGGTGCTGCGGTGGAACAGCCGGACCCCGAGCTTGTCCTCCAGCCGGCTGATGCTTTTGCCGACGGCCGACGCGGAAATCCCCAGCAAGCGCCCGGCGCCGACGAAGCTGCGCGTCTCCGCCACCTGCACAAACAGCACGAAACGACCCAGGCTTTTCAATCCCCTTGCTCCCGTCTATGGTTTGATTGAGGACATTTGTGTCCGCACAAACAGGAACTCTACCCCAATTTTTCTTTCGCCGCCGGCTTCCTATGATGGGCTTTTCCCCTCTTCACAGGAACCCGACATGCATGCAAGTCCGATTCATTCCAACCCTGGCCGCTTCCCGGCCGATACCTTGCCTTCACTGGTGGACGCCGCCATCGATGGCGCGCTCGCGCAACGGCGCCTGGTCGGCGCCATGGTGCTGGTGGCCCGCCACGGCGAAATCATCCACCGGCGCGCGGCGGGATGGGCCGACCGCGAGGCCGCCATCCCGGTCCGCGACAACACCCTTTTCCGTCTCGCGTCGGTGTCCAAGCCTATCGTCTCGGCCGCCGCGATGGTCCTCGCGGACCGGGGCAAGCTGCCGCTGGACGCCCCGGTCCGGCGCTGGCTGCCCGCCTTCGCGCCCCGCCTCGCCGATGGCGGCATTGCCGACATTACTGTCCGCCATTTGCTGACCCACACCGCCGGCCTCGGCTATCGCTTCCTGGAGGGCGACGAGAGCGGACCCTACGCGCTGGCCGGCGTCTCCGACGGCATGGACGACGCCGGCATCAGCCTGGACGAGAACCTGCGCCGCCTGGCAAGCGCGCCGCTGTTGTACCGGCCCGGCAGCGCCTGGGGCTACTCGCTCGCGATCGATGTGCTCGGCGGCGTGATCGAACAGGTGTGCGGCATGGCGCTGGACGAGGCGGTGGGGACGCTGGTCACGGGCCCGCTCGGCATGCGCGACACCGGCTTCACGGCGGCCGATCCGTCCCGCCTCGCGGTCGCGTATGTCAACGATCCGGCCAACAGCGGCGCCGCCCCGCGCCGTCTCGCCGAAGGGGATGTCGTCTCGCCGTTCGACGGCGCCGTCGGCATCCGCTACTCGCCCCGGCGCGCGCTCGACCCCGGCGCCTTCCCCTCGGGCGGGGCCGGCATGGTCGGCTCCGCCGAAGACCTGCTGCGCCTGCTCGAAGCCTTGCGCCGTGGCGGCGCCCCCATCCTCTCCCGCCGGAGCGCCGCCGCCATGGGCGCGAACCATACCGGCGCGCTGGAGCTGCCCAACGCGCCGGGCTTCGGCTTCGGGCTCGGCTTTTCGGTGCTGGTCGATCCGGCCAAGGCGGCGTCGCCCGAATCGCCCGGCACCTGGCGCTGGGGCGGCGCCTACGGACACTCGTGGTTCGTCGACCCCGCGCGCGAGCTGAGCGTCGTCGCCTTCACCAACGCCATGTACGAAGGCATGTCCGGCAAGTTCGTCGGCGATCTGCGCGACGCCGTGTACCAAGGCCTCGCGGACCAACCGCATCGCTGATCGGAACATCATGCCATCACACCCGGAACTACTTTCCACATCATGCGCGCCCGACCAAGCACTGGATGCGCGCCTGCCCTGGCTGTCGCTGCTCGCCCTGGCGGCGGCCGGCTTCGTGACGATACTCACCGAGGCGTTGCCGGCCGGCCTGCTGTCGCTGATCGGCGGCGACCTAGGCGTAGCCGAATCGCTGGCCGGCCAGCTTGTGACCGTGTACGCGGCGGGCTCGCTGCTTGCCGCGATTCCACTCACGGCCGCCACCCAAGGCACGCGGCGCCGGCCTTTGCTGATCGCCGCCATCGCCGGCTTCGCGCTCGCCAACACGGTCACGACGCTGTCCCATAGCTACGCGTTGACGCTGGTGGCCCGGTTTCTGGCGGGCGTGTCGGCGGGCCTGCTGTGGGTGCTGCTGGCCGGCTACGCGGGACGCATGGTGCCCGCGCACCTGAAGGGGCGGGCGATCGCCATCGCCATGGTGGGCACGCCGCTGGCGCTGTCGCTCGGGGTGCCGGCCGGCACTTATCTCGGGACCGTCATCGGCTGGCGCGCCTGCTTCGGCATCATGAGCGTGCTCGCGCTGGTCCTGGTGGCCTGGGTGCGCCTGATCGTCCCCGATTTTCCCGGGCAGGAGCGGGGCGGCCGGCAGTCGCTCGGCAAGGTGCTCATGATGCGCGGCGTGCGGCCGGTGCTGTTTGTCGTGCTGGCCTTCGTACTCGCGCATAACATTCTCTACACCTACATCGCGCCGTTTCTCGCCAGCGTGGGCATGGCGGAACGGATCGACGTGATACTGCTGGTCTTCGGCGTGACTTCGCTCATCGGCATCTGGGTCGTCGGCGTCCTGATCGACCGCCACCTGCGGGCATTGACGATCGCCGGCACGGTACTGTTCGGCGTCGCGGCGGCCGCGCTGGGCATCGCCGGTGAAACGAACGGCGCCGCGATCGTCCACGGCGCCGTGGCGGTGTGGGGACTGGCTTTCGGCGGCGCCGCGACCCTGTTCCAGACCGCGCTGGCCGATGCGGTTGGAGAGGCGGCCGACGTCGCGCAGTCGATGCTGGTGACGGCTTGGAACATCGCCATCGCCGGAGGCGGCCTCGCCGGCGGATTGCTGTTGGAGACGCTCGGGGCGGGGGCCTTCCCGCCCGCGCTGCTGGCGCTGCTGGTTCCGACCTTGTTCGTGCTGTGGACAAGCGCGGAGAAACGGCAGGCCGCTTAATCCTTATTGCAACACAGTTGCGTTTACAGCCGTATGTCCCTAGAATGTCGGCAACGCATTCAATTGCAAATGGAGGACTATGGAAACCGCCCTGCCGCCAATCCCGGGTTTATCGCTCATGTTCATGCTGGGGTTGCGGCATGGTTTCGATCCCGACCATATCGCCATCATCGACAGCATGGCCTATCGCGCCCTGGCCGAGCGGCCGCGCCTGGCGCCCTGGACCGGCACCTTGTTCGCGCTGGGCCACGGCCTGGCGGTGACGGCCATCGCCGTGGCGCTGGGCGCGTTCTCCAGCGGCATCGAGCTGCCGGCCTTGCTGCGGACCACCCTGGACTGGCTGCCGACCGTGTTGCTGATCCTGGTCGGCACGCTCAACCTGCGCGACTTGCTGCGACAGCAGGTGTACCGGCCCAGGGGCTGGAAAACCCTCTTCATGCCGCGCCGGCTGCGTAACAGCTCGCACCCGATGACGATCTTCGGCACCGGCGTGCTGTTCGCGCTGGTGTTCGACACCGCCACGCAGGCGGCCGCGTGGGGCTACGCCGCGACCGCCAACGCCGGCAGCGCCACCGCCCTGGCCGCCGGCCTGGCCTTCACGGCCGGCATGGTCGTCACCGACAGCGCCGACGGCCGCCTGATGGTGAGGCTGCTGCGCGGTGCCTCCGACCAAGCGGCCGCGACCGTCGCCGCATACCGGCGCAGGATAGGCTGGACCGTGGTGCTGATGTCTTACGGGATGGCCTTGTACCAGATCGCGGCCACGCTGCGTCCCGATATCGAACTCGACGAGCTCGCCTACACCGTCGTCGGCTGCGCCCTGTTCGCCGGCCTGCTGATCGCTTGCGGCCTACTGGTGCGCAAGCGCGCGGCCGTCGCCTGCGCACCGAACGGGAAATAGCTCGCCCGCGCCACCCGCCCGTCCCTGCTGTACACTTCCGCCGCGCGGCCAGCTATTGCCCGGCTAAACTCGAACACTAATCACCACCAAGTACAACGCATGAAATCACATGAAGTATGGCTGGCGCGGCTGGCCCTGACCTCGATCGCGGCCTTGTCGGCCACTTTGCCGGCGCACGCCGCCGATGACCACGCCGACGCGCCGGCCGATTCCCCGGCAAGCGCCGCTCGCGGGATCACCCGCGTGGTGGTCGGCGGCACAGCCGCCTCCGACACGCTCGACAAGGCCGCGTCCACCGCCAGCCGGCTCGGCCTGACCGCGCGCGAAACCCCGGCCACCATCGACACCGTCGGCGCCGAGACCATGGAGCTGCGCGGCTACCAGAACGTCGAGCAGGCCGTCGACAGCATGCCCGGCGTCAGCTCGGGCGGCGCCCCCGGCAGCCCGTCGCAGTTTTCGATGCGCGGCTTCACCGGCGGCCAGGTGACGATACTGCGCGACGGCATCTATCTGGGACCGTCGGACATGACGTACCGCTCGCAGAACGCCTTCAATCTCGCCGGTGTCGACGTGCTCAAGGGACCGGGCTCGGTGCTGTACGGCCAGGGCGCCATCGCCGGCACCGTCAACGTGATCTCCAAAAAGCCCACGCTGCGCGGCGACACGCTCGACGTCGCCGCCTCGTACGGCCGCTTCGACCGCAACCAGGCCGGCGTCGGCGGCAACGTGGTGCTGGGCGAGGGCCTGGCCTTGCGCGCGGACCTGAGCCGCACCGCCGCCAGCGGCTACGTCCACGGCGCCGGGTCGGACTCGGTCAACGGCACCGTCGCGCTGCTGTGGAAGCCGAACCCGCGCTTCGACCTTGCGCTGAGCCTCGACTACCTGACCGACCATCCATCCAGCTACTTCGGCACGCCGCTGGTGCCGGCCGCCTTCGCCACATCGCCGCTGAACGGCGTGGTGGGCACGGCCGACGGCGCCACCTTGGACAGCCGCATGCGCTACGTCAACTACAACGTCGGCGACGCCCGGATCTCATCGACCCAATACCTGCCGCGCGCCAGCCTGCACTGGAAGGCCGGCGACGACGTCACCCTGAGCAACGACACCTATTATTTCTACGCCGACCGCAAATGGGAAAACGCCGAAACCTACGCCTTCAATCCGGCGACCGCGCGCGTCGACCGCGACCGCTTTTTCGTCTTCCATGACCAACACCTGTTCGGCAACCGGTTCAGCGCCGGCGTGACGGCGCCGCTGGCCGGGCTGGCCAACCGCTTCGTCGTCGGCATCGACTACAGCAAGCTCGATTTCGTGCGCGTGCGCGGCTTTCCCGACGGCGACAGCGTCGATCCGTTCGCGCCGGCGGCCGGCACGTTCGGGCCGCTGGCGGGACGCCGCAGCCCGACGCGCTGGACCAACGTCGCGCTGTTCGTCGAGGATGCGCTCGACCTCACGGCCAAGCTGAAGCTGGTCAGCGGCGCGCGCCTGGAAAGCTTCGACCTGGAACGTGAAAACTATGGCCCCGACGGCGCCTTCCAGGCGTCCACCAGCTTCGAGCGCAAGTTCAAGCCGAAGAACTGGCGCCTCGGCATGGTCTACCAGGGGCCGAAGGGCTTGACGCCCTACCTCCAGTACAGCACCGGCCAGGACCCGGTCGGCGCCAACATCCTGCTGGTGAACGCCGGGCAGAATTTCGACCTGAGCAAATCGCGCCAGGTGGAGGTGGGCCTGAAAAGCGATCTGGGCCGCAATGGCGAACTGACCCTGGCGTACTACGACATCCAACGCAAAAACCTGCTGACGCAAACCTCGGCCGACGTGGTCGACGCGGCCGGCATGCAAAAGTCGCGCGGGGTGGAAGCGGCGCTCGACATCCGGCCGCTGCCGGCGTGGAAGGTGAACGCCAACCTGGCCTACACCGACGCCAGCTACCGCAATTTCATCGACACCAGCAACGGCGTCGACGCCAGCGGCAACCGTCCGGCCAATGTGCCGAAATGGACCGCCAACCTGTGGAACAGCTACAGCGGCTTCGGCGGCGTGCCGCTGGAGGTGGGCGCCGGCGTGCGCCACGTGGGCGAACGCTTCGGCAACACCGCCAATACCCTGGCGCTGAAAAGCTATACGCTGGTGGACCTGTTCGCGACCTATAAAATCAACCGTCACGTCAGCCTGAGCGGACGCCTCAACAACGTCACCAAACAGGTGTACGCGCAATGGGCCGACGTCAACTATCCAACACAGGTCCAGCTCGGGGCGCCGCTCAGCTATGAAATCGGTCTTGTCGGCCACTTCTAGCAAGGCGCCGCTGCTGCGAAGGCCGGCGCGCCAGCTGTCGCGTCTGCACCGCTGGCTGGGCACCGGCTTTTGCCTGCTGTTCGCGCTGTGGTTCGGCACCGGCTTCGTCATGATGTACGTGCCGTTTCCCTCGCTCGGCGAAGGCGAGCGCGTCGCCGCTTCGGCGCCGGTGGCACTGGCCGCCGTGAACGTCGCGCCGGCCACGGCGGCGCGGGGCCTGCCGGGGTTGCCGGTATCGCGACTGCGCCTGGTCGACGTGCTGGGGCGGCCGCGCTATCTGGCCACCCTGGACGATGGCCGCGTGCTCGGCGTCGACGCCGACGATGGCGGCACACCGGCGCCGCTGGACGCCGCCGACGCCAAACGGCTGGCGGAGCGCTTCGCCGGCCATCCCGCGCAAGCGGTCGGCGGCCCGTTCGACTACGACCAGTGGGTGGTGCACCATCGCTTCGACGCCGCCCGGCCATTCTACAAAATCGAACTGGGCGACGCCGCCGGCACGGAGTTGTACGTGTCGGCAGGCCTCGGGCAAGTGCTGCAACGGACCACGCGTTTCGAGCGCGGCTGGAACTGGGTCGGCGCGGTGGCGCATTGGATGTATCCGACGGTGCTGCGCAAGAATTCATGGGCGTGGGACCAGACGGTATGGTGGCTGGCGCTGGGCGGCATCGTCGTGGCCGCCGCGGGCTATGGCGTCGGCTTGGTGCGTTTGCTCAACCAGCGGCGCGCGGGCCGGGCCGGCATCTCGGCGTTTCGCGGCTGGCTGCGCTGGCACCATGTTCTGGGGCTGACCGGCGGCCTGTTCGCGCTGACATGGGTGTTCAGCGGCTGGCTGTCGATGGACCACGGACGCCTGTTTTCGCTGGATCAGGCCAACGCCGACCGCGCGGCCCGGTTTCGCGGCGCCGGTCTGGCCACGGCCATGGCGGATTTGACGCCGGAGACGCTGCGGACGATGGGCACGGCGCGCGAGATCGAATTCCTGGCCGTCGGCGGGCGGCCCTTTGTCGTACAACGCGGCGCGGCCGGTGCCGCCTACCGCCTGATACCGCTTGCAGCCGGCAAGCCGCAGCCGCCGCTGAACCAGCTGCCCGACGCCTTGCTGATGCAAGCGGTGGCGGCGGCATGGGCGCCGACGCCGGTACGGGATATCGCCGCCATCGCCGCCGACGACGCCTACGGCCATACCCGCTCCGATGCGCTGCCCGCCAGCGCGCGGCGGGTGCGCCTGGACGACGCCGCGTCGACCTGGGTGCACGTCGATACCAGATCCGGCCAGATCGTTTCGCAGATGGACGACAGCCGCCGGCTCTACCGCTGGCTGTTCAACGGTTTGCACAGCTTCGACTTTCCCTTACTGCGCGGCAGCGGGCCGCTGCGGCAGACGCTGATGCTAGCCGCCCTGGCCGCCGGTCTGGCGCTGAGCGTGAGCGCGCTGGTATTGGCCGCGCGGCGCCTTGGCAGATCCCGTCGATGAGAAATCATTGCGCTTGATATTCGTCCCTTGTGCCAATGGAGCCCAGCCTCTACACTCGGAATAATCCCACAGCCGCCCCGGCCCCGCATGTCCGCCTACCATCTTCGTGAAGCGCTGCTCTTCCTGGCCTTGGCCGGCATCCTGGTGCCGGTCTTGCAGC
>Ga0105244_10002034_pt1 | contig 15572 bp, 13 predicted proteins | sample KBSM44metaG_FD_80423 | JGI IMG/M metagenome (GOLD analysis project Ga0105244, IMG submission 80423) | Miscanthus rhizosphere microbial communities from Kellogg Biological Station, Michigan, USA - KBS M4-4 metaG | ecosystem: Host-associated > Plants > Roots > Rhizosphere > Soil | place... | reverse complement strand
GACAATCTCATGCCTGCTCAAAACCTCCGCCTCTCCGATCGACAGCTCAAGGGAGTCAAACCCGCGTCCAAGGATTACGTCCTTACTGACGGCGACGGTTTGCAGCTCCGCGTACGCTGCAACGGCTCGTTGCTGTGGAATTTCAACTACCGCGAACCGGTGACCAAGAAGCGTATCAACATCGGCTTCGGAACCTACCCCGAACTGTCACTTGCGAATGCACGAAAGATGGCAGTCGATGCGCGTGAGCTGCTCGCTCAGGGCATTGATCCGAAGGTGCAGCGCAATACGGTGAATGAAGCCAAGCGCGCAGAAACGGAACACACCTTCGAGAACGTGGCCACCGCCTGGTTCGAGCTTAAGAAGGACTCAGTCACCCCGGCCTACGCCGAGGACATCTGGCGGTCGCTCACGCTGCACGTGTTCCCCGATTTGAAGACGACACCACTCACCAAAATCACCGCGCCGATGGTGATCGGACTGCTTCGCCCAATCGAAGCGAAAGGCAGCCTGGAGACGGTCAAGCGTCTTAGCCAGCGGCTAAACGAGATCATGACCTACGGCGTAAACTCCGGCCTGATCTTCGCCAACCCGCTCACCGGCATTCGGGCAGTATTCAAGAAGCCCAAGAAAGAAAACATGGCTGCGCTTCCGCCCGAAGAACTCCCCGAGCTCATGCTAGAGATCGCGAACGCCAGCATCAAACGCACCACTCGCTGCCTGATCGAATGGCAGTTGCACACGATGACTCGCCCCGCCGAGGCAGCGACTACTCGCTGGGCAGACATCGACTTTGAAAGGCGCGTTTGGACTATCCCTGCGGAGCGGATGAAGAAGCGCCGCCCACATAGCATCCCGTTGAGTGATCAAGCAGTCGCGCTGCTGGAGTCACTGAAAACTCACAGCGGCCATCGCGAATACGTCTTCCCGGCCGACAGAAATCCTCGCACCCACGCCAATAGCCAGACCGCCAACATGGCGTTGAAACGCATGGGGTTCCAAGATCGCTTGGTTAGCCACGGCATGCGCTCGATGGCCAGCACCATCTTGAATGAACATGGCTGGGACCCGGAACTCATTGAAGTCGCACTGGCGCATGTCGACAAAGATGAGGTACGCAGCGCCTACAACCGAGCCGACTACATTGAGCGCCGGCGCCCGATGATGGCTTGGTGGAGTGAGTACATCCAGAAGGCCGCCACCGGCAGCCTGCTTGCCTCAGCTTACGGCCAAGTCAGAGACAAGAACGTGGTACCGATTCGCTAGCTCTGTACGGCGCAAGAACGGCAGCAGTAACAACTGAACGTTCAAGATTCGGGGCAAGCAGCCTCGCTTATCCGCTTCTCAGCACGGGTCCTTCCAAACAGGGCTGCAAAGCCGCCCTGTTTGGATGGACCTGATTTTGAAGAGCTAAAAACCACGACGTTGTCCGGGATATACCACGGAATTCCACCGGTGGATAACCGCTTTTCACGTCCCCAAGAGCGCTGAATTTCGGCCCTTGACCGGGTTTATCCACAAGCGTAGAACTGGTCGTGCAAAGGCTGTCGATGACAGCACCCCAGGTGACCCGAGCCTTGAAGGTCACGCCGCTGTCGCGGTGGTTCTCCCCCCAAATGGCGATTCGCATCCGGCAGCTCGCCCGGTCACCTTCCCGGTGATGGATGCGTCCTTCAGATCATGGCCCTCGTGCGCCAGGCAACACCTCCTACTTCACTGCCCTGCAGCAATCAATCCGCTTGGCCGAATCTTGCGCCAACCTGCGCCCGTCTCTTTCTCCTGGAAAGAGACGGGCGCTTCTACCACTGCTGCAGCCCTCATCGCACTTGGCTTTGCGGCAACTCCACTCGTGACAATCGGCGTGACAAACGCCGAAGTCACCAGCAACAGCGCTGTAGATGATGGTGCCGCAGACCAAGGAATGGACTGCACCTGACTGACAGTCAGGCATGCCCCGGTCATCACATCGCTGCCTTCACCCAACTCAGGATCTCACGGCGCTGCTTTCGTCAGCCAATGCTGCCTCCACCCGCCCACCGGTATCGGTGCTCAGGAGGCCAGATCATGAGATGCCCTTGCTCCCGGTCGTAAGGAGCCGCTAGTCCCGCGTTAGAGGACTCCCCACAGGTCGCAGGGGCCTTGATCCCTGATAACACTCAACATTCTTGGCGGGATGACGTGGGGGCAGGACAGGGGGAACAGCTGAGAGGTAACTGGTATGGCACGGGTAGGAAAACGCAGTGGGAAAAATTTTGGATACGGCAGGCAATTGAGCTACGCCGGCCCGCAAGCGCTGCAAGACATGTACGGCGATGGGCATTACGGCACGGTCAAGGCGCATAGCGATCGGTGGCAGCCATTCGTTAAATGGAACCGGTCCGAGGGCGGGCCTAGGGTGAATGACGCACGGGATATTAGTCGTCAGATAGCGGCTGACTACGCGGTGTACCTATGCGGGCAGGTTGAACGCAGAGAGATATCCGCCAGCACTGCGTTGAATCGCATGTCCAGTTTTAACCAGACGATGGCTGCGCTTCGCGGTGATCAGCATGTGAAGGTGTCCAGTCCGAGCAAGACGTTAGGGATGCAGCGCTGCAACGTTCGCAAAACAGCACCTCAAGGGCAAGACCGTGGGCAGGTAAGGCAGATTGTCGATGCCTTGCGTAGAGACGGGCAGTTGCGTGTAGCCGCGATTGTTCAACTCGCGCGGTCCACGGGCATGAGATTTCGTGAAGCGGTCTTGGCGGATTTGCCAAGGTTGTGTCGGGAGGCGGATCATCTTGGGAAGATCAACATACAGGATGGGACCAAAGGAGGCCGGACAGGAGCTTCGGCGCCTCGTTGGATTGCGGTGGATGAGGAGATTCGAGACGCCTTGGCGTTTGCGGTCCAGGTATCGCCGGAAGGCAGCCGCAATATGGTTGCGCCAAATGAAAGCTATAAGGAGTTTGTACAGCGAATCGCCGGGCCGGCTAGGGACGTTCTGCATGCTCACAATCTCAAAGGGTTTCACGAATTGAGGGCGGCGTTTGCGTGTGAGCGCTATGAGCAGATCACCCAGCATCAGGCACCTGTTATCGGTGGACAGTGCTACTCCATAGATCGGTGTCTTGACCGCGCGGCTCGCATGCAGATCAGTCGAGAACTGGGTCATGGCCGGACTGACGTGGTCGCTGCCTACATCGGGGGGCGGCTATGACTAAGGCGTTTGATATCGAGGTGTTCTTGGCTGGCGTGCTGACTGGATCCTATGCGACTCGGCAGCGGCATTTACGCCAAGCTAAGATCATCCAAGCAACCGTAGCTGAGAGGTGGCACCGGGAAAATCCTTGGACGTGGCAGCGGAAGCATTTGGAGTGGTTTCTCGCGTATCACTTGGAGCATCGGAGCGAAGACACGCGATATTACTACCTGCTCACTACCCGATTGATCACTCAACGCTTAGGGGCTTCGTGGGTTTTCGGACTTTAAACTGCGGCAACCTACCCGCAAAGCAGCATGCAATCGACATATAGCCTCCCGTCAGAAAGATGCTGACCCGTGGATCAGAGTATTACCAGCGCACAGGAACGCCCATGACCCAATAGCAAGCAGACACTATACGGCGGTGTTACTATTGAGCGTGAGCTATCCGCAACTTTGCACTTACCTCTACCAGCCGCTGCAATACGCTTAGGCAGCTAACAGAGTGACTTTGTGGATAGATTCGAAAACGCATTGGCTAGAGTGCATAGCTTGCCATCGCAAGAAACACTCACAGACTATTTGACGTTCCGACTAAACACCTTTTGACTTTCTAAGCCGCTTGCCCAGCCTAAAGAGCCCTGCCACGCCGCCGCGCATAAAGTCCCAATGTAGCGCGACAGCTCGACATTTTATCTACACTCAAACTTCGGACGACCCAACAATTCGAGAGCACCCCAAAAATAAATTTCCACCCATTAGGTACGGCCTGAGCCTTTTCAGCCTGCGATAGTAAGCGAGCAAAACTCGCAATTGGTGCAAAGCATCAACATCCAGATACTCAAAGCTGCTTCGGTAATCTTCCCACCTCATCAGACCGAAAAAGAAATCAATAAACTCCTTCAAACGAGTTACGATTTCAGGGGCAAGATTAGCTGAAATAGCTCGTTCATCATCGAACCCGGATATCTTATTGTCCTTAAAATACCTGTACACCGTTGAGTAATATTGCTCCAGTGCTACAAATGAATCATCATCGGCAATCTGCCGAGCGGAAACCTCAATTCTACGAGCTAGATCTGGCAGTAAGTCTAGCTTTATGTGCCCTGGAGAGGCGAACTGCACCTCCGATACTTTGGCCCTGTGAATAGATGGCGTTACGGAGTTCAAACCTGTGAAAAGATGAACCGCGCTGAACCCTCCCGTCCAACTTCCTGCTAGCTTACTCAAGGCACCTTGCACAGCAGGTCGATCTAGATGTTCCAACCCATAGTGGAATGAGTAAAGCTGCTGGTAAATCTTAGGAACAAGCGAAAAATCATCAATATACAGCTCTCCATCCAGACCAAGAAAATAAGCCTCCGTTATCTCTTCAGCCAACTTTTCTGCAGCCGGAGTTGCTATTTCTGGAGTTAGGTAAGAGTCAACTTCAGGCAGGTAAGCATCCGGCAATCTATCCCAACTCGTACGAAGAAATGCGCTCCGTTTCGAGGAAGCACCGGTATGAAATATGACTATCCATTCTGACTCTAGATAAAGCTCCCGCAGCGTCTTTTGTTGCTCCAGATAATCCCGTAGGGATTTCCGATCCACCGGCACGATACACCACCGATTACGAGTCGCGGTGCAATCAAGCCAGGCGTACAGCAAGTCATTACCTGACTCGCCCTTGTAAAGGCTTAACAAGGGCCCCTCAAACTCAATGAGATCAGCGTTCCACTGATGCTTAGGGAGAGTCCTAGCATCTATTTTCATACCTTCAACACGGAGAAAGCTCATGGAATTGCTCTCACCGTTGATACGTTACTATGAATGCTGCCGGTCGCGTATGGATGAAAGTCGAAATGGCCATAACGGTTCGCCACTGTGCAGGCACCGTCGTTAGGTGTAATTACTACATTAGCCACATGCCCACCAAATACTTTGCGCGCCATTCGAAAGCTTCTTTGAACGCTTTGGAAAGCGCTTACGCTCTGCTCAAGTGACAAGTACATGGATAGACCCCAACATGAGCATTTCTCGAGGGGCTCGGAGGCTCGTAGTAAACGAGGTGGATTTCGAATAGCCACTGGGGCGAAGCACTGCGCACTGACAGGATTTGCGACCCATCGCCATGCGTCTCGTTGAGCAGGAGATGTTCCCGCTGGAGGGCATTGGTATCCGTTTGCTGACAACTCCGCTAGCTGGACACTATACGTGTAAGACATAAAATCCCTTTAATGGCTCGGCGATCTCAAATATTAGGCATTTAGCCATCATTTCACACCTCCACCATTTCCGAAAGTTCTACCAGCTGTCACTCCGGCGGGGTCCGACGTGCGGTATCTTAGACGGATCACAAAACGCCTCTTAAAAGGAAGATTCCTAGCGCTGCCCTTGGCAGCGCCCTAGATGGCCAGAGCATTCAAGGCTAAGCCGCTAACGCGGTCGCTCGATCCAAGTACTATTCGCGTCCGGCCGTTCGTACGGTCACTACCCATGTGATGGATGCCCACTTCACCTCGGTACCCTTGCGGCAAACCTCCCTAATCTTTTGCTGCCTGCGGCAAGCTATTCGCGTGGCCACTTCAGATGCGCGGCGGCGATCATTGCCACCATTATCAGCTACGCGCCGCCGCGATCGTTTTGTTGGCGCGAGCTACCGGCATGCGCTTGTGTGAGGCCATCTTGACCGACCTGCGCTGGGGGACGGACATGAGCAAGCCATTCGATATGGAATTGTTGTTGGATGGCGCGCTGTCCTGATCGCCTCGGAGCCGCAACCAGAGGTACGCAGGTAAGCTGCACTTGTGAACTCCAAGGCGAGATAGGGCTCTCCTGATTCCAGCTAGAGAGGGAGGCTCTCGAAAAATATGGCGTCGAATGCTTCATCTTCATGACTCATACTCCCCCTTCTCGCCGTTAGAGCAATTTCTACGAATGGACTCTCATATTCTTTGCGCCTTACGCGGATTGAGTGGATTTCCCACGTGATCGAAACAATTGGGGGACGCCTTGAAGGTTCTGACGAGTTCGCATTTAACTGGAGCATGCGCAGTAAAAACACTCATCCAAATACTGAAGAACCCAGTTTCTTCGGCCTGTCCCAATATCGACTGGCACTGGACATCGGTTGGATTTTGTTGATAAGCGGCCAATGCAATCTGCGCTTTTTCCCAGGCTTTCTTGCGTCGACTAACGATATCGTAAACCAGCCCCAGTTCCTTATAATTAGCAGCCACGCCGGGAGTGCGATCGAGTCCGGCCATTTCAAGGGTGCGCTGAGCCATTTGCTCATGCTGCAAGGAGGTTAACCCTGCTGATACAGTAATCAATCCATTCTGATCGTACGAGTAGGCGGAAAAGGTATTATCCAAATGCGGCCAAGCCTGATTTCGCAATATCCCAGCTTGCCGGCTTGCTGCCTGATAGTGCCTTTTGTAAGTATTGCAGGACGTACAGGCGAGTAAAAAATTTCCCCAGGTAAGTGCCAGCCTGCCGTGCGCTTTTTGTGGCTTGATGTGTTCTACGTCGAGATTTATTGCTTCAATGGAGCGTTCGCAGTATGCGCAAAACTCGCCCATGGCATGGATCAAATTAGGCTTCGCGTCCTTGTGGCTGATCAGCGCGACGCCGGCATCGACGTGATTTACTGGCCTCACTGCGCGCCTTCCCCTATTTGATTTCCTTCGCGGAATGCTGCAACACGTTGAACCTCTAGAAACGCTCGGTACGCGGGTTCGTCCGGGAATGGCTCCACCAACTCTTCAAGGCGGGTCTTGAGCTCATCCAATTGCTGCTGATCACCAGGTTGAGCGGTTTCCAATAGCTGGTAATACTCGCGGGCGGCATCGAGCATCTGTGTGTAGCGCGGGACAATATTTGGATCTTCAATCCCCATCACCTTAGTCGCTACTTCTTCAAGTCCCCTATTGGAATACTCGCCAGGATCTTGAAGTGTTTCGTCGTCGAGATTTTCACCAAGTAGGCGTAACTCGCCAGGGCGTAAAGTTTGAACAACAAATGGCGAATGCGTTGTCAGAATGAACTGCATACGAGGGAATGTTCGCCGTAGCTTTTCCACGATCCCGCGCTGCCACTGCGGGTGCAGGTGCAACTCAACTTCATCGATCAGTACTACGCCCGTGCCCTGCAATGGATCGTCAAGCTCAGGGTTTGCCAGCACCAGACGCCGGCACAGGTCGATCATCATCGCCAGTAACGAACGTTCACCATCGGACATTTGGGTCAGATCGAGTATTTGACCTTGCTTAGAAACGAGTAAGCGCAGTGGATCTAGCTCGACGCGGACGTCACTGAAGCCAGGCAAGAATCCCTGCACGGCCCGGTCAATCATTTCCAGCGTGCGTTGGTTTTTGTGACCTCTGTCTTCACCTCGGGCAATGCTGTCAGCCCATCCGCGATACCGGCCCATGAAGTCGCGGAAGTCGATCTGACGGTTAAACAGTGCGCCGTGGTAAGCAGCCGATTGTCCTTGGGGCAAGCTAGTGAGCAATCGCTTCGGTAAACGATAGGCCGCGCGATCAGTGGTGTAGTAGACGGCAATCGGTGCCGCATCACCAACCCTTTGAGGGTCGCCATAAATACGACGAATCTCTTCTTTGATTTGCGGCAGAAGCTTGCCCGGCTTCATCCCCTCTGTCGGAGCGTAGTCAATCGTAAAATTGATGGGAATTTCTTCGAACGACGCTGAAAGAGAGATCTTTAGTGCTTGCTCACCTTGATGCACATCCTGGGGTTTGAGATATTTATAGCCGCCTCTCGCTGGGGTAACCTGCGGCAGCAGCCTAGAGAGCAATAGAGAAAGGCCATCGAGGATGGCACTTTTTCCGCGTCCATTGACACCAGCAATGACCGTTACACGCTCCGAGAAAGCAAAGCGCTCACTGCGGAACGGCCTGTAGTTCGATACTTCCAGTTCGCGCAGGATCATGCTGCAGTCCCTCCAACTTCCAGTTGCCCAGTCACCACCGACGAAATCAGCACCGAGCGGCGCTCTTGCAGCAAGGTAATCGTATGCTCAGTAGTGCTTGCAAGGGCATCAAGCTTTAGTGTTTCGATCTGAACATGTTTCACAATCGCCCGCTGTTCATTCAAGGGGGGAACTGGCAGCCGAGCTTCGTAGAGCCCCTCCGTATACAGGCGCCGATATGAGGACCTCACGCCTTTGGAGTAGCGCTTGATCTCTTCGACAAAGCGTGGCGTGCGCACCAGCAGATCTAAGTATTCTGGATCGAGTTCAGCCACCGGGTGATAGCGGCTGGTGACGCCAGGTAGATGGGATACCATCGGCAACTCCTCGTCAGCGACACCGATGCGGTCGTCGCGCTCGGCGAATAGCCACTTGGCACGTTCTATCTGCCAGTGCGCTGGGATCTCGCCAAGCCAAGGAATACCGGAATCGCAACGCATAGCTTCGACATTTAAACCGTGGGTAACAAAATCAGTGATGGCGACACGCCGCTTTTCCGCAAGAAGATTTAGCAACCTTTGCTTCTCTTCAACCAAGGCATCGATTGGTGCGATTATCTGTCCCAGCAGATTTGCGATCTGCTTCTGCTTGTGAGTAGGAGGTACGGCGATGTCTAGATTCTCAATTACCTCCACAGAGATCCCTGGCTGCGCTGCGGATTGTGAGTACTGATTTAGGTTCATACTTCGCAGGGTTTCTCCGAGCCAAGCCGTATCAAATTCGGTCTTTGGCGTCGCGACAATTGCGTTTTCTGTAGCCCAGAATTTTTCCTTTGCGTAGTTTATATTCCCGCAATAGGTGCCTTGACGACCAATCAGAATATGCACGCCTTTGTGCGTATAACTGCTGGTGTAGCCGCGAAAACCGTTTCCTCCATAGACCGGATAGCCGCCAGTTTCCTTGATTTCTTCTCCTGGGAGAGTCTCTCCACTTCTCAAGGAAACTAAGTACTTCAGCTTCATCCGACGCCAGCCAGCAGGAGCATTCTGGAAGTAATTATTCATTGGCCGCCTCCAACAAATTCAGTTTCCGGTGGGTCACCTCTATGCGCTTCACCGAGGAGGTTCAGGATTTCGAGAGGTTCGGTAGCAGTCACGCGCCCTTCTCCTGAGTCACCTCGCGGAAAAGCCTGATAATTTCTTTCTCGGCTTGCTTCAGGTCGGCGTCGATCTCACTCAATGGACGGGTGGCGGTGAAATGATAAAAGTATCTATTGAAATTGATCTCGTAGCCCGCTTTGGTTTTTTCCTGGTCAATCCAGGCATCGGGCGCGTGGGGGCGCACCTCACGCTCGAAATAGACCTCAATATCTTCCTTGAGCGGGGCGTTCTCAAAATCACGCAGTTTGGGGTTGGCTTCATATTCAATCTTGCCGCCAGTTTTTTTTGCAATCACGGCTTCAGCCTTGGGGTCGATATCTGTGAAGGTCTCACGGAACGCCTTAACCTGCGCCACGCGCCACTTGCTGCCTCGAGCTTTCAAAATGCCTAGAACCTGCTTCCAGGTAACGTTCCAGTTCTGGATGGGTTCGCGGCCAATGCTAAAATCGATCGCGTGTAAGTCCTCTAGCAGATCAGGGCAAGCATCTAGGAAGCGCTCTTTGCGTTCGAGTGTAATCTGGAACGCCAAGCGCAAGGGGCGTTCGACGGTCAGGCGGTTGTAGCCGAAATCAACGTTGTCGAAGACCTTGCTGGTAGCGCCATCGTGCATGCTGCCATACTCTTCGGTGATCTCCTTGATCAGTGCATCGGAGAGTTCTCGACGCTTGTCACCCAAGCTGCGACGTAACGATTGCCAGCGGTTACGCCCATCAATCAACTGGACCTTACCTTGGCGACGTGGCTCTTTGTGGTTGGTGACGATCCAGACGTAGGTAGCAATTCCGGTGTTATAGAACATCTGTTCAGGCAGCGCGACGATGGCTTCGAGCCAATCGTTTTCGATGATCCACCTGCGGATTTCGCTTTCGCCGGAGCCCGCGCCTCCTGTGAACAGTGGAGAACCATTGAAGACAATGGCCAACCGCGAACCTTTTACATTTTGGGTAACGTCGACCGGTTTGAATTTGCTGACCATATGTTGCAAGAACAAGAGTGCGCCATCGTTAACCCGCGGTGTTCCGGCACCAAAGCGTCCCGAGAAACCTTGTTGTTCATGCTCGTGTATAACTTCTTTCTGTTGCCGCCTCCAATCCATCCCAAATGGAGGGCTAGCAAGGAAGTAGTCGAAGCGCTCGCCCTGAAACTGGTCATCGACAAGAGTATCGCCAAACTTAATTGTCGAGGGATCGTTCTCTGCTGAATCTGTGCGTAACAGTAGGTCGGATGCGGCTATCGCGTAAGAATGTGGATTGAGGGTTTGCCCGTAAACACACAATTTTGCACCCAGATTGTGCTGTTGAAGGTACTTACGTGCCTCAAACAGCATTCCACCAGTGCCGCACGCCGGGTCTAGAATCTTGCACGCCACGCGAGGACTGGTAAGAAAATCAACGTCCTGCATGAATATCAGATTCACCATGAGACGAATCACGTCACGAGGCGAATGGTGATCACCGACCGTTTCGTTTGCCTGCTCGTTGAAGCGTCGAATCAGGTCTTCGAAGAGCTCGCCCATTTCGATGTTGTCGACAACACGAGGATAAAGGTCGACCTCGCAAAACTTTTTGATGACGAGAAACAGGATATTGCACTCGTGCATGCGCTTAATTTCATGTTCGAAATCAAAGTACTCAAAAATTTCGCGGACGTTTCCTGAAAAGCCATTAATGTACGAAATTAAGTTCACATGAACATTAAGTGGGTCATCTTTGATCTTATCGAAACTGAGCGCAGAGTGGTTGTAAAAATGTTGCTCAGACACCTTATCAAGCAACCTGTCAAGTGCATCATCATCCAGCATGCCTTTATACTGGGCATAGTTTTCGAGTACGGCTTCCTTGGTACGTTCAAGCACGCAATCAAAGCGCCGCAATACAACTAAAGGTAGCAACACGCGCTCATACTGCGTCGAGCGATAAGCCCCTCGGAGCAAATCGGCAATGCGCCAAATGAAGTTGGAAAGCTCTTCGATCTCCCTCATATACTTTTACCTAACACAATAGCGTCGTAGCTCGCGCCATCGAACCAGGTGGTACCGGTAGTCGAGCTGTTTTTCATTTCGTCCATACCTACTCGCTCTTAATAATACTGCCGGATATAGCTGTAAGCCTTTTCGAATAGTTCCTCATCCGCATGCAGCTTGTATTTGAAGAGAGCCTTTCTTAACGCTTTTTTTACTTCGCGCTCACCAGATTGCGTACTCTGCCAGCCGGGGAAGCGCACCAAGCGTACGATCTCATCGATATCCGCAACTACACGTTCGACTATGATCGGTGTCTCGTCGGTCTTTACCTCGTTGAACAGCTCAGATAACGCCGCTTTGCCACGATCCTCATCCTCCTCAGGCGGCACTTCTTTTTCAGCCTGAAGCGTCTCCTTGGCGATCTCCAGCAACTGCTTCAAAAACTCGACGCTGTTGATCTGACCAGACTCGAAGCGGTCCTTGAGTGCCTCAAGCCGTTCGGAAAGCTTCTTGAACTTCGGATTTCCCGAATGCCCACGCAAACGGCGATTGAGCTTAATCTCAATCTCCTTGGCCTTCTTCGGATCGGGGTTCGAAAGCACAGCGTCTAGGAGATCGGCATCCAGCACCAGGGTATCCAGGTCGTCCCTTACAGCATCGACATGTACGTTTTGGTGGATAAGCTCAATGGTCTTAGCCCCCAGCGAATGCCAGATCAACTTGCCGTGTCCACTGGAGGGCTGCACAGACTGGTACACCTGCGACAGCCACTTATAGTCCTTCTCGAAATGGCCCAAAACCGTGTCCGGTGAAAGCGCCTCCCAGATCTTGTTGAGCACACTGTACTCGGCGGCAAAATTGTCCCGCAACGTGTTATTGGGTAGGCACTGCTGCGCGGCGATCAGCCCTTCGTAACCCTCCACCGAACGGTCACAACCGGTGAAAAATGCCAGACATTTCTGCATGGCTTCAGGCAGTTTATCTTTCAATTCCTGGATGTTGCTCACCACCTGCTTGACGCTTTGGTCATCGAATTCCAGTGCGGCCGCAACGTCATCAAAGATGCCTAGGTAGTCGACGATCAGGCCATGGGTCTTCTGTTCTGAATAGGTGCGGTTCACCCGGCAGATAGCCTGTAGCAGGGTGTGGTCACGGAGCGGTTTGTCCAGATACATGGCCTGCAGTATGGGGGCATCGAACCCCGTCAGCAGTTTAGCTGTAACGATGATCAGCTTCAGAGGATCGGCCGGGTCGCGGAAGCGATCCAGCAGTCGCTCCTCTTCGTCGCGACTTCGGTCGTAGGGTGCGTACTCGGGGTGTTCCTTCTTGTCCGCGGCCTGCACCGACATGACGATGTCCGTGGCCTCGGGCGGCAGTAGCTTGTCCAATTCGGCCTTGAACAGTAGGCATGACTCCCGGTCGAAGGTAACGATTTGGCCCTTGAAGCCGTTGGGCTCCACCTTGTTCTGATAGTGCTCGACAATGTCCTCGCAGATCTTGCGAATGCGCTCGGGCGTCTTTACCAGCACGGCCATCTTGGCGGCGGTCTTGGCGAGGTTGTCCTTGTCCAGATCCGACAGGCCACCGGTAAGGTTTTTGTAGGCGGCATCCAGCGCGGCCTTGTCGATGTGCAGATCGATCAAGCGCGGTTCGAAATGCAGCTTCAGTGTGGCGCCGTCGCGGATCGATTCCTCGAAGCCGTACCGGCTCATGTAGCCCTTCTCGTCTTCGTCGGCGCCGAAGGCGTAGAAGGTGTTGCGGTCGGCGCGGTTGATCGGCGTGCCGGTCAGACCGAAAAGAAACGCATTCGGCAGAGCCTCACGCATCTTGCGGCCCAGGTCACCTTCCTGGGTGCGGTGGGCCTCGTCGACCAGGGCGATGATGTTGCTGCGTTCGTTCAGGCTGCCCGTGGCCTCGCCAAATTTGAAGATGGTGGTGATGATGATCTTGCGCACGTCCTGCGCCAGCAGCTGCTGCAGCTTCTCGCGGCTGTCTGCCTTTTCCAGGTTGGGAATGTCCGCCCCAGTGAAGGTTCCGGTGATCTGGCTGTCCAGGTCAATCCGATCAACCACAATCAGCACTGTGGGATTCTTCAGCCCAGCATGCATGCGCAGCTTTTGCGCAGCAAACACCATCAGCAGAGACTTGCCCGAACCCTGGAAGTGCCAGATCAAGCCCTTCCTGGGGTAACCGGCCAGCACGCGCTCGACGATCTTGTTGGCCGCTTCAAACTGCTGGTAGCGACAAATGATCTTGATGCGCTGCTTTCTCTTGTTGGTCGCGAACAGAGTGAAGCTGCCGAGGATGTCCAACACTACATGCGGACGCAACATGCTCTCCGCTGACAGCTTGAGCGACTTCAGCGGGTGGTGCTGGCCATCGTCGCCGCCACCATCCAGATGCCACGGTCCCCAATCTTTTACCGGCAGGCCGATGGAGCCGTAGCGGTAAGCCTTGCCCTCGGTGGCCACCGAGAACACGTTGCAGACGAACAGCTCAGGCACGAACTTCTCGTAGTCGTCGTGCACCTGCACCGCGCCATCGACCCAGCTTATGCACTTCTTGACTGGCGTCTTGGCCTCGATCAGCACCAGCGGCAGACCGTTCACCAACAGCACCAGATCAGCGCGGCGTTCGGTAGGGCCAGCACGGTAGGTGTACTGTTGGGTGACGATGTACCGGTTCTGCGCGAGGTCATCCAGGTCGATCAGCCGCACCGGCACATGCTCGTTGTTGGGGCCGAAGGGCATCGAGCGCTCGCCACGCATCCAGGCGGTCATTTCCTCGTTGGCGCGAATCAGACCATCCGAGCGCACCGACAGCACGATGGCGCGCAGCTTGTAGAGCACCTCGTCGGCGCGGTCGGGCTGGGCGGCAATCTCGGGGTTCAGGCGCATCAGCGCCTCACGCAGCCAGGGTTCGACCAGCACTTCCTGGATCTGGCGCGGCACCTCAGCCGGGGCGGCGTAACGCCAGCCGACGCCTTTGGGGCTAGGACCATAGCTGGCGAGCAGTTCCTGAACGGTGTTAGCGGGGATAGCCTTAATGGGGCCAGCGAGCAGATCGCGGACGTAGGCTTCGACGGTGTTGGACTCGTTAAATGCCATCTGCGCCCCCTTCAAGCATCTGGCCGGCCACATGCATCACGAGAGAGCGCGCTCCAAAAAGACGACTCTTCAGCGACACTTCTGCAGCCTCAATCTGTTCAAACTCGGTAACTGCAGCAGATTGATCTGCCATAGGTGGAATTGGAATTTCGATCTTGTGCACGACTTCTTGGGTGATCAGAGGCAGGTATTCACCCAACTTGCTCCGGTTTAAATTTGAGGCCCGTAAACAAACGGCCAGAAATGCTGGATGAATGTCTGGGCTGACTTTGGCTGGATAGAGCGCGTTGTCAGTTATCCAGCAGGGCCCCGCCGTCATTGACGTAACGCCGCAAAATTGCCCAACACGCCCAATCACAACTGTCGGCTCCGATGTCCCTGGCATGACGGTGTCTGTGTACCCCGAAATTCCGTTGCCTCCAAATACTGGAACGTGATGCCTATCCGATGGACTCTTTGGGAGGTCAGATACCCGAATACTTTTGCCGCTCGTAAATTTGGCGACGTCCCCCACTTTTTGTCGCGGCACGCCGTCCATTGAGAGCAAACGCATCTCCATCGAACGTCGAAGTATCGGGAGCGCGAATAGAGCAGCTTGGAGTTCGTCAGCAGCGCCTAGGCCAGCGGCCAAGAGGGCTGATACCCGACGTTGTTCTTCGATTGGCGGTAGCGAAAACTCAAAGTCCGCCAAACTTGTCCAGTTCGTGCGGGGACTCAAGGAGCCTGCCGACGTACCCACGGCGTGATCGAAGAAGGCATCGGTCTGGCAAATGAATGGCAGCAGCTCCGGCAGCAAAACCTGCGGGTCCTTGGTCTCCAGCACGTAGATGTCCCCGGAACACACCCCAGAGAAATCCGCCACAGCCACCTTGCGCTGGTAAGCGCGTCTCTTGCCGAACAGCACCTGCCCAGGTTGAAACACGCTGGTGAAGGTCACGCCGTCAGCGACGCTGCCCCAACTGCGAATGCGCAAGTCACCTGGTTCGAGATGTTCCAGGCCGACGTAGCGTTCAATGCCATCGCCCAGCGGATCTTGGCTGCGTGCTTTCGAGAGGCGCACCACCTCGCCGAATTTCACCCGACGCCAGCCGGGCTTCAGGGCTTTATTGTTCTTATCAGACACGCTCGATGTCCTCCGTAATCAGTCCATCCAGCGTTTCCACCATCGCATCCATCTGTTGCCAAAACGCGCGGCCATCGGTTTGCCATTGGCCCCAGGCAGAGCGCAGCGATACCGCGTCGCCATT
>Ga0105244_10002030_pt1 | contig 15614 bp, 20 predicted proteins | sample KBSM44metaG_FD_80423 | JGI IMG/M metagenome (GOLD analysis project Ga0105244, IMG submission 80423) | Miscanthus rhizosphere microbial communities from Kellogg Biological Station, Michigan, USA - KBS M4-4 metaG | ecosystem: Host-associated > Plants > Roots > Rhizosphere > Soil | place... | reverse complement strand
GAAAAAAAGATACGATAAATGCGTCGCTGCTGAAATCCAGTATATTCATGCTTGGTTCCCCCCGTTATCCAACGACTTCTCATCCACTTCCAGATTCATCTGTTTCAAAATGCCAGCAACTTCTCGTCTGAAGCCGAACCAGTTTTTGTTGGTATGCCCGCCAAGCGTAATACGCTCATCGTCAAACCGAATCCAAATGCGGCGATGATGCCAGTAAAAGCCCATGACAAGACCCAGCATTACAATGCCTGCCCCTACCCATACAAAAGGCATCGCTTTGTCCACACGTATATTCAGGTAGCTTACCGATTGAATAAGATCTACCTTGTCCATACTGTCGACCTCCAGTTGTAATGGAAGTTCCCCTCCTACAAGCTGGCGGTTGATTGCATCCTGTTGAAAACGTTGCTTGTCAATTTGTTTGGCAAAATATAAGTATTGAATCCCCTTCTCTGGTAGATCCGGACCTTTAATATGAAAAAGAAATGCAGGTGCATTGGGTGAAGGTGATTTTGATTTTGGTTCTCCCTTATCATCCAGAGCAAAATCCATAAATTTTTCTTTCACCGTCAATGTATATGGTCCTGCCTTAAAGGTGCGTTGTGTGTCCATCATGTCAATCTTCAAAGAACCGTACACTTCACCCGTTTTCACATTGACCAGATCCGGTGTCACCGAGCGAATCGTCGGGGTTAGATCATAGTCAAACTGGTATGCCTTAAGACCTTGGTAATTCAGTGGCTGGTTCACCCGTACGTCATGTCTTGCAACCTCTGCAAGCTGAGGTTTTTTGGAGAGATCCGAACAATCGGCTGTGCATTCGTACAAAACAACCTTGGTTTCAAACAACTTGGGAACTGTTTTATTCAAATTTTTGAACTGCTCAGGAACCTCGTCGTCACTATAAAACTCCACATTAAACTTCTCATTTTTCAGATACATGGACGTGTTTGGAATTTTTTTAATTTCCCCTTCGGGAAAAGCAACATGTTCGTCCAGATTCAGACCTGGAAGTCCGCGAGCGAGTACAGCGAGCAGAAAAATAATAAGTCCGATATGAATCACATATGGACCCCAGCGGCTAAAACGTTGCTTCTCCGCAAGCAAAGCATCCCCTTGTGTGTGAACACGATATCCTTTCTTACGAAGCGGCGTAACCGCTTTCTTAATCCACTCTTCAGGTGCCTCTTCAATAGAACCTTGATACACAAGTCGCTGCCGCGTCAGGAATTGCAGATGTTTCCGTATCCGCTGCTTGTTCAGCGCTTTGTACAGTGGAAGCACACGATCCAGACTACAGATCACAAGCGATGCTCCGATCATTACCAGCAGTAGAATAAACCACCAGGATTCATATGTATGAGACAGTCCGAGAAGATAATAAATATGGCCTAACTGACCATAGGTTTCTTTGTAATAAACCGAAGGATCAATATTCAGAAATGTACTTTCTTGCGGGTAGATCGTACCTAGCATGGAACCAACGAGCGTGAGCACAATCATATAAACTGCAATTTTGACAGATGAAAAGAAATTCCATATGCGATCAATAATATTGGGATTACTTCGCTGTGAACGCCGAGCCATCCCATCATAACGCATCTCTAACACTTCATTCGATTGAGCGGTTTCCTCCAGAAGCGGCTTACCACACGCCTCGCACAATACGGTTCCTACCGGATTCTGATGACCACACTCACATTTCGTATTTTGGAACACAAGTAGACCTCCTGTCAGGGCTGCTTCGCCAGCTGTGAGATTTGAGCGTCAAGTGTGTCCAAATCCAATTGCCCGATATGAATCGTGGAGATTTTTCCCGTTTCAGATACGAAAAACGTTGTTGGCATCGGAGAGATCCCATAGTCTCGAACGGAGTTTTTATCCCGGTCTAACATAATCGGAAATGTAACACCCACCTGCCTTACAAAATTATCTACCGTCATCTGATCTTCTCCAACGTTGATTCCAACAAATTGCACACCTTTATCTTTCCATTTGTCAGCCTGCGCTTGAAGAGCAGGCATCTCTTTCACACAAGGCTCACACCATGTGCCCCAAAAATTGATAACCATCGCTTTTCCTTGATACTCATCAGACGTATGAACTTGACCATCCAGGCCCAGCAGTTCAAAAGAAGGGGCTCGATCCCCTTCCTTTGGCTTGCCATTCGAGCCGGATACCGATGTTGTAATCGCGTATCCACCCAACACCAGGATCAAGCACAAAATAACGATTTGCACCGTTCTTCTTGATTTTCCCATGTGCTGCTCCCCTTTAAAGTGACGATATTATTGATTTGCCTTCTTGTTATAGAAACTGTGAACACTCTATGAACAATTATAGCGAATTTCGTCACAAATCTGCGGCGGTTTTATGAAAATTATGTGTCCTCACATTACCTTTTTTTCATTTTTTTGGCGGGTTCCGATTTTGCGAGCGTAATCAGATTGTTAACTTCCTCTTTGGTCAGATTACGTGTCAGCCCTCTTTTCAGATTTTGCAGCAAAATGCCTCCAAACGAAATCCGCTTCAGACGTGTTACCGGATGATTGATTGCCTCAAACATACGTCTTACCTGACGGTTTCGTCCCTCATAAATCGTAATCGAAATAACAGCCTCATTGTTTGCTGTGTCCACATCTTTGTACTCGACCTCTGCTGGCGCTGTCATACCGTCTTCAAGCATAATTCCAGTTTTGAGCTTTTCCAATTCCGTACCATGTGGTACCCCTTTAACTGTTGCCAGATACGTTTTGGGTACGTGATGTTTAGGATGCGTCAGCAAGTGCGCAAATTCGCCATCATTGGTCAGAATAAGCAGCCCTTCGGTATCATAATCAAGACGTCCTACCGGATAAACACGTTCCTTAACGCCTTTCAGATAATCCGATACGATTTTCCGGCCTTCCGGGTCTGATGCGCTTGTAATAACCCCTTTAGGTTTATTCAGCATCAAATACACTTTTTTCTCACTGCGGATCGGTTTTCCATTGACCGTAATGATATCCTCTTCAGGGTTGGCTTTCGTACCGAGTTCGGTCACGACCTCCCCGTTAACTTCCACTTTGCCGGACAGGATCAGTTCCTCACTCTTGCGGCGGGATGCAATGCCTGCCTGCGCGATAATTTTTTGTAATCTTTCCATGTTTGTCATGTCACCTCACACTAATGATACCCATCCAACCGGGAAATCACAAGGATTATCCAATGTTTTTGTGAACGTTCGAGCTTTATCGCTAATTTGTGCGTTGTAGAACAGATATTTTATAGTCTCGATATACAAAAAAAGCTTACCCTCGCCACGGCTGATTTCGTTCAGACCACGCAAAGGTAAACCCTTATCATCTATTTAATTCGTAGTTCATTTCTAATTCGCAACTTTGCCTGCCACCACAACCGGCTTTTTCGCTGGAACAGCTGCTTCTTTCACAAATGTCTGCAATGTCTTTGAAGAAATAAAATAAGTCCGTCCACCATATACAAATGTCATCATGCCAATGACCTGTTTATTCTGATCAAGCACTGGTCCACCTGAATTGCCTTGAGCCATTGCTTTGACGATGCTTCCAATGCCTACTTTTCCCGGTACTTCACTCGCCAGAGCACTAAATACCCGACTCTTCGCTATCGTGTTGTATGTCGAAGGAAAATCATCATCTAATATGACAAGATCTCCCGATGGGTTTTTAGGAAATCCAATGGTATAAACAACCTGATTGTCCCTCGCATCAGCAAACTTCACCGGTTCAGCGTCAATCGGTTTGTCCAGCTTGAGTAAAGCCATATCCGTTACAGAATCAGTTTTAACAATTTTAGCTTTAACCGCCTGATTGAGCGCACCTGGGCTCGCAACCATCAACGTCCCTTTATCTCCGCCAGACAGCTCAGCGAATTCCTGAACAACATGGTAATTGGTTAATACTTCATCTTTCGATATTAGAATCGAAGTTCCCACGTCATAATAAACCATATCCGGTTCATTTGCTTTAACCAAACGCACATTAACAACTGGAAAAGAATCGGCCGTAGTCGCCATTTGAGCACGTAATGATTTGTCAAAATAACCTGTAAAATGAATCGTCTGTTCAGCTTGAGCACCTGCTAACCCTGTCGAACCTGCAAGCATCGTTATAGCGAGCATACTTGTCAACCCGTAACGGAGCATTCGTTTCCAACTCTTCTGCATGTCTCACTCTCCTCCGTTATTATTCTAGCATAACTAGTATATCGGTAGGAAAGGAGTAATAGTTTAACCAAAAACGATCAAACAAATGGCAAGTGCAGCTATGAATCCAACGACATCCGAAAACAATCCAACCTTAAGCGCGTACCGTCCGTTCCGAATACCAACTGCTCCGAAATACACAGTTAGCACATATAACGTCGTATCCGTACTGCCTTGAATGGTAGAGGCCATCCGGCCAATCATGGAGTCAGGGCCATACGTTTTGATCAAATCCGTTGTAAATGCAAGCGAGCCTGTCCCTGTTAATGGTCGTAATATCCCTAGCGGAAGGACTTCTCCAGGCACACCCATCCACGAGACGAGAGGAGTGAAGAACTGAATCACAAAATCCAGTGCTCCCGAGGCACGAAAAACACTAATGGCAACCATCATTCCCACCAGATGTGGGATGATGCTGATTGCAGTCGAGAAGCCGTCCTTGGCCCCATCAACAAAGGATTCATAGACCGGGACCTTTTTGGTAAACGCATATAATGGAACAAACGCGATAATAACCGGAATGGCCCAGACAGATATCCAGTTAATGAAGGTTAACAAGGTAGCTCATCCTTTCATGCCGGGATTACCGCTCTTGGATATACGCGGCGATCTGCGGAGAGTTCTATTTCGATACCAGCGATCAGCCATAATGGCAGCAAGCGTAGCTATAATGGTGGCCATTAAAGTTGTGCCTACAATCTCCGTGGCGTTCGCAGAATGATAGTTCAACCTGATCGCTATCAGCGTTGTTGGAATAATCGTAATACTCGCGGTATTCAGCGCCAGCAGTGTACACATAGCAGGGGATGCGGTCTGCTTGTCAGGATTCAGTTCCTGCAATTGTTGCATCGCCTTGATTCCCATGGGCGTAGCCGCATTCCCTAGTCCAAGCAAATTTGCACTCATGTTGGATAAGATGTAACCCATAGCCGGGTGGTTTTTGGGTACATCGGGAAATAGAAATCCGACCACCGGGCCAAGAAGTTTTGCAATCCGTCCAAGAAGGCCGGCATCTTCGGCCATTTTCATCATTCCCATCCAGAATACGAGTACACTGATCAGACCGAAACATACCGTCACACCGGTTGCCGCACCATCAAATGCTGCCTGGGTGACCACTTCAATCTTCCCGTTCACTGCTGCAAAAACAAAGCCGATCAAGATCATCATTAACCAGATCAGATTGATCATTGGAATCATTCCTCCCAGTAACAGCAAGCACAAGAGCGATCTTTCTATCCTTACATCAAAATCAAGGTGATAACAGTCGACTTAGCACTGCCTTCCACGCGGAAACCCAATTCGTGACCTCTCCTATTCCACCTATAGTAGCATCTGCGATGGGTGGCTCTGGCGGAATATAACTACCTTTGTAATACACAGGTATCGAGCCGATTGGTTCGCCTTTCAACTGCATTTCAATTCGCCCGGCTAGTCCAAACGAAGGATCTGTTGATTGTTTATTCTCTGTCACAGCGTCCTGTGTACGTTTATCCAGCAGAACCAATGTCTTGGTTATGTCTTCCTGTTCTCCTTTGGCGAGCGGGTATTTAAAACCACGCCCTGTTACGAGTTCCATGTTCTGAACAGGCTGTTCCTGTTTGGCAATCTCGATTAGTGGGAAATGTTCAAAGCCGAAATCCAGCATCTTCGCATGATCGTTCCAGTCATCGCCATCGTTAAGTGTCACCGCGGCCAGCTGTTGCCCGTCACGAGTCGCTGAGCTGACCAGGCATCTGAATGCCTTTTTGGTGTATCCAGTTTTCACCCCATCCGCACCTTCATACAAGCGAAGCATTTTGTTTTTGTTATGCCAGGAGTACTCCCAGCTTTCATTCGGATTGGGGGCGGATTTATTTTCTGTTGCCACGATGCGTTTGAATACCGGGTTATGGAGCGCGTAAGCCGTTAACCTCGCCAGATCGTTTGCGGTAGAGTAATGACCTTCGGCATCCAGACCATGTGGGTTCATAAAATGAGAACGAGTCAAACCGATCTGCTCTGCCTTCTTATTCATAAGCAAAACAAAACCTTCTTCCGAACCGCCGACATGCTCAGCAATTGCCGAAGCCGCATCATTACCTGAGCGAAGCATAAGACCGTATAACATATTTTCTAGTGTCATCTCCTCGCCCAGTTTAAGGTATAGCGAAGACCCTTCTTTGGCAAAAGAAGATGGTGTAACCTTGACCTTTGCATCTAACTTACCTTCTTCAATCGCAACGATGGCAGTCATGATTTTAGTCAAACTTGCGATGCGCGACTCTTTGTCCCCATCTTTACTGTACAGAATTCGCCCTGATGTCACATCGATGAGCGCTGCACTTTGCGCATGAGTAGACGGTCCAGCAATGGTCGCCTGAACTGACGATGCACCTATAGTTGAAAGTAACAGTACAGGCAAGAGCGTACCTACAATAACCTTCATTAATTTTCGCATCCACATTCCTCCGGGTCGCTTGGAATCTTGTACTATCCTATGTCTGGACAACCCGGAGTATGTCCCGCACAGGAAAAAACAGCAAAAATCCCCCTTGCACCTTAAAGTGCCAGAGGGATCGTTATGTAAGACCTCGTCATTCAAACTACATCTATTCACCTATTGTCGTTCTTCATATACATTTTATTAGATTGATCCAGCATCTTAGCTACTTTTCTCATAATTCTGGATACTCTCATCTGGCTGATGTCTTCCAGATCGGCTGTCTGTGTCTGGTTGAGTCCGTCTACACGATGTTTCAACACCATGACTTCTTGTTCACTAAGCTTACGTTTCACTGAATCAAGCACAGCATCAACATACATCTTGTCCAACACATTCGCTTCCATATCTTCTCCACTAAAGATGGTGTCCATCAATGTGACCGATTGAGTATGCTGATCATCTGACCCTACGGGCTCGTCCAGGTATTTAACACCCTTGCCCACCTGAAGCGCCTTGTTTACTTTATCTTCTTCTTCATCAAGTAAAATTGCAATTTCATGCGCACCTGGAAGATATCCCATATCATGTTCCACACGGTTGATACGGTGAATTAAATCAGTAGCTGTACGTGTTGGACGAATAATACTCGCGCTATCTCTCAAAAAACAACGAATCTCTCTAACGATAGCCGTGACTGCAAACGAACTGAACTTCACACCCCGGGACGTATCAAACGCTTTAACAGCTTTCAGGAATCCCAATCGGCCCAATTGAAGAATGTCATCTTTCTCCACACAGTGATTTTTAGTCAACAGTTCAGGTTTGCCAATGTACTTGTGCACAGAGTGCCAGATCAGATTTTCATTGACTAAAATGCATTCTCCGAGAAAATGTTCATCCGTCTTACAGCGTTCTATATTAGAATTATCGTCCATACTATAATATTTCTTGTTTTCTTTTAAATTGCTATGAATATGTTCTGAATATTTTCCCATTTGGATCTCCCTATGTACAAATCTTAATCTATTCACAATCTATATCCGGACTAACCTAATCTATATATGTTCAAAATTGCTTATACGAGAGCTAAAGCTTCATTCCCTGATCAAATTTCATTTTGTTCACTTGGCTGATAAACGATTACGGCTATATATTGAGTCTCGTGTGTTTGCGGATGAATGGAGGTACTTATTTCAATCCCTGTCACAAACATATGTGGGTAAGCCAGCATCCAGATATTAATCTGTTGTTCGAGATCGAATGTTTCAGCAGATTCGAACGTCTTTACGGCCAAATCAGAGGCATAATTGTTTACTTGCATGCTTTATCATCTCGTGTGCTATCTTCTTTTGCATAGTCTAATGAAGGAATTTCATTCACCTCTTCATTGTTATGGGAATGCTCCATGTCTTCTTTCTTTTGATCTGCTATCAGTTGCTCAAATTCCTCTTTACTTAATTCCAGTAGCTCAAGTTCAAAAGCCGTTGTAAGAATATACCCCATACCATCCGTTAAATGTACATTAAAGAACGTTTCCGGTTGTTCACTGAACTCCCCATCTTCATAGTTGAATCCAATGACTGCCTTTTCGTAACCAGCAACCTTACCGGCAAACCAGACATTTGCTTTGGTCGTTGCCCCCGTTGGAGTCTGAACCTCGTGTATGTTCGTGGGTGCGTGAACGTACTTGCCAATCATGCTTGCTACAATATCTTCCGTTAATGTATCCGATTTTGCTTTAATCACTTGAGTCACAATGAAAAGCCTCCCCTTATCTAATTAATGTTCTGTTACATGCTCTATACGTGGTAACTCAAACAAGGTAAAGACCGAGATACAGATAAGGTTACCCCTGACTTATCAACATATAATGTGTCTGCATATGCTGTAATGCTTCTTTCAAGTCGTTTACCTGTTGCGTGGGCAGAGAATGAATTAATGGATCAGAGATATTGGAACCGACAGATAATATGAATTTGTTCGTCTTGAAAGCCTGGTGCATGATTATAATTTCTGCAGTGGACATTACCTCAACGTTCAGATTCACCAAAATAGCATCAGATCGATCCACCATTTTTTCAATAATTAATGCATATTCTCGACCACTCAACCCGGCAGATGCGGAAGAATCATGGAATGCCCAAGCAATTTCAGGAATTTGAATCAATTCCTCTGTCTTAAAACCAAGTACAATGACACTAAGCATGTTTCTGTCTCTCCAATCTTTGTCGAAGTTTCATGATACATTCTCTATACGATATAAAAAAACACCCTGTTAAGGGTGCTCTTCGTTCTATGTAAGTATTAAATCTAAATAATGATACTATCCGTAGCTCCATTACATCTAAAGGCTATTTATTGCCACTATAACTATGATATTACAAGGCTTCGTATTTGGCGCGAATGCCTTTCCATATTTGTGATATTCGTGCTTTGGATACTCCCTGTATAGCTGCAATTTCTACAAATTCATAACCGGACGTTCGCAGTCTGAAAATATGCTTCTCGCGATCATTCAGCCTCATATTCTCCATAATATCAGTAAGAAATTCGAAGTTTTCATATGCAAAACCTGTATGCCCTAACACCACAGCCATATCTGTGCCATCACTTTCATCCCCACCATGATCGGTGGTCATAATCTGAGCTGCGTTAACGACACTGAGATTTTTTTCGGACATGCATTTGCGATACATATCTTTGATCTTATTATCAATTAAATGATCCACAAACGTCGACATTTTCGCTTTCTCCGAATCATACTTATCCAATGAACTCATTAGCTTGATCAAAATTTCTTGTGTAACATCCTCCTTTTCCATCCCGGCGAACGTTTTGCCTCTCAGTTTGTGACGACATTTCTCCTGAGCCTTGTTCAGGAACATATCCATATCCCCGATTTCGAACAATGCATCAAACCCCATAGCTGTTGTAGCAGACATTATACTTTTCCCCCATATAATAAATTAATAAAAAACAGGCCTTGATCCACTACCTTAGTTCCCCCACTCTACCTCGCAACCATTCTAAAAATAAATCTAATCAGGCTAAAATTGACCATCCACTCTTGCAAACTTATGTAGTTGTGTTACTCCAAAACATTCAAACCGATATATCTACTTCCTCAGCTTACTTAATACCAACCTATTCAAAGCCCCCTCTTCCATTTATTACATTTAGAATAACAAATACGAACTCTTGTTCGCAAGTTATTTTTTATGTCATCGCCCTCTGCCTCTTTTACACCCTATATACGAAACATCTAAATCAAGGTAAAGAAACATGGAATAAAACTAAAAAGACCAACACAGATCACACCACTGGAAAAATCCAGAAGGGTGGAATGTGTCGGTCTTGGTCTGACTTCTTATTTCGTTCCAATTACCGAGAGTATGGTCTACAATACATAATACGAATATAGGCTTCTTCAAGATTATTAATCTGTCCAATCGCCATAAGGATAGTATAAGGAAATATGTAGGATAATGTCAACAAGAAAAATAGTTCCCCAGAACCTAAATGTGGTTGAACAAGCAACCGTGTAGTTCTTAAGGCATATTTATCTCATCATTTTTCAGCAAAAGTTCAATATCCTTGTTCATTTTGAAGACTGTCACTTGCTCTGTAAATTCATGTCCGAAAAATGTGGTTTCAATGTCTTCAATCTGCAACCCCATATGAATATAAGAAAAGACAGGATTGAAATTCTCTTTCAGCACGAGTGCAAGCTTCATTTTATAATCCGTGAAAACTTGACTTGAGTGTGAATACATATGTTCAAGCATGAAAGCTTCGGGCTTCGTGAATTTTGCTGTAAACTTTAAGATGATAAAATGATTCATGATGGAGACCCTGGTATCTACCGGCCCGCGCTCCGTAATGTTTTTTCTGACTCTCGATGCCAGTTTGGCGAGTTCTCTTTCCAAGTCCTTTATCTCAATGTTCCCATCGCCTCCTGCCTAACCTCCCGGCCTTGCAATACCCCTGAATATATGAATTCAACCTAATTTAATCAAAAGTCCTTATGCAAGACAAGTTTCCTGCGAATCAATGATCCAGCAAGCGCTTATCTTTACATGAAAAAGGAATAGACCCCAGATGTAGGCTGAGTCCTATTCCTTCAAACTGAATTATTCGTAACTTAAATGTCTTTCAAACCTTCCAGTTTCAATAGACTGAATGCGACCAGATTTAGAGCAGCCTGAGGTCCATATTCTTGCTCGATTTGTTCAAATGCTTCTTCCGTTGCTCCAACCAGATCTTCTTTATCCGAAGTCATCTCCGTAGTCACGATCTCCTCTTCATTCAGCGCAAAGGTCAGTCTGTACAGCATCTGCTTCTACCTCCCTCGAAGTCAGCTCGATATTTCGTATATCTGTTAGATCAATGATATGTACCGTCCCTGTGTTATCTTCAAGTGTGATCGACTTGCCTTCGTTTTTATGTTTCGTAAAAAGTCGGCGGTACTCCTGCTTCACTTCGTCTGCTGTTAACGGAATTTCGCGCACAACCTTATCGGAATCTTTCTCCTTTTGTTGCAATCTGGGATTATCTTCTACCCAACTTATCGTTTTCTTTTTCCCGCTGCCTTTAAAGTAGAAATGTGCCGTCAGTTCAATGTTCATTCTGTAACTCCTCCTCTTCACTATTCTCTATACGAAACGATACAAACAAGGTTAACTGAAAAAAGGATAGCCTAAACTATCCTTGATATTTCTTTACAGCTATGCGATTGCCTGAGGAGTCGTACACATATGTATAATTAGTTTTTATCGGTGTTGATCCCATAGTCGTAATCGACTTTGCAATCATCCGCCCTTCATCATCGTATTCGTAAATGGCATCAAGTATTGCAGACAGTTGAACAAACTCGTTACCATCATATCGATAGACCTCGCCCACGGAAATCAACAGAAATGCATCATTCTCCGCATATGAATCGGTAGAAGATGGTATCGTCCACATCGGTTCCATAACGGACTGCTCCGTATAACTGTCAGTGACAACTTGCCTAATGATTCTTCCTTCCTCATCAAAAGCAAAATAAGTGACAACATCTGCGTAATCCACCAGATCACTATAGATCTCCCAAGGATCTATCGTGCTTAACCTTCTTCGCTCTGCCGTAGTCATACTCACATGAGTTTCGCCATCAACGATGATATCCGCACTGTGTGTGTCAGGATGGGTGTAGTGATTGGCTTCAATATCTATATTCAATAATTTATGCCGTTCTTCTCGAGTCATAATCACGTTCATTTTTCCATCTGTTAACATGTCCGCATCGTGCGTATCCGGGTGGGTATAAATGACCGCTTTACTACCATTCAGATTCACAGCTCCGTTTTCGGTATGACTGGTTACCCGATCGCCTCCAACTTTAACGTAGATGACACCCGTGTAGGTGTACATGGTTGGTTCATTTTGATTACTTGAGTCCTTTTGTACCAAATATAACCGCCCGGTTTCCCCTATGATTGGAAGTTCTGTTTTTATGCTGATTGAAATGACATTTCCCACAGACACAGCATCAAGTCTTCCATCCAAGCTTGTGTAAGAATCCCTCGCTTTTTTCACTTCACGCTCTACTTTTGCAGCCTTGCTATACGAAACGATATCCACGATATCCCTCCTTTCTATCTTGTCGTTAGACCGGTAACTTCTATATCGAAATGGGCCACATCTGTACCTAAATTTTTCAACGACATGTGAAGTGTTGAGGTTTCGTCCATATCCATATAAGGTAGATCAATCATGTCATAGATACCTTCCACAAAATTACCTGTAGAGTATTGAGCATTGTTGAAATACAGGACATCCGGAGCAGGACCAGCACTATTAAGTATATGCACTTCAACATTTGTTTCCCTGGACGGAACAACCCTGATTGTTTTGATCATGAATCTAGGATGTTCCATTGGAATATGGATGAGAGCTTTGGCCCCTCCTCTAACATGCTCTACTTTATGAACAAATGAAACGGGTAATAGCACTTTTCTCATCTCCTCCATTAACTTCCAAGTCCGATTCATGACCCTTCCCTCCTTTTAGGAATATGTGTATCCGGATATCGACGTGGCCGCAAAGATGTGATAGACCCATTCCCCTCTCCACCATAAGACCAGTCGCCCCATGTTTTCCCTTGCAATGCTGTTTGCTGGGCAGGGATTTTCACTTTAATGCACCAGTCTAGTCCTGGATCATTTTGCTTCACTTTCGACCCTTGAATTGCTCCTCGAATTAATCCCGTCCCCCGAGTTTGAGTCGGGAATTTTTCGATAACTACTCTATTACTCTCGTAAGGTGTTCCAATTCTGGTTCTCAAACCATACTTATATTTGTCCGAAACGTAACCAGACAAAAGGTCTTCATGCGTGTCCAGAATTCTCCAACTTCCCCACCGATAGATATCCGTTAGTTTGGCTGTTGTAGATAGAGCTCCTACAGAATCTACGATCTCTTTCCCTTCCAATCTAGCTGGAACAGCACCTAGATCGTAACCGATATGATGAATAAGCTCTGCTTTACTCAATGAGAAAAGAGTACCACTTGCAGCAAAGCCTGCGATTTTCCCTTCGAGAACGCTCATCTCCCATTCACCGCCTAATTCATCAGAACCGAAACGGTTGCACCGGATAAAAAGCTTTGACCACCAATGGACAAGGAGTATACCTTATAGGTTTTGGTGCCTACTTTGATCTCATCTCCATGAGACACTCCTGCGGATGGAATTGCGTAAATATCAATGAGTTCGCCTCTGGGTCCTTCAACGCCGTTGCACATAATGATTGGAGCCAAATGGTAGAGTGATCCCCATCCTGGGTTAACCGGGAGCATGGCAGAATATGCATCATAAATATTATTCACCGTCTGCTTGTCTTTATCTCTCAACGTCTGTATCCCATTGTCACCATTGTAACTAAGACCGACACCCATACTGGACGAATCACTTTCAGTGGCATAACGGTTCATAATACCGAAGTATCCCAGATTGGATATCCCTGTCACCGAATTCACATCACCCTGCAAATAAATGATGATACGATTGGGCTGTACTGAAACTTGGTAATCAATAAGTAGATTTGAATCCACTGCACTGGTGTGACATAAAAAATCCTTTTTAATTTCCGACTTTTCCGTGGGAACTGTGCCATCGGCTGCCATTACATCTTCTAGAACACTGACAGTTAATTTATTGCCCGTTGTTCCTTTGGTATTTCCAACTTCGAGCCTAAAAAATAGTTTATCTGAACCCGTTGTACCTACCGATTTCAAAACGATAACACTCGCCGTTTCATAAAATACAGACCAGGGAGAACCCGCAATCGTTTTAAAACCCTGGACCATGTTTGCAAACAATTCATTCATTTTTACCTTACCCGAAAAATTCGCCATCTTTTACAACACCTCCTATATTTGAAAAAGCAACGCTCTCTGTCCTCCGCCAAGGAGCTTGGCACCATGAAAAAACTTAGGTCTGCCATAAACAGGCACCTGGTTAGAATGGTAATAATACCGACCCGTATCCACATTGGGATAGTCCTGGTCTACAACATGAAACACATAGTATCTTCCGTCTTTCCCCAGATCGAGAATAGATCCATCGGGATGTTGCGAACTGTTCTTAAATACAATGGAACGCATTCCCTTAAATTCACCCCTCGCCCCTTCTAACGGATGATAGACCATAAAAGGCGTCACATAATATCTGGAGCCAACGCCTGGAGAAGGGATGGATTCTGTGCCAAAGTTGTATAGTGAATATTCCGTACCATTCCGGGAAGTCATAACTACACCTCTTGGTGTGTCATATTGATCTGCTACGTTGTTATCCGAATAGGCAAAAGGCATATGGGGAAATACGCCATAAAATTTGCTCGCAATCGCTGGGTCTTCCTTCTCGATCGCTTCACATTTCCCTAGAAATATGCGAACAGGATAAGCCCTCTCGGGATAGTTTAAACTCTCTCCATGAATGAACATCATATCCTCATTCGTAATTACAGACCATTTGTAATTCACATTGTACTGACCACTGTGACACATCAAAGGTGTTTCCAAAAGGAACTTATCGATATCTGTAGGAGGATTCACAAACATATCAGGTGTAGCCGTGTTGCTTCCTTGATTTTTGAGCCCCCATCGGATGCACACGCCTCTAGCATGTGCTACCATACATAGGGTGAAACGCATGGACGGATTGCTCTTATTGGTCAGCATGACATTACCCCAGTTAGCATAAGCCGTCTCAGCTGTATACAGCGTATCCCAGTATGCGTCAGTTGCATTTTTAAGTGTGCTCGCCAGTGTAGTGGCAAACAAATTTAATGTACACGTAAACTCATGTCTTCTGATCATGGTCATGCCTACACCTCCTTTTCAATCTCGAACAGCAACACTCGCTGCCCGCCACCAAGAAGAAGCGGAGAGTCAAAAAAGTACGGTTGACCAACATATGCTGTACCATTTGTTGCATAAAATTGCTGATTGGTAGCAGGATGTGCTTGATTATATGTATGGAAAATGTAGTATCTTTCATCTCCCAAATCCAGTATTGACCCATCCGGATATTTACTAGCATCCTTGAGCACAGCAGTTCGTATACCGTGAAACTCCCCGCGAGCTCCTTCTGTTTCATGCCAAACGTAAAACGGAGAAATAAAGAATCGCCCTCCCACACCTGGTGATGGTACTTGTGAGCTTGTTGCGAAATGATACAAGGCGTTAGGTGTGCCGTTTCGGGAAGAACGCATGTATCCACGCCCTGTCCGATACTTCAGTTCATCATCACTGTCAATTAAACCGTGTGGAAAATGTGAAAATACGCCTACATTATCATTAGCAATCAGCGGATCTTCTTCCTCAAATGCCTTTATTTTCCCAAGATACATTCGGAAGGGATATGCCACATTCAGATTGGTTTGAGGTTCACCATAAATAAAAATGTAATTCTCAGAAATGAAT